>Ga0181570_10002286_pt1 | contig 15372 bp, 10 predicted proteins | sample 101ome_18_FD_148667 | JGI IMG/M metagenome (GOLD analysis project Ga0181570, IMG submission 148667) | Coastal salt marsh microbial communities from the Groves Creek Marsh, Skidaway Island, Georgia - 101406AT metaG (spades assembly) | ecosystem: Environmental > Aquatic > Marine > Intertidal zone...
TGACGATATACTACACTTTGATTGCTCTCGGGTTCAGCATTAGTATCCAGCTCGTACCATATTGATCAACTTTGTCAAAAGAACTGCTAACTAAAGATGTTGGCAAACCTTCGTTGGATGCGGTTAGTTAATACCTATCAACATCCAGTAATAGTATATCCATGTGCAAAGATTAAAGTTCCTTGCAAATCAGGCACTTGGACCACGGATCTTGGTAAGAAATGGTGCCCCCAGAGGGGGTTCGGTTCCTAGCCAAGGAGCAAGGTCCGCGTACAATCCTTGCAATATCAATATGTTAGCAATCCACAAGCAAAACGCAAGTGCCTAAAAATGGTACACTGAGCGGTACCAGAGCCAGGGGCCACGATCTGGGGGTTACTTGACCAAAAAATTGGTGATGGGGCGCAGGGCCATGGACCGGGGGCATTGGATCACGGACCATGCGCCTTGGACCACGGCCTTTAGTCATAGAGTGGTAGTTTCATTGAAGGTAAGTTCGTCTGGTAACGCCGCCTATGCTCACGCACCAATTTCAATTTTAGTAGTGCCTCTGCTCTTGCTGAGCGGCGTCATCTAACTTTTGCACAAAAGCAGCGGTCCACACAAGACATCACAAATTAGGTCAAAGCCATACATTCAAAGAGCTTCAAATTCTTCTAGGAGCATACAATAAGCTTTCTGCGCCTTCTCAAAGCTTTCTAGGCGAAAGAATTCGTTTGGAGCGTGTATCTGTTCGTCATCTAAACCGAAGGCGAACATAGTCGCGTGCACGCCTAATTCTTCCAACAGTGTCGACATTACAGGAATTGAGCCACCAACCCGTATTTCGTAAGGTTTTTCATTATATAGTTTTTTAAGCACTGATCGTACAATTTCGCTTGAGTTGTGCCCTTTCGGAACCAGGAACGGGTTCGCATTTCCCGGTAATTGATCCACGGAAACGGTAACCCCTCTTGGAACGTTGGCTTCAATATGCGCCTTTAACAATTCATAAATTTTTGTGGGCTTTTGATCTGCAACCAAACGACAAGTGATCTTAGCGGATGCTTCAGATGGCAGAACTGTTTTAGTACCCTTTCCTTGATAACCTCCCCATATCCCATTCAGTTCAAGTGTGGGGCGTGCCCAGCGGCTTTCGGGTATTGTGTAGCCAATTTCGCCAAATGGTTCTGGAGCTCCTACGCTTTTACAGTAATCATCTTCGTCGAAGGGGACTTTTGCTATTTCGCGTCGATCCTCAACGGTCAAATCAACGACATCATCATAAAATCCATTAACCGTTATTTTGCCGTCTTTGTCTTTCATAGAAGATATTATGAGGGACAAGGCATGTATTGGGTTCGCAATACCGCCCCCGTGCATTCCTGAGTGCAGATCTCTCCCTGCGCCGGTTACCTTTACTTCACATCCTACGAGCCCTTTTAAACCCATTACTAAGCTCGGTTGATCTTTGCCCCATTGACCTCCATCCGAGGAAAAAATCATGTCTGCGGACAGCATTGCGCCATTTGCTTTTATAAATTCTGGCAAGGTAGGAGAACCAATTTCTTCTTGTCCTTCATAGAAGAATTTTACGTTTACGGGCAGTGAACCGTTTGCTTTCAGATACGCTTCAATAGCAATGATTGGAGCCAGCATATTGCCTTTGTCGTCAGAGGCTCCGCGACCAAATACACAGTTATCGCGTATTTCGGGTTCAAACGGTGGACTTTCCCAGAGATCTAGGGGATCGACCGGCTGTACATCAAAATGACCATAAATCAGGATGGTGGGCTTATCTTTACCAGCCAGGAGCCAGTCTGCATAAACTACTGGATGTGTTTTTGTTGGCAAAAGTTTCGCGTTGGAAATACCGGCTGCAACCAATCTGCGTACGACCCAGTTACCCGCTTCCATCACATCGTCAAAATGTTCATCTTGCGCAGAGATCGATGGGATACTTACAAAATCGAGTAATTCGTGGGTAAATTGGCTTTTGTTGTTTTCTAGATAATCAGACCAGTTCATGTTGAAGTTCCGCATTAGTGAGACTGTATACTTGTTTTCATATTCGACCAAAAAATTTTAATTTCAAAGTGGAAATTGCAGCGAGTCTCCAGAACACAATTTTGAAGCTATATACTGATGTGCTAAACTGCGTCTCTCCCTGGCTAGGATTAGGGAAAGTTAATGACGGAAAATCGCATGAAAAATTTATCTAAGTGGCCAATGGTCAAGGCTTTGACGGTTATTTCATTCTTTTTAATTTTGATGCTGCTCAGTGGTCCTTTTTAACCCAGTTTAGCGGGTATGTTCCCAGCGTGACGAGGGATGGCATGCTATGAAATACGTGATCAGCTCTATTTGACTTGTCTATATTGGTCATCAGTGCACAAACAGAAGAAGATCATTTTTATTGACACATCATAATGTTTGGTGCTGAAATTATGACTAATGTATTTTTGTAAAGTAAACTTGGATTAAAATTGGTCAAATTAAACCTATCTCAAGAAAAAATTGCTGCTGCCGAGGAGTTAGTCGGAGTTAGTTACACGTCCGATGAGCGTGAGCAAATGTTGAACAATCTAGAAGGGCAAATTCTGTCAGCTAAAGCAAGACGGAGCGTAGAATTAAATAACGATATTCCGATGGCATCGAGATTTGATCCGCGCCTTCCACATTTTAAGATGCCAACAGAAGAAGGCTACATCGAAAGTGAGTGTAACGATAAAATCCCTCAAAGTGATGAGCAAATCGCGTTCTCATCGGTCCGTCAACAAGCATCTTGGATTGAGAGAGGTGAAATAACCAGCAGACGGCTCGTTGAAATTTACTTGGATAGGATCGATAGATATTCTGAAAATCTAGAATGTTTTACAGTTGTACGAGCTGCTGAGGCTTTGAAAGAAGCCGACGCTATGGATGCATTAATGTCGGTGGGAATAAAACTAAGCCCGCTTCACGGCATTCCCTATGGGCTTAAGGACCTATTTGATACAGACGGTATAATTACAGGCTGGGGTGCAGAGCCTTATAAAAATCGCGTACCCTCAGCTGATGCAGAAATTGTTAAAAAATTGAGAGGAGCGGGAGCTATTCTCATTGCCAAGACCAGCGTGGGGGCCCTTGCTTACAACGATATTTGGTATGGTGGTAGAACGCGAAACCCATGGAATACGTCCGAAGGGAGTAGTGGGTCTAGTGCTGGTTCCGCATCTGCTACAGCGGCTGGATTGTGTAGTTTTTCTATCGGAACAGAAACCTTGGGTTCAATAACATCACCCAGTAATCGATGTGGTGCAACCGGTCTGAGGCCGACTTTTGGTCGCGTCTCAAGAAGAGGTGGTATGGCGCTGTGTTGGTCTCTAGATAAAGTAGGACCTATTTGTCGATATGTTGAAGACACTGGACGTGTTCTGTCTGTGTTGAATGGGTATGATCCAGGCGATTTGGGCAGTATCGAGGCACCGTTTAGCTTCGATGCACGAGCAACTTCTGAGAATTTACGGGTGGGATATTTAGCTAAAGCGTTCGGTGATGGAGCAAACGACATCGATCACAATGCGCTCGCAGCTGTAAAAAGTCTTGGCTTTGAAGTTAATGAGGTAGCATTGGAGGATCTGCCTTATATGTCGCTCATAAATATTCTTTATGCGGAAGCCGCTGCTGCATTCGAGCATCTTACTCTTACAAATCAAGATGATACTTTGACATGGCAGGATGAGGGGGCTTGGCCAAATACATTTCGTAAAGCAAGGTTTCTCTCGGCAGTTGATCACGTGCAGCTTGATCGATTACGGTTTTTGGCAATGAAAGCAATGGATAATTTATTTACTCAAGTGGATGTTCTGGTTGGGCCATTCGACACTGGCCCAATGCTCGTTGCAACCAACTTTACTGGTCACCCGTGCGTACATATACGTTCCGGGTTTGCAAGCCTTGCATCTCGAGGCGCGGCTTCATTAGGTAGTGGAAAGCTTGATACTGGATCAGAAGGTGGCGGACAAAAATATCGTGTTCCTCAAGGATTTTCCATATGGGGGGGGTTATTTAAAGAGGGCGAAATTTTGAGCTTTGCCATGAAGCTTGAAGAAAAATTAGGGGTAGCAGGAGAAAAACCAGTGCTTCGATAAATAATAAACTGAGGGACCTAATCGGTGCAAACAACAACGAAAAAAGGAACTGAAAATGCAAAAGAAATTAAAAAATACTTGTATTGCGCTGACAACAAGCCTGCTCGTTTCCACTACCACAGCAAGCTATGCGTCAGAATGCCCAGTGACTGGAGGTACTTTGGTGTGGGGTCATTCTGAAACCACTCAAAATCTTTACGTCCATCAGACTGGTACTATTTCCACATTACGTATTTTACAAAATATCCACGATGGACTAGTTACTACGGATCAGAACTTGAATATCATCCCTGAGTTGGCCAAAAACTACTCGTTAAGCGATGATGGGCTGACTTATACGTTTGAATTGCGGAATGACGTACTCTTTCATGACGGTAGCAAGATGACTGCCGCCGATGTGAAGTATAGTTTTGAAACTATAATGAACCCAGATACTGGGGCAGTGAATAAGCCTGTTTTCAATAGTGTGGATTCGATAGAAACGCCAGATGACTATACTGTGATAGTTCGTATGAACCAAATAAACGCTCCATTCTTGGGACGACTTGCTGCTCTTGGAGCAGGTGCAATAATCCCGGAAGGATCTGCTAATATACAAGGTGAAACTCCAATTGGTGCTGGACCATTAAAATTTGTCCGAAGAGAGTTTGGTAATGAAGTTGAACTAGAAAGATTTGACGAGTATTGGAACGGACAGTCTTGTATTGATCGTTTAATTGCTCGCGAAGTAACCGAGCCAACGGTGAGGCTTACAGGTTTACGCACAGGCGAGATGCATTTGATCAATGATATTCCTACAGACCGTGTTGAAGAAATCAAAGCAGATGACAATCTACAGGTTCTAAGCTGGTCACACGGTGTATTTGACTTTGTCAATCTAAGCTATGGTTTCGAGCCCTTTAAAGACGAGCGTGTACGGCTTGCCATCGATTATTTGATTGATAAAGAAACGTTGCTTCAAGGTGCTCTTTGGGGGCAGGGAAAAACGGCCGCTTCTCCAGGTTTTGCCACAAGTGCCTCATACAACACTAGCCTCAATCAAAGGCCGCAAGACATTGAAAAAGCCAAAGCTTTGCTGGCTGAAGCCGGTTATGGTCCCGGAGATCTTAAAGTAGTATTTAAAGCTACGACGAATTATCCATACCATGTCGAGGCTGCGCAAATATTAGTTGAATGGTTCAGGATGGCAGGGATTGAACTCACCATCGAGCAACTGACTTGGGCAGATTGGTTAAGCCAAGTTTGGGTAGATAAAGACTTTCAGATGTCGATGATGAACTTCAACTCAATTTGGGAAGAAGACTTTCTATACTACAGCCTATTTAACTCAACTGGAGGCTTTAATTATCGCGGCATAAACGATCCAGTCATCGATGAATTAACCGAAAAAGCACGGATTACAATCGATACAGAAGAACGCGCCGAAATTTATAAAGAAGTGCAGCAACGTGTTTTTGATAAAGTTCACGACATTGTGTTATGGCACCGTAATAGTTCCTTCGGCGCGCAACAAAACATAGGTGGCCTTGACACGTTGGTTAACGCTGATGGCGCAACTTATCACTTTGATAGAGTTTGGATCGAGTAAAATATTTTCGCAGAGCGCCTCGCTAGCGCTCTGCCTTACTTATTTGAAATGGTGAGAAATGTCTTATATCGTCCACAGACTTTTATCGATGATCCTCACACTTATTCTGATATCAATTATCACATTTGTAATTACGAATATCTTGCCTGGTGATGTGGCAATGATGATCATGGGCACTCAATCAAATCCAGAAGCATTAGCAAATCTTCGAGAAAATCTGGGGTTGAACGATACACTTTTTGTTCAATATGGAAACTGGGTATTGGGTATTTTACAGGGTGATTTAGGGACGTCGTTACTTTTTAAAATGCCAATCTGGCCTCTTCTTCTGCAAAAAATAACATCCAGCGCTTTGATCGTTGCTCTTTCAATGTCGATAGCGCTTCTTCTTGCAATTCCGCTGGGTGTTTGGGCGGCAGTCCATAAAAACAGATGGCAGGATAATTTTAGCAGTTCAGTGTCAATCATTGGCGTTAGTTTGCCTGATTTTTTCTGGGGAATTATGCTCATTTTAATATTTGCTAGAGCACTTGGCTGGTTCCCCTCATCTGGTTTTGTTCACCCAAACGAAGACATTGTTCTCGCGATCAGGCACGCATTTCTCCCTTCATTAGCTTTGGGTCTCGGTTTAATGGCGCATTTAACCAGAATGACCCGAGCTACCATGACAGGCGTTCTTGCTCAGGAATTTATCCGCGTAGCGCGAGCAAAAGGTCTGAAAGAAAAAGTTGTAATTTGGCAATATGGCCTTTCAAGTGCAATTGGACCTGTTATTACTGTAGCCGGTCTTCAAACCGGCTATCTATTTGGTTCAATCATTGTGATGGAAAGCTTATTTAATTACACGGGCATGGGTTGGTTAACATATCAAGCGCTATTGAACAGGGATATACCACTTATACAAGCAACGGTATTCTCAATCGCCGCCGCCGTTATGCTAATAAATTTACTTATTGATCTTTTATACCCAATTATAGACCCAAGAGTTCGGTTATCATGATTTTTCTTAAAAAGTTTATTAATTTTAAGGGTTTAATTGGCGTATCTATAGTGCTTCTCGCTGTAGCTACGGCAATTATAGCGCCGCTGGTTATACCACCCGATTATGCAACAAACATGGATATGCGAGCTAGATTATCCCCTCCTACATCTGAGCATATTTTTGGAACAGATCAACTTGGCAGAGATTTATTTTATCGAGTAATGCTTGGCGCACGGACGTCTATAAGCATAGCAGTTTCCGCTGTGCTTTTGAGCCTAATAATTGGTTTACCAATGGGACTAATTTCTGGTTTTTTTCGCGGAACAGTTGATAATATACTAATGCGATTGGTTGATACGCTTCTTAGCTTTCCTGCATTGTTGCTGGCGCTTACCATTAGTGCAGTATTAGGACCAAACCTTAAAAATACGATATTGGCGATTGGAATTGCGTTCACTCCATATCTCGCAAGGCTAATCAGAGGTGAAGCTTTAAGAGTATCTCAAATGCCTTATATTGAGGCTGCAAGATCTGCTGGAGCTAGTAATGTTAGAATAATGGTGGGGCACATTCTGCCCAATATAACACCGGTTATTATTGTGCAATTCACAATCAGTTTAGCTTTTGCAATTTTAGCCGAGGCAGGCCTATCATTTTTGGGTTTGGGTACACAACCGCCAGAAGCCTCATGGGGATTAATGATTCAAGCATCCCGAGATTATCTTGACAGAGCGCCCTGGACTGCATTGGTGCCAGGAGTTGCAGTGGCTGTGACGGTTTTAGGGTTAAATATGTTTGGCGATGTATTGCGCGATGTATTAGATCCGAGGTCTAAAACATGAGTTCAAACACAGTTGTACCAGCAAAAACCGAGAAACCAGTAGTTGCGATCCGCAATTTGAGAGTGGAGTTCGAAACGGATAGCGGAACTGTAATTGCCGTGGCAGATAGTAGCTTTGACGTTTTTCCTGGTGAAACTGTGTGTTTGGTTGGAGAGAGCGGATCTGGAAAATCAGTAACTTCTCTGTCGCTTATGCGATTGGAGGAATTTGGTGGTGGTAAAATTGTTTCCGGAAAACTGGCTCTGGAAACTGCAACATCTGGGAAACTGGATTTGGTTGACACAGATTTGGAAACCATAACAGCAGCGAGGGGTAAAGAAATTGGCATGATATTTCAGGAGCCAATGACTTCACTAAGCCCTGTGTTTAACATTGAAAAACAGCTTACTGACGGTTTGAAACGCCACACAAAATTAACTGGACCTGAATTACGCGCACATGCGCTCGCCTTGCTTCGAGAAGTGCAAATACCTAATCCAGAAGCACGGCTGAAGCAATATCCTCACGAATTATCTGGCGGAATGCGCCAGCGGATCGTAATAGCTATCGCTATGGCATGCGCTCCAAATTTGTTAATTGCTGATGAACCGACTACTGCGCTAGATGTGACTATTCAGGCTGAGATTTTAGCTCTGATCAATCGTCTGAAATCTAATCATAAGATGGGTGTTCTATTCATCACACATGACATGGCAGTCGTCGCCCAGATGGCTGATCGTGTTTTAGTTATGCACCAAGGTAAAATTGTTGAAGAGGGGTCCGTTGATGATATTTTTTACAGGCCCAAGCAGGAATATACCAAGAAATTGCTCGCTGCAGTTCCAAAGCTTGGGGCGATGGCAGGTACGAAATATCCAAAACCATTGAATCTTCCTAGCGGAACAAACAAGCAGATAATCAATAAAACGGCTGAAAGAGCCAACACTAAAAATATTCTGGAATTAAAGAATTTGGTAACTCGGTTTCCCGTTTATGGAGGGGTATTAAAACGTAAGGTCGCTAATGTGCATGCTGTCGAAAACGTATCGTTTTGCATCAAACAGGGCGAAACATTTGGATTGGTCGGCGAGTCAGGTTGTGGAAAATCGAGTTGTGGGCGCTCCATATTACGATTAGCTGAACCTACATCTGGAGATATAATTCTAAATGGAAAGAATTTGTTATCACTTAATAAAAGTGAGTTAAGGTCCGCGCGTAGAGATATGCAAATGATTTTTCAGGATCCCTTCTCTTCATTAAACCCCTACATGAGAGTAAAGGATCAAATTTCAGAGCCCCTCAGAAACTTTGGCATTATAAATAAATCACAGACTGATGATTTGATCGCTGATATGCTTAAGAAAGTTGAGCTGCCAATTTCATTTTTAAATAGGTTCCCCCATGAATTATCTGGTGGTCAACGCCAACGGATAGCTATTGCACGTGCCATAGTTGTAAATCCAAGCCTTGTCATTGCAGACGAAGCTGTTTCCGCTCTAGATGTTTCGGTTCAGGCCCAAGTACTGAATTTGTTGATGTCATTACAAGACGAGTTACGAATATCGTACCTGTTTATTAGCCATGATATGGCTGTAGTAGAACGGGTATCTCATAAAGTTGGTGTTATGTATTCTGGAAGACTGGTTGAGGTAGGAAGTAGATCACATATTTTTGAAAATCCTCAACACTCATATACCCAAAATCTAATATCAGCTGTTCCAATCGCAGATCCAAAGCAAAGGAACATCTTAGGAAATGTGAATTTCAAACCCATACCTACGCCAGTTTTCCCTGTCGGTTACGAAGTAAAACCCCCTCAATACAAAGAAATTGAAAAAGGTCACTTTGTTTTAGTCGATTAGCATTTATAATACCGCCAGATTAAATCTGCTTGAAGTGTTTCAAGCCCCATTCCTCAGTATCAATAATTTTTTGTTGTTTTCAGACAAACTAGAACACACGTAAAAGGCACCACCAGTCAATCATTATGTGGTATAGAAATTTAACCAATCTGTGAGAGTAGTTTTATGTTTTTGCTTATAAGTCTGCCTGCTTTCGAGATATCTCTCATGATTAAATCGGTTATATATTTGGGCATGTTAACTGGTAACTTTCTCGGGCTTTGCATAACTTTTAAATCTCTGGATCGCTCCGTGAAGTCGTCGAAATGGCAGGTGCGAATGTTCTCAACTGCTGCTTGCCCGGCCACTGCATAACTGACGATCTACAACGCAAATCTCGCAAAAAAGCCGCCCCGAAGGATGGCAACTTGTCCGTTGCGATCATCTTGGGTGATCCGTGCTTTCATATTGTTTTTATCATGAAATTCTCCGCTGCATCCTTATTACGTCGCTTTGTATTAAAACACTCAAGAACCTCACCTTCGTGATCAATGGCGCACCAAAGGTAAAAGCGTTTTCCATTTATTTTCAAAAGAACTTCATCCAGGTGCCATCGCCAGTTCTAATATCGCCCTGTAGTATTCTTACGGATTTCACACTCAAACTTTGCACCAAAACGTTCGACCAAAAACCAAACTGTTTCGTGACAGATATCGACGCCATGTTCAGTCAAGCTGTCTTCCACAAATCAGAAACTCAATGATTAACTTATGTAATACATCACTGCCAATTTGATGATTTCACGGTAAAATCTGCAACATCTGAAATGATACACGAGAAGGCGTACCCAACGCGAAACTGTCAAATGTGTTGGTCAGAACAGCAGAGTGACGCGATGGGTAGAATTTGTGGTCGTGGAGTTTCTCCGGTGCGTCTTTTCTCATGTTTAGGTCAAAGTTAGTCGGAACTTGAGAAGTGTTAAGCCTTATCAAGTAGGTTTTTTGCCATCATCATATGAACACCTTTTTCCCGGTTAACAGTCTGTGTAATACGCAAGTCACCCGCAAGGCTACACAACATATAGGCGTCTTCACGGCTGATCTGGGAGCGATGAGAAACTAGCGTGATCATGTCGCGTAGTGCCATCTCAACACAGCGATCAAGATCAGCGTCCATGCCCATTGTGATGAAATGGGTCGGTGTTTCGGCTTGGGGATAGATCAGCTTGCGATCTTTGAGAACGCTCAACCGGAATCGACCTTTTAGCGCGGTTTCAATCGCTGTGACGCAAACCTCGCCATCACCTTGCGCGCCGTGCCCGTCGCCACACGAGAACAACGCGCCTTCCACCTGAACTGGCAGATATAGCGTCGTGCCTGCTACTAATTCCTTGTTGTCAATATTACCACCATGCAACCGTGGTTCTATCGTTGAAATACGTCCCCAAGTGTGCGGTGGCGCGACACCCATTACGCCAAAAAACGGGGCGAGTTTCAACTCAAGCCCCCATGGCAATGTCGCAATACTGCGATCTATATCTAACGGAATAATAGTATTGTGCGTGTTTGGGAAATCTTGTGGCAATGTCCCTTTTAGTGGGCCAAGATAATTATACCCCCAATCTTGCCGCAAAGACACATCCAAGATATCAATTTGCAAAACATCACCTGGCATAGCGCCTTGCACCGCAACCGGTCCAGTTAAGATATGCCCTGGCATTGTAGGTAGCCCAGCGGCGTGAAGGTCCAGCAATTCTTTTGGTACATGGAACCCAGCGCCCGGAAGGTTTTGGGGTCCACCAGAGACGGTGTTGATTACCACTTCATCACCACTCGAAATGGTCATTGCAGGTGGTAGTTTTGCATCGAAGTAACCCCAGTGACATGTTTTGAGCGATGCGCCTAGCATGTTCAGCGTCATATTATGCCTCCATCAAGATATTGATCAGTTAACGCGGTGGCCTGACAAAATGCCCTCGACCAAGATTTGCACACGAAGCGCCTCTTGGATCGTTGCGAGTCGGTTCGGTTTGCCATTCATTAAAAGAACCAAGTCATCCAATTGCGCCTGCAACCCTGTCGCGCGCGTATCCGTTAGATCTGAAGATGAGGGTTCAAATTGACCGCCCGACGACACGGCGTCGATGACAAATTCTGAAATCCTTCGGCTCGTTTTGGAACCCTTTATCGTGACCTCTTGGCGATCAGGCTGCGCGCCGCCGCCACTGCCCATAATCGTCACGGGTAGGCCCGCACCATTTACCAATCGCGCGGCAACATGGGTTTCGCACAAATCCTCTTGCGCAGGATATTCTGGCTTTGCCCATACCAATTCAAGCGGCCCCAAGATACGTTCGCTCAAAAATAGAAAGTGCGAAATCACTTCGCGGGTCATGCCTCCCTCAGCACGAAACCGCAGCCAGTCTGCCGCCTTTTGCCATGCGCGCGGCCAATGTGGGTAGGTCACGATAATGTCGACGCCTATCAAATCGCCCAATGCACCGACTTTGGACCCTGCTGAAATATTCGTAAGCGCACGCCCAGCCGCTTGGGTAAAGTTCACTGCGCTTGGTACGCCTGCAGCCATTAATTCACGGACCAATATACGGCTTTCAGCTACATCTACACCTAACGGCTTCTCTAGAAAAACAGCTTTGCCCTGCGCTGATGCCGCTAGAGAATAAGCCTTGCGCGGTGCAGGCGGACAGGCGAGATATACCAAATCAACTTTGCTGAACGCAGCCTCGGCATTGTAGGCTATCAGAGCATCAGGTGCCAGTTTTTGTGCGCTTTGACAGGCGGTGGAATCTGGATCCCAGATCCTGTCGACTATAAATTCAGGATGAAGAATCATTTGTTCAATCATGCGTTGACCCATGATACCCAAGCCAATAATTGCTGTCTTGATAGCCACCACTCTTTCCTTCCTACTGCCACCAGTGCGACAGCGAATTTTTGCAAAAAGTCCTAAAAGGCTCTGTTTTGAAAGATAGTATAGACAATAAATATTATGGATGCGCAACTTAAACCAATTTGACTTAATCGCGAAAGTGGTACTGTCAGATTAAGACTGGTTTTCGCGGGCAGGTCTATTTTGCAACCAATCATTATGACAAATTACTTCCCATATCACTGCACATAACCCGGCCGGAGAGTTCGAATACATTTGCTCAGGACAATAGGCTGGGGATCAATAAACAGGTCTTTATCGGACAAAATACCACGCATCGTCGACCCATTATCAGTAATACCTGTGCACAGTTCGCGTTAATGATTTTGCTCGGGCCGCGGTCCGTGGACCAAGTCACGCATGCCTAGCAAAACCATCCAATATAGGGTATTATAAAACCCCAAGAACCGATGATTGGTTAAGGTAATGAAAAGCAACGTTAAACCATGGCTCTATGGCCCAAACTGGCAAGGTCAGAGGTGCGGGGCCCGTACTAGGCGCGGCACGTTATGCCAACGTCCGGGGACCAAGCAAAACGGTCGCTGCCGATTTCACGGCGGCTGCTCAACAGGTCCGCGGACCGCTGAAGGCGTAGCCCGCCTGACGGCGTCAAAGACAACTCACGGGCTTACCACGAAGGCTGCGCGCGGAACGGCGAGGCACAGGGCCGAGGTTGGACGGCAGATCACGCGTGAGATAAAAGCGATCGAGCAGTGGGCCTTGGTCCATGGTCATCTGAGCAAAACGTGGAGAGACAAGTTTTTAGCTGTCACACTGTCACAGCACTTTTTTTAGCGAAAAAGATTACCCTCTAAACCGTGACTACCAATTAATGCTGTGACACCTGTGACGTTTGTATTAAAACGGGAGATCAATATCGGAAAACTCGACGGTCCTGATCTTTGCAAAACCACGACGGCGACCATTTGGCGTCCGACGTTGCGTGCGCTCGTGACCTCTCATTTTCATATATTGCAAAAACTGAGATTTTTCGATTTTACCTCGATCTTCGTCCCATGCATATCGCTGCGCTTCATCAAATAATGCGTCTGAGGGAATGAAATCGGATATATCGTTGGTGACCCTAATTTTGTCTTCGTAAAAGCCATCAAGCGGATCTATAAATTTCCGATATCTATTCAATTCCGCAAGCATGTTGGGCGTAGGCTCCAGTCCCTCTCGCTTGTACATTTTATAACCCTCAAGTGCCCAATTCAGGATCCCAGATAATTCTTTAGCCAGTTTATCTCTTAGAAAAAGATCCGGTGCATCCTCTGAAAAGTTACGTGGAAAACGCAGTAATCGTACTCTCCGCAGAAAAGCCTTATCTTCAACATCGATAAATGGATAATAGTTTGAGCAGATAACCAACAAGGCTTCCGGTTCAAAGTCGAAGAACTCTTGATGCAAAAAACGAGCGACTAATGTATCGCCACCTGAAATACCCTTCAAAAGTTGCGTGTTAACATGCAGCCCCTTTGGCAACTCTGACACACCAGCTAGCCTTGCTCCTGCGATACGCGCGATGTCATTAGGAATAGCTGAAAAATTCTTTGCTGCAAAAGTATTGGCTGACAGTGTGATTTGATAATCACCTACCAACTTGCGAATTGTCTCCAGCAAAACTGATTTGCCATCGCCGCCGTCACCTTTGAAAAATTGAATTATTTGCTCTGGACGCTCTCCAGATAGAATGTATCCGACGAGCTTTTGCACGTATTGTTTATCCTCTGAGTTACCATCCATGATTTCGTCCACAAACGCTTCAAAACGCGGCGCGCCGGCTGCTGGATCATAAGAAACTTGAGCGATTTTTGTTATGAAATCAGATGCTCGATGCTCTCGAAAGTTAACGGTTTCCAACTCAAATGTTCCATTGCCAAAATTGATGAATTTTTTTTCTTGATCAAGTTTAGATTTCGAAACTGACATGCCTTCCAATGTCGCTGCTATCTCTAGGGCTGCCTTAATGCGTGAAGAAGACTCAGATGTTTTTTGCCATTTGCTGTAAGCCTGAATGCTATCAGGGTCATGACCTGCTTCGAGCACGATCCTGCGTATTGTTTCATGCGCTTGTCTCTCCGAGGCTCCATTCTGGCGAACCCAACGCTGTCCATCAAAGATGCGCCATTCCCTCTCTTCTGAAACATATATTAGTTTTCCAAGGGCATCTCTCTTCAGACGCTCGGCGTTTCCAAGATCAGTTAATGGGATCTGAGAATTGTTCCTGTAACTTGTCGCACTCTTGACCGTTCGGTCTACCTCTTCCTTATCAAGAGGGGGATCAAATGTTGCATTCAGCTTCTGCGCGTTTTCAGAAACAGTGTTATCATCCAGTCCAGAATGTACCTGTGTTACTGCCTCTTGAAACAAGCTGGAGTTTCTGGATCCTTCCTTTGTACCTTGACTTGATGTTCGTCCTTTACTTTTAGTTTTCTGCTTGGCAGCTAAGTACATCATTATTTCTGGGGTGACCTCGGCAAATGGCACGTCGTTTGGTGAATGACCAGCAAGATATTGATAGCGGCCATTTTCTAGGATCGAACCTGCCCAAACAATGTAACCACCATCAGCTCTTACATCTACGTCTGGTCCGAATACTGTGCTTGCACTGTTACGTACTATGTAGTTCGTTGGGTATCTAAATATTAAATGTAACCCGCCAGAGACAGTTCTGGTTTTGACTGTATCTGGAACAATCAAACTGGTGTTTTCCCACGTCTGCATGCCTACTTTATCAGGCCCGTTGTCAATATCTATCGTCAATAAAGACGTCTCTGGTCCCATAGGAACGCCAACCGCCGCATTTGGGTTTTGACCCCAAAGCCTGTCAATCTCTTCGATATTTTTTGTGGCATCTTTAAATCCATTTCTCGTGTAGGGTGCCTTGGCTTTAAGTGTGACTGTTTTACCAGTTTTTTTATTTATGTAAGTCGTGTCTTTTTCTCTTACCGGAAACACAGGCAGTTCTAATTTTGAAGCAACTTCAATTGCTAATTTGTGATTATGTGATCTCGTCATAATGCAGCTCCTCAATATTCGCTGCACTTCAAACTTCACATTATTAATCTGATTCTCG
>Ga0181570_10002314_pt1 | contig 15232 bp, 12 predicted proteins | sample 101ome_18_FD_148667 | JGI IMG/M metagenome (GOLD analysis project Ga0181570, IMG submission 148667) | Coastal salt marsh microbial communities from the Groves Creek Marsh, Skidaway Island, Georgia - 101406AT metaG (spades assembly) | ecosystem: Environmental > Aquatic > Marine > Intertidal zone...
TTTTCTAATAATCTTAACATTTCCTTTATATCAAATGATTTATCTTTAAAATTTTTGTCTAATTCATCAGAAAATAAAAGGGCAATTGTTTTAGAGTTTTTTTGCGTATTTGAATTATCTGGGTATGTGGACGGTAGTTTTTTTAAATCATTAAAATTTTGATTAGTTATTAATTTTGATAAAGAGCCTATTGGAAGTTGAAAATCGTAATTTTGACTGTTTATTTGATTATTACATATAAAATCGAAATCTTGATAAATACTTTTGAAGATATTTAAAATTTTTTTTTCTATAAATATCGTTAAATGACATCCATTTAAATCTACTAAAGATAATAATCTGATAAATAATATTGTTTCGCCAATAGAAAAATCTTGCCAAATCAAAATCCTTTTTTTTTCAAAATTCCATTCTGGCAACAACATTATACTTGGAATCTGTGCCATTTTTTTTAGCTTTGGTGTTCCGATTAAACGGTAATGAAACAAACTAAAACCTTCTTCAAATTTCAGCTGAGCAAGATAATATCTTGCCAAGTCATATTTAAAATTAGGGAAAAATACTGAGTGTTTTTGAATATAAAAGTTATTTATGCTATGATTATTTTTTGTACTAAGTAAATTTAATTTAAATTCATAATAATCAAATAGATCATTATTAAATTTTTTTTTGTATTGACTTAAAATTTTTGCAAGTAAATGTGCTTCTTTAAAGTTATAATTTTCTATTAATTTTACTAAATATAATGTTTTCTCAAAAAATTTATAAAATTTCATTTTTAAAATTTATACACTGTATTTAGTCTATTACATTTATTATGAGTTGTTTAACAAATGTCTAACAAACTATACATAAAATCAATAAATCTATTTAAACAAAAGAAATTAGATAAAAGCTTAGTGAATTTTAAAAAATTATTAAAAATTTATCCCAAAAATGAAAATATAATTAATTACCTTTCTCTCAATTATATTTTTTTATCTCAGTTCGATAATGCTATCCTTGTTCTAAAAGAATTAATTCAATTAAATAATAAAAATGTTAGTTATTATCTAAATCTTTCTTACTGCTATGAAAATATTAATGAATTTGAAAAAGCTATTGATAATTATAAAAATGCAATTCAAAACATACCAAATGAAGCACAGCTTTATATAAATTTAGCATCTATTTATAAGCATCAAAGAAAATTTGATGAGGCAGAAAACGTATTAAAAAAATCTCTATATTTAAATTCATATAAATTATTTTCTACTCTTGCAGGAATTTATGCTGATCAAAATAAATTTGATCAAGTCATGGAGTTTTCAAAAAAAGCATTAGAATTAAATCAATCAGACTTTATAGCTCTTAATAATATTTCAAAGGTTTATATGGAAAAAAAAAATTTTGAAGAAGCATCTAAATATTTAGGAAAGGCACTTCAAATAGAACAAAATAATTATCTCACTCATATAAATTTAGGCACTCTTTATAAGAACTTAAATCAATTAGACAAAGCCAAAGATCATTATGATAGATCAATTTCTCTTAACCCTAAGAGTTACGATGCCTATGTTTTTAAATCTTTAATTGAATTATCTCAAAATAATTTTTTAGAGGGTTGGAAAAATTATGAATTTCGTTGGTTCAAACAAGCAGAAAGAATATCAATCACAAAACCCAAATGGGATGGAAAAAAAATTAATCAAAAAATAATTATCTGGGGTGAGCAGGGACTGGGTGAACAAATTTTATTCACCAGCATCATTCCAGAAATAGAAAAAATTTTTGAAAAAATAATATTGGTAATTGATGCAAAATTAAAATTGATATACCAAGAGAGTTTTCCAAATATCAAAATATTAACCCCTGACGAAGAATGGTCAAAAGAGGATTTTAATTGTCATTTGCCTTTGGGATCACTTGGTAAATTTTTTAGGAATGATTTACAAAGCTTTCCAGAAAAAAATAACTATTTAGAAACTAATTCAATGAAAAATAATGGAAATAAATTGAAATGTGGCCTTTCATGGAAAAGTGTAAATTCTGTAGAGGGGGATTTTAAATCAATTGAGCTAGATAATTTATTGCCAATATTAAAAAATAAAAATTTAGATTTTTTTAATGTTCAATATACAGATGAAAAAAAGAATATTGAGCAATTTAATAAAAAAAACAATTTGAAAATTCAAAATATTGATGGTTTAGATACATTCAATGATCTTCATAGCTTAAGCAAATATCTTAAATCATTTAATTTTATTATAACTATCAGCAACACGACTGCCCATCTAGCAGGCTCACTCGGGGTGCCAACTTTATTAATGCTACCAAAAAATATTGGGAAGTTATGGTACTGGGATAATTCTATTGATGGCAAAAACTTGTGGTATCCAAGCGTAAGAATATTTAAACAAAATGTAGAAAATAATTGGGATACGGTTATTTTAGAAATTAACCGTTATATTCAGGATAATTTTTATAATTAATGGAAAATTTTAGTTAAAAAGCACAGCAAGACCAATGGTAAGAAATCATTCAAAAGATAAAACTTTTAATAAGAGACAGATTTTTGGCCAATGAATAATTCAATAAATAATGGTGTAAAGTTATTCGAGCTTAAGAAATATCATGAAAGTCTGGAGATATTTCAAAATCTTTTAAAAAATGATCCGATGAATATAAAAGTACTGATGTATACATCATTCAATTTGATGTTTTTAAAAAAATTTGAAAATGCAATTAAAATTCTCAATCAAATCCTAAAGTTAAATAGCAATATAGCTGATGTTAATTTCAATATTGCACTTTGCTATCAAAATTTAAACGATTATGAGAATGCAGTTGAAAACTACGAGTCAGCGATAAAGAAAAACCCAAATTATCATCAGGCCTATATAAATTTAGGTGTACTTTTTAAAAACCTTGAGAGATTTGAAGACTCAATAGAGATCTATAAAAAGGCACTAAATAATAAAGTTAACTATGAAGAGATTTATATAAATTTATCTGAAGTCTATAAAATTTTAAAAAATTATTCTTTAGCAAAGCAAAGTGCAGAAAGCGCATTAAAAGTTAATAGCCAAAGTGTCTTAGCGCTTAATAATTTAGGAATTGCTTATATCGACGAAGGAGATCAAAAGGAAGCAATTAAAATTCTAGAAAATTCAAAAAAAATAAATCCAAATTATTTTATGACACATTCTAATTTAGGAATAGCCTATAGATATGCCGGAGAGTACGCGAAAGCAGAAGAGGCATATAAAAATTCTATAAGATTAAATCCCAATTATCATGATGCATATTTTAATTTAGGCCAAATTCAACTAAGCGAAGGTGATTTTATAAATGGATGGCAAAACTATGAACATAGGTGGGGTAAGTTACAAAAAAGACCAGTGAGATTAGATTTTAATAAACCAATTTGGAATCCCAAATTAGGTTATAAAAGACTATTAATTTGGGGTGAGCAAGGCATAGGTGAACAAATTTTATTCAGTACAATTTTGTTTGATTTAATAAATCTTTTTGAAGAAATATTGATACTAATTGATGATAGATTATGTCCTCTTTATCAATCTAGTTTTCCAAAAATCAAAGTATTAAAAAAATCTGAAAAAATAGATGAGTCCCTCTTTGATTATCATATTCCAATATGCTCATTAGGTCTTTTTTTCAGAAAAACTATTGAAGATTTTAAATCTCCAGAAAAAGTTTTTGAAATTAATCTTAAAAAACATAATGGCAAAAAACGTAGATGTGCTCTTTCATGGATAAGCACAAATTCTGATACTGGATATTCTAAATCAATGACCTTAGAAGATTTATTACCAATATTACAGTTAGATGACATAGAATTTTATAACATTCAGTACACAAATGAGGATAATTTAGTAAAAGAATTTTGTAAAAAAAATGGCGTTTCTATTCACAAGATTGAAAATCTCGATACATTCAATGATTTAGAAGGTCTGATAAATTTTATAGGCGAATGTGATTTTACAATTACTGTTAGCAATACTAATGCCCATTTGTCAGCTTCAATTGGTCAAACAACATATTTGCTTTTACCAAAAGAAGTGGGAAAATTTTGGTATTGGGAAAATCAATTAAACAATAAAAATTTATGGTACCCCTCTATAAAAAAAATTAATCAAATAACTAAGCAAGACTGGTCTGATCCAATGAAAAAGTTAAAAAAGATATTAAATCCTGAAAAAGAATTTTAAAGTTGAGTTAAATAATCTTGGTTGAACAAATAATTTTTTATTGGGGTGGAGAAAAACTAGAGATACCCGAATTATTAGTACAGTCAGCTAGATTAATTTATAAAAAAGAAATAAAAATAATTCAAATAAGTGATGAATTAACAAGGAAAGTTAGCTTGGTAGATGAAATTATAAGAATGAAACCAACTGGAAATCTTATGATAGATAGACTTCTCGGGTACTCCAAAATTAGAACTGTAAATACTAGTTCATTGTTTTTAGATGCGGATACTTTATGTCTAAATAAAATAAACTTTAAAGAATATTTGGATGGAATTTATTTAGCAAAAAGAACAAGCAATCCTATGATTAATCATAATTTTCCACAACACTATCCAGAATTTGAAAATAGATATTTTAAAGAAGTTATGCCTTATTTGGCAGGAATAATACTTATTAAAAATTTTAAAAATTTTTTTTTAGATTGTTATAAATTACTTCTCAAAGAGCCATTAAGATTGCAACAATGGTACGGTGATCAATTTATTATAAAAATGATGTATGATAAAAAACCCTCAGACTTTAAATTTCTTGAAGAAAATTTTGTATATATTTTAGAATTTGATGGAAAAAATAAAAATATTGAACTTAATTTAAAACCAAAAAATATGTTATTGACCTTTAAAGGTAGTACTAAGAAATTAATTGGCCCTATATTTGATCATTTAACAAAAATAAGAATTAAATAATCAAATTACTTATCTCTTTTAAACCATATTTTTTGTGGACTCGGTTGGTATAAATTTTTTAATTATTTAAACTTGAATATTATTGTTCATTAAATAACATCTCTGGATGTATAATATATTTGTAGGATACGATACAAGAGAAGATATTTCATACCAAGTTTGTGAATATCAAATAAAAAAACTAACTCCCTCATGTCAGGTTACCCCTCTTATTCTTCATGAATTAAGGTCTAAAAATTTATATTGGCGCGATGAGGATAAGCTTGGCTCTACAGAATTTACATTTTCAAGATTTTTAATCCCAGAAATTACAAATTTTAATGGATGGGCTCTATTTTGTGATTGTGATATTCTTTTTTTAGAGGACTTAAAAAATTTATTTGATTTGTGTGATGATAAATACGCAGTTATGTGCGTTCAACATGACTATACGCCAAAACCAGGAATTAAAATGGATGGTAAAGCACAGACGATTTATCCAAGAAAAAATTGGAGCTCTCTTGTCTTATGGAATTGTGGACATCCAAGTAATAAAACAGTTACAAAAGAATTCGTAAACGATCCTGAAACAACCGGGAAAATATTACATCGTTTTAGTTGGCTGAAAGATGAAGAAATTGGCTCTATAAGTCTTGAGTGGAACTGGCTTGCAGGATGGTATAAGGAGCCTGAAGATGGAAAGCCGAAAGCAGTTCATTACACAGAAGGTGGTCCGTGGTTTAAAGATTATAGAAATTGCGAATATAGTGACATGTGGAAACAAGCACTGCACAACATGATGAATAATAATTAATTTTTAATGATTGCGATAACAATTGCGCTGACTGTTGCTCTCGTTTTGGGTTTTTTTTACTACACCCGCCCAACTCCAATGGAAAAAGATATAAAAAAAAGGGGGGGAAATTTTGACTGTTTTAGGTGTAAAAGAAAACTGAATATGTCTGATATGAAGTGCGCTCATTGCGGACTTATAACTATATTTGGTGAACGCAAAAAAAAATATAAGCATTATTTTGTAGTTCTGGTGATGTATTTATTTGCTTTAGCGAATTTATGGCGAAAAAATAGTGGTTTTTTTTAATCCAGCTAACTGATGTATAAAAACCTATATCTAAAAATAATAAGATTCACGTTTCGAATAAAAAATTTTTTAATGAAATTCAAATTTTACAATCACTTGTGTTTGATCAATACTAAAGGTTATATTTAGTTTTTTATGTGTGGTATTAACGGTATCATCAATTTTAAAGATATTAACTCTGAAGAAAAAATTCATAGAATGAACAGCCTTTTGGTTCATCGTGGACCTGATGGATTAGGTTCTTTTAAATTTCAAAATTTATTATTAGGGCATACAAGATTATCTATTCAAGATTTATCTGATAAAGGCTCCCAGCCAATGTCTAATGATGGAAATTTGTGGATTGTTTTCAATGGAGAAATTTATAACTTTAAAGAAATAAGAAATGAGCTGACTCTTATCGGTCATAAGTTTTATTCAAATACTGATACTGAAGTAATTTTAAATAGCTATAAAGAATGGGGGATAGACTCATTTAAAAAGTTTAATGGTATGTGGGCTTTTGCTATTTTTGATAAATCAAAACAAGAATTAATCATTTGCAGAGATAGGTACGGTGTAAAGCCTTGCTACTATTATCAGTTAAATAATGAATTTATTTTTTCTTCAGAAATAAAGCCAATTTTATCAGTAACAAATGATGATTTAGATCCAAACAAAATCTTACTTAATGAACATATCAAAGAAGGAATTTTTATTACCGATTTTAAAAATATCAAAATCGTTGAACCAGGCCACTATTACAAAATCAGTTTAAATAATGAATTAATTTTAAAAAAAAGGTGGTGGAATGGACTGCAAAACCTATCAAAGATCAGTCCCAACAGAGCAGAAATAATTGACGAGTTTAAAGATAAATTAAAAAGCTCAATAAATTTGAGATTAATATCAGATGTTAAGGTGGCAACGTCATTAAGCGGTGGGGTTGATTCCTCGATCATATTTTCTGAATTAAATGAAATAAATAATCAAAATGTTGAGTTAAATCCTTTTATAGTCAAATACCCTGAAAACTTAACATTTGATCTAGCATTAACATTAGCAAATAAATATGGCAAAAAACCTTATATAATTGAATCTCAAAATAAATTTTCGATAGACACAATCATCGATACTTTTAGAAATTTAGAAAAAAAACAATTCTACAACAAACAATTAGATCTATATCAAAATCAAAAACTTAATGGCTTTAAAGTTAGCATCGATGGTCATGGTGCTGATGAATCCCTAGGTGGATATGTAGATAATTTAAAAGATTTTGCTATATCTTCACAAAATAGTCTTGTTAATTCTTATATATCAATCAACAATATCTCTACTAGCAATTTATCAGAAATTATTAAAAAGAACTTTTTGTCCCCTACCAATCAATTTATTAATGTTGATTTAACACAACGTTTTAAAAATTCTATTAACTCAAAATATTTAGAAATTAAAGAAACCTTCAATCCTTCAAAATCATTTGACGATGACTTAAAAGAGTTAAAAAATTTTGATTTTTCTTTTCAATCTTTATATGTCAAATCTACTTATGGTTTTTTACAATGGTTATTAAATAAATGGGATAAAGCATCCATGAGACATTCTATTGAGATAAGATCTCCTTTTTTAGATTACAATTTATTTCAATATGCTCTCTCAATTCCATCAAATCAAAAGGTCTTAAATGGTCAAAATAAATCAATATTAAGAGAAGCGTATTTAAACAATATTCCAAATGAAATATTAAATTTTAAAAATAAACAAGGGCTTCCATCTAACAAAAATTTAGATTATGAAGATTTAATTATTTCAAATTCAATAAATGAAAAAGGCTTTCTTGAAAGTAGCCTTTGGGATGGGAATAAAATAAAAAAAGATATAGATCTTAATAATAGTAACAATAAAGCTGAAATTATCAAAATAGCTGAAAGCTATTTGTTTCAAAAATCAATGACTAATTTTAGCTTTGAGAAAAATAAAAAAGCCTCAATTGCATATAATCAATTAAACAATTAAATAATTTGGAGCGGGCGAAGGGATTCGAACCCTCGACTTCAACCTTGGCAAGGTTGCGCTCTACCCCTGAGCTACGCCCGCTTAGTGTTGATTCTATTGGTATTTTAGGACAGAGCCACTTCGGTACAGTAACTGAGTCCACGTATAGAACAACTATTTGCGTCTGCATTATATATTTTTGCATATTCAAGGCAATACAGATTCAGGTCTGAATGGATTCCTAGATCCAATTTGTTAGTATTTTTTAATTGCTACTTTTTTGTAATTTTTAAGAGTAATACCTTTTTATAGACTCCGCAAAATTCACCAGACTTTATTTTAAGCAAATACCGAGATTGTATAATAATGATTTAAGTCTAAAAGAAAACTTGTTTCCCGCTAATCAAATATCCTAACGCACTTAAAGAATGTAAAAAAGCTAATGTAAGTTTATATTACAAAGTAATATATAAAATTAATTTTAAAATGAATCAAAGCATTTAAAGTAAATTTATTATATATTTCTATTAACGAATATTTTTATGGGTTTTCAAACTAATATTATATTTTGTACTTCTCTTAATCAAAAAATTTTAAATGATTATGGTAAACAGACTTTAGATAGCATGCTAGAAAATATTTCACCGACTTATAAAATATCATTATTTAGTGAGGATAATTTAAATTTAAATATTCCAGAAATTGATTTTTATAATTTATTTGAATTTAGAGCTGATTATGAAAAATTTGTTGTCAAACATCAAAAAAATCCCAGGATAAATAATAATAATGTTAAACAATATAAAAAAGAATATGTAAAATTTTCTTTTAAAGTTTTCTCAATGTGTGCTGCATCAAGAATATATAGTAATTATGATTTCTTAATTTGGATTGACTCTGATATTTTTATCAAAAAGATTATTGACAAAAACATAATTAATTATTTGTGTGATAAAGGTAATTTTGCTAGCTATCTAAATAGGGAAAATGTTCAGGGTACAACTTTGTGGAATAAAGATCATACGGAAACCGGTCTAATTAGCTTTAATTTAAATCATAAAATTAAAAACAACTTTTTTTACAATTTTGAAAACATTTATCTAAATGAAATTATTTTTAAATTGATTGCTTGGGACGATACCTCAGTTTTTGATTTTATTAAAGATGAGTATGAAAAAAAACTCGATATTAAATTTAGAAAACTTACTGATGGCACTTCAAGAAATCCAATAAATGATCATTTAATGCTCAGAGATTATTTTTTTCATCCAATGGGTAATAAAAAAGTTTATTAGAGATACTCATATTTAATCTATTATGAAAAATAATGTTATTATCTTAAAACCAAGACTAGACATACCATTTGGTTTTATAAAAGACATTCCAAAAACAAGAGGGGCAATACCATCAATTAGAAAATATTGGGAAAAGCTTTCTGATTATTTATTTTTATTACATAAATCTAGAGGCGATCAAGTCCAAATAATTGAAAAACCTTTATGGCAGTTTAACGCTGAATTTGTATTAAAGTTGGATTACACAAAAATTTATATCCCACATCATTCCATTAAGACTTTTGATAAAGAAAATAAACTTGAAAATGTTTTTTACTATATGCAAATGGTATTTCCTTGGCTATTTCAAATCGACTCAAAAGGATGGTGTGCTGATGCTACAGTTTGGCCAATAGAGCCAACCCAAAATAGTGATGGAAAAATTTTTAAAAAATACCAATCTCTCGCTTTTGAGGGCTATTCGAAATTCAAGCAACCTAAACGGGGTCAATTTGAAACCAAAGATAAATATATACTCTTTTTATGTCAAATACCCCATGATCAAACCATAACCCTTCACTCTGATGTTTCAGTTGTTGATGCCTTGATTAAAACTATCGAAATTTCAAAATTATTAGGAATTCAACTTATAGTAAAACCTCACCCAATTAACAAAGTTTCAATGAAACCTCTATTAGAAATTGTTTCAAGAAAAAACTTAAGTGGAGAAAAAATCCTCTGGGCAGATATTGTTAATATTCATGATCTATTAGAACATTGTGAAGCTGTTTTTTCTGTAAATTCTGGAGGTGGAATGGAAGGTATTTTGCATAAAAAACCTATATTTTGTTTTGGTAGATCCGATTATTCATCGGTTTCTCATTTTATCGATAAAAGTATCAATTGGGAAACTAAAGATAAATTTATTCCACATTATGAGGGTTTTATTGATGCATATGTTAACACTATGGTAAATGTAAATTATAGTTAATAGCAATCATTGTTTCAAATAATTCAAATATAAATGTATTAAATCATTTAAATCTGGACAACATTGTTTAAATTTACCAAGATCATATTATTGAAAATGACTCATATACCCCAAAGACATTTGCTTTTTTCACTTTAGAAATATTTAATTTCAAAAGATAATTTAAAGTAGGCTTATATGGATAAAAATATTGAAAAAGCTAAAGAATATTTTCTTAGGGGTTTGGAAAAATACAATATTGAAGACTATTCAAGAGCAGAAGAGTATTTTAATTTATCATTAAAAATTAGCCCAAATAGAGTCTCTATATTAACAAATTTATCTGCCACACAAATAAAATTAAAAAAATTGGATGAAGCAAAAAGACATCTTGAAAAGATACTCTCCCTCGAACCAAAGAATATTTTAGCATTAATGAATCTTGCAAATGTTTATTCAGAAAGTAGACAGTTTGATAAGGCACATCATTATCTAGATTTGGCAATACAAAATGATAGAGACAATCCGGAACTTCTTTGCAACAAAGGTAGTGTTTTTAGATTTGAAGGCAAACTTGAAAATGCTCTTGAGCTTTATTCAATCGCTATTCAAAAAAAGAATAATTATAATTTTGCAAAATTTAACCAAGCAATCTGCCAACTATCTTTAGAAAACCTTGATGATGGTTGGGCAAATTATGAATTTAGGGAATCTAAATATGATGAAGAAATACCAAGAGTTAAAAGACCACCTAAAAATACAACGATAGATATATTATCTGAGCAGGGTATAGGTGATGTGATTATGTTTGCAAGTCTGATCCCACTATTACGTGATTATAAGAATATTAATTTTTATATTGATGAGCGGCTAATAGAATCTTTTTCTATTTCTTTTCCTAAAATTAATTTTAGTTCACATGCAAATATGAACAATCATATTAATAAAAATTATCAAATAAGAATAGGAAGTCTTGCACAATTTTTTTTAAGAGAAATGGATGATTTTAAAAAAATTAATAAGCCTTTTTTAAAACCTGTTGATTCAAAAATCAAACAAACAGAAAAATATATAAAGAAAAATAAAATAAATATTGGGGTTTATTGGAGTTCCGCATCAAAACAATTAGGAAAGGTTACAAAAATTCCACTAATTGACATTATCAAAAAAATCAATGTTAATGATAAAAATATAATTAGTATTCAAGATGGTGACCATGAAAAAGAACTTAATGATGTCTCTACAAAGTTACAAATATCGCTTACAAAAGTTAAAAGTTTTAATTTAAAAAATGATATTTCTCATTTAGCCGCTTTAATTTCACAGTGTGATTTGATTATATCAATATCCTCTACAGTCATCCACCTTGCAGGTGCCATGGGGGTCCCGACTATTGTTTTAAGTCAGTATTCTCCTGATTGGAGATACTTTCAATCATCTAATAAAGTTTCATGGTATTCAAATACATATTTACTTAAACAGCACAAGTTGGATGATTGGGACTATCCTTTAAGTCTCTTAAATGATGAGATCGACAAGATAATAAAAATAGGAAAATCTAATTTATAAGGAATATTTTCTATAACCTAATTTTATTGTAAATTAAAAATTCATGACTATTTGTATTTAAATGACAAATATCCTAGATATCACCCAAGACCAGTTTGTAGATCAAGTTATTGAAAAATCAAAAACTATTCCTGTATTGGTAGATTTTTGGGCCCCATGGTGTGGGCCATGCAAACAGCTTACCCCAACATTAGAAAATTTAGTAAACAAAAAAAATGGTAAAATTATTTTGGTTAAAATTAATGTAGATGAAAACCAGGGGATTGCCTCACAATTGAATATTCAATCAATTCCAACAGTTTATGGCTTTATTGATGGAAGGCCTATTGACGCTTTTCAAGGCGCACAACCTGAAAGCAAAATTGAAGCTATGATCAATAAGATGATTGATTCAATGCCAGGTAATGAAATTCCTAAACTTTTACAAGAAGCAGATGAAAATTTTAAAAATAATAAATTTGAAGAAGCAAAAAATATTTATGAATCTCTCATAACCATGGACCCCGGTAATCCAAAAATAATAGTAGGTTTGTTAAGAAGTCTATTACAGATGAAAAAGTTAGCTGAAGCTCGTGAAATTATTGAATCGCTCGATGATAATATAATTAATGATGAAGAAATTTCTAAAACTATAAAGTTAATAGAAAATTTTACAGATGATAATGGTCAAGATAAAATTCTAAAGCTTGAAGAACAGGTTAAAACTAATCCTGATAAACATGAATTAAGATTTGCTCTGGCTGTAGAATTGCTAAAAACCAATAATACTCAAAAAGGTTTTGAAGAATTGCTTACGATATTTGATAAAAATCCAAAATGGAATGATGAGGCGGCGAAAAAGAAACTGTTAGAATATTTTGATTTATTGGGCTTTAATGATCCAAATGTGATGAATGCTCGAAAAAAATTATCATCATTAATGTTTAAATAATGGATGAATCAATAAAGAAACTTTTTACAGTCAGTGAACAGGACCTACCTAGGTCTGTTCCAATCTTCCCTTTAGACAATGTTCTTCTTCTGCCTTTTGGAAAACTACCTCTAAACATTTTTGAAGAGAGGTATATTCAGATGACTTTGGATAGTCTTAAAAGTCATCGTATGATTGGGGTTATTCAACCCAAAAATAACAATAACGAATTATTTATGGTCGGTTGCATAGGTAAGATTTCTTCTTATATCGAAACCCCTGACTATAGAATAGTTTTAAACTTAGAGGGAGTTAGTCGTTTCGTGCTCGAAAATAGAAACTTAACTTCAAAAGGTTATTATCAAGGAAATGTTAGTTATGGTGATTTTGTTGGTGATTTAAATTTTTTAGAACCAAACATTGATCGCAGTGAACTTATCCAAAAATATACTAATTACTTTAAAATGAAAAAATTAGAAATAGATAAAGATGTTCTTTCTGAAACATCTAACTTACAGCTCTTATCGACTTTAGCAATGCTGGCTCCTTTTAATAAGATTGATAAACAAGCAATTTTGGAAGCCGCAAATTTAAAAGAAAGAATAAACACGATTAATTCTATTTTAGATCTTAATACTTTTCAGGTAATCAATACATCTAACCAATTAAACTAGACTCTCCCATCGCTTGTTTCACAAAACTAGCTCTTAAAGAGCCAAAATTTAAAAGAGATTGATAGCCAAATTTTATCACACTACGTGATAATAAACTTTCATTATCATATAAAATGTTGATCAGGGAAGTAAATGTTAAATATGCTGTGCTTTCAATTATTCTTCGTGAATGATAAAGACTGTTCAATTTAGGATTGTCCGGCTCTAATGTTTCTAGTAAGTAACAAAGTGTTTGAATATCTTTAATTCCTAAATTCCATCCTTGACCTGCAACTGGATGAATGGATCTCATGGTGTCACCTACTAAAATATAATTATCATTTACTGTTTTTGATAAATGCGGTGCGAGATCAAAATTTGAAATGTTAGGCAAGAGATTTATAGATCCATGAGAACTGTTAAAGTATAATGACAAATGACTTTTTAATTTTTGCTTAGATGTATTTTTTTTTGTTGAAAAGATGAATGTAGATTGTTTTTTATCAAGCTTAGGAGCGGGCAAAACAGCCAAAGGTCCCTCTTTGGTAAAGATTTCATATGCTATATTTTGATGATTTTTAGAATGATTAAAAAATCCAACATATGATTTATGTTCACTCTTAAAATTTTTTTTAGATATTGCATGAGGAATATTAAAATTTTTTCCCATAGATAAAATAATATTTTTAAATTGATATATCTGATTTTTATAAAGTAATTTTTTTTTGCCTAAAATGTCATCTAGAGAAAATTCTAAGTTATAAATTAACGAATGAGATTTTAATAATTTTGATCTAGCCTTTTTTAAGATCTCTTGATTATAAGCAACATAACCCATAGGTTTTTGATTTTCAAAAATCAGTGGTTTATCATTAACGTAATCTTTAATTATAATTTTATCTATATTTTCAGGTCTTTTATTAAAATTGCCCCACAAACCTAAAGAAGACAGAAAATTTTTTGAATTAGAATTAACTGCCAATGTTCTATTATCTAAAACTTTTTTGTTTTTTTCTAAAACCACGACTTTGAAGTTTTTTTGTTGGAGCGCCAAAGCTGCAATGGACCCTATTAGCCCCCCTCCAATAATTAAAAAATCATAAATATTTATTTTCTTTTTCATTAAGACCAATATATTAAATTTTAGATCATGCAGAATAGCTATATTCCAGAAGTCTTTAAAGATAAAATCTTAAAATCTATAAGAATTCTTTATGGATTATTATTACTGTTCTTGGGTATTTTTTTTGGAATTGCTCTTATTACTTTTAATATAAATGATAATTCTTTTATCACTAGCACAAGTGCTTCCTCTCTCAATTTTTTTGGCTCACTAGGATCTTATACTTCGAGCTTTATTTTTTATACTTTCGGGGCGATGGGTTATGGGTTGGTTTTGTTTTTTTTAATATTGAGTATTTTAAATTTTGCCCATCGGAAAACCAATTATTTTTTTATTAGACTATTAGGTCATTTTATTAGCTTGGTTCTAATTCCCCAAGGTTTAATTTATTTGAATATTATCTTCGAATTTTACGGAGATTTACCTTTTTGGGGAACTTTGGCTATCTCATTAAATAACAGCTATCCATCAGATGTGCTAAGTTATTTTTTATCAGCTATTGGATTATTTTTATTTGGCTTATCAATAAATTTATTTAATCTTTTTAAACTGCCCTCCATCAATTTAAATTTTTTGAGGATAAAACAAAAGAAGACCATCAAAAAAACTCTTAAAAAAGAGCCTGTAATTAATCAAGTTAATGTTTCTACAAATCAAACAAGAAAAATAGATACTGAAAACTTTTCAAAAGATGAAAAAATTTCAAATTATTTGTCACCATCACTTGATATTTTAG
>Ga0181570_10002319_pt1 | contig 15215 bp, 9 predicted proteins | sample 101ome_18_FD_148667 | JGI IMG/M metagenome (GOLD analysis project Ga0181570, IMG submission 148667) | Coastal salt marsh microbial communities from the Groves Creek Marsh, Skidaway Island, Georgia - 101406AT metaG (spades assembly) | ecosystem: Environmental > Aquatic > Marine > Intertidal zone...
TGGTGCAGACCACTCATTAAATCCCTTTTTATATATGTGTAATTGTGGTAAAAAATACAAACATAATTCTGGGTTATATAGACATAAAAAGGATTGTAATTATGTTGATGTAAAACCAAATACGGTTGTTGATATAAATATGCAATCTATAGACCCTACAACCGTGGTTACTCTATTAAAAGAAAATATAGAATTAAAAAAAATAATGATAAAACAAAATATAGAAATACATCAAAATTTGACAAAGTAAACATAATTAAATAATTTTACGCTTAAGAAGTAAAAAATAAAGTTCGGTGAAGATTTAAAAAATGGACATTTTTAAAATGTCCAATTTTGATTTTGTGAAAATAGTTTTCTAAAAACACTTTTCAAAAATGATGGTTGTGAAGAAAATGCAGTAATTTTGTATTTTAATGTTAAAATATTGTTTGCATAAAAAAATAAATATATTATGCGGAAAAGTATTTAGGGGTTTTTTCTGATAGTATTTTATACTATCAGATGACGAATATAAAACCCCCAAAAAACCCCAAGATTTTGTATTGTGAAAACTGTAACTTTAAATGCATTAATAAAAAAGATTATAATAGACATTTAAATACTGCAAAACATCAAATACTATCAAATACTATTGAAAAACCCCAAAAAACCCCAAAACCTCTTTCATATATTTGTGATTGTGGCAAAGAATATAAACATAATTCTAGTTTATGGAATCACAAAAAGAAATGTAATTATGTAGATTCAGAACTAATAGATAATACTCCACCAAATACAATGATAGATAGTTCACTCGTTATCGAACTATTAAAAGAAAATAAGGAATTACGAGAGTTGATGGTAGAGCAAAATAAACATATAATAGACATCGCAAAGAATTCCGGTAATACAACAAATAACAATACAACAAATATAACCAATAACAATAAGTTTAATTTGAATGTGTTTTTGAATGAGACTTGTAAAGATGCTATAAATTTGAATGATTTCATCCAATCAATAGAGTTGAATGTAAATGATTTTATTAACACAGGTGAATTAGGATTTGTAAAAGGAATATCAAATATAATGGTGGAACGTATCCGTGATATGGAACCACACACAAGACCAATTCACTGTACTGATTTAAAACGAGAAGTAGTATATGTAAAAGATTCGGATAAGTGGGCGAAGGAAGATGAAAACAAGACCCATTTAAGAAAGGCAGTCCGTATAGTAGCAAATAAAAACAAAGAACAGGTGCATCCTTGGAGAGATTTAAACCCAAATTCAGATATATTAGATACACCAGAATGTGATAAGTTCTTTGCGTATACAAAAGCATCACTAGGTGGATATGGAAAAGAAGAAGATCTAAAATTCGAGAACAAAATCATCAATAACATATTGAAAGAAACGGTAATAGATAAGCAACGTATAAAAAATGAATAAGATCTAATATGGAAAATATTAGATATTATAGAAATTACATAAAGTTCTTTTGTTCCAATTGCTTGTAATCACGGTCGTGACTACGTGGTAATTCGAGAGGAACCACAAGAGTGCTTTGGTCTTGGCAGTATTTCATATAACTAACAGCAGAATTATAAACAGAAGGAATAGAATAATCGAGAACAAGTTGATTTAGACGTTCAACTTGACCGGTGATATCATCTTCTCTGTGTTCGGCGTGTTGTAAATAAACACTACGCATAATAACTTTAAGAGTATCCACATTTTGAGGTGCGATAACAAATTTGTTTTGAGATGCTTTATAAACACCAGCACGGAGTGCGTTTTGTATAATTTGAACGTTACCAGCGGAGAAGTATACTTGAGCGAGAACATTAGACTCCCAAGTTCCTCCAAGGGCTTCACGATATTCAGTAGATTTATTTTTGATGGCTATTTTTTCTTGCATTTGGAAGATAACATCAGTGGAAGGTGGTTCACTGAGGTTAATACGTCCATTGTATCTCTCAAGATCTATAATCTTATCATTTTTATTGACATTAACAGGAGAAAAATTATTCATTGTATTTATATAATTGTTATATATTTTCATAGATAAAATAAACGGTGTTGAGAACTAACCACTAAATATATTTAGTGATGCTACAAGAACAAAATGTATAGAAATAGTATATAATGGATAATTTTTACACAATAGTTATATTTGTAGCAGTAGTAGCATTAATATTAGTACTTACTTATGTGGGTGTAGTAATGACATATGGTGAAGGAACACTAGCATATCCACCCCAAAGCACAACTTGTCCCGACCATTGGGTAATCGATGAAGACAAGAATTGCGTTATTCCAGGTTCAGACGATAAGAACACGGGAACAATGTATGAAGGAGGATTATTAAGTGATTCTGTTAAGGGAAGCACCCCCGGAATAGATACAGATAAAAACGTAATTAACTTTTCTCACGAAGATTGGAAAGCATCCGGACAGGAAATCTGCGCTAAAAAGGAGTGGAGTAACAAACACGGTGTAGTATGGGATAGTGTATCCAATTATAACGATTGCTAAATATACAATTTTGAATATTCAAATGTGTATATTTATACAGTGAAGCTGATAACGCGTTGTTCTTCACCGGATTTATAGTCTAATTTAGATAGTGAAACGGGTTGTTGAAAAAGAGTTTTTACAAGTTGGTTATTCACTGTATCAAAATTCATTTCCATAATTTCATATTTTAATGAACGTAGGTTACGTATTTCAGGTAAAATATTGTTAATTTGGAAATCAATAGCACTGACTAAAAATTCACGATTGTTCGTTTTCTTAAATTCGTTGATAAGTTGTTTATTCTTATCAATGTCTTCGAAAATTTGATTTTCTTTCTTCTTTATGAGTTCGAGAGTATCTTTATTTTTATACATTTCATTATATTTATCAAGGAGTTCAATATAATTGTTTTGACTTTCGCTGTATAATTCGATTTGTTTTTTGAATTGTTTAACGGCTTCGTCTTCTGAAACATAATTAAAAAGTGTATCGAGTTTTTGCTTGATAATAATATCACTAACTTCATCGAAAATTTCTTTATTTAGTTCGAGCATAGATTTGAAGTCTAATAAGAGTCCGGGAAAGATTTTGATGTCAAGACTACAAGGATTTCTAGTATCTCCACAAATAGCGGTATATAAGTTATCTTTTCTCGAGAACACTGTGCCAACGTTTCTTTTACATTTAACACAAGGAGGGGTGTATTTGTTGATGCGACGTTTAGCCAGTTTTTTATTAGGTTCTTTGCCGTATATTTGCTTTCGTTTAGCATGTAAAGCAGTTTCATATTCATTTTTTAATCTAAAATATTCATTAAGAGCTTCAGTATAGTTAGTATTGTCTTGTTGTTCTGGAGTATTATTACCGCCGATTTGTGAAGTATCGGAATTACGGAATTCAATACTGGGATTATTATCGAAAATAAGATTCACTTTTTCGGGTAAGTTCTCGATAAGTGTAATTTTATTGTTGGAAATATTAAGAGTTTTGAGTTTGTCATTACCTTCAAGGTCAAGTTGTTGTAATTGATTAAAATCGCATAATAATTCTACTAAATTTTTGGGAATGTTCTCCAATTGTGCGAGTTTATTATGAGAAACATTGAGGAATTCGAGTTTATCGAGATTAGATACATTAATAGACGTAATAACATTATCAGAAATGTTTAAGTGAGTAAGAGAACTAGGTAAATTTTCAAGAGAATCAAGTAGGTTATTAGTGCATGTGAAAGATTTAATCCCTTTGGGTATGTTGCGAATGCTTGTAATTTCGCCTTGAGGTAATTGTATAGTATCAATCAAGTTGAATCCAAGTTCTCGAAGTTGTAAAAAGTCAATATCGCCGTGTAATGCACCATTAACAATTAAGCTGGTGGATTGTCTCGAATAGTTCTCTAAAATATCTAATAATTGTTTTTGTGCGGTGTTATTTTCAACAATGATATGTTCTCGATGTTGTTCTGTAATATTCATGTTAATTTATAGACTATGCATATAATAAAATTCATTTTAACCAGACGTGAAAGGTAGATTAGAAATACTGGAAAATTGCGATTCGTGGTTACTTTTCTTTTCTTCTTGGTAATATCTAATTTTCGACATGACGTATTCTTGGTCTCGTATAAGTTTTTGTTGTCGTTCATAATCGGTAGGTTTTTGAGTATAACAATAATATAGGGTCATACCAACAATAGCAGCAAAAATGAGGAGAACCCCGATATTAAGAGCATAAAAATATATATTAACCCGATTAGAATGGCATTTTTGCAATGTATTAAACATGTAATTCTTTACGGAAGGTTCAATTAAACTAGGTTCGTCCATTATTATATAAAATATTAATGGACGAAAAAATACTCACATATACGCTAAATAGTACATAACAAACAAATATGAAAAAATAGCAAAAACCATAGAAACCGCCCAAATGGGGATGACAGTTTTGTGTCTATATCCAACGCCAAATTGTCTAAATGACCCATCATCATTATACAACATAGTAGGTTTAATGGAATGGACTAAAGAGAACAATAAAATAAATAGGACGATAGAAATGCTTAATTTATGATAACGAACAAATCCTTTTAACATATTGATATTTGTAATCTAAAATATCAATATAAAAAATTTATGTAAAAGATAATTTAATCTTCTGGGAAATCATCCTCATCACGATCTTCGGGATAATAGTCACCATCCATATAATCTTCATTAAGTTCGCTGAAATCGTATGTATCACGGTTATAATCGTCACCGGGATTATATTCATCAATTCGTTCAAGGTCATATATATCCAAAGGTTCTCTATCATATTCGCCAGACATCATAATTAAATCTTCATTTTGATTTAATGTTTCTTGGCGTTCTCTATTATAAGTTTCAGGATTATATTGGAATATATCTTTCTGTTGTCCTATATTCCAGCGTCCGATCTTATGTTGTTGGAACATTTTTTCTATTTTGCGTTCCTCTATAGTCATAGCACCATATCTGGTAATAATACCTTGTTTTTCCTTATCTTTTGAACGGTTAACATTATGAATAAAAGTCTCGTAAGATGTATCGATAAAACTCTTATTCTTAATTTCAATGTTTATGAATGCGGTCAATAAAGAAGCCACACGTTCTTTCAGTTCTAATAAGTTACCGGTTTGAATGTTTATTTCTTCCAAAGTATTATTCATTTCTGCGTTGTTTTCATTTAGTTCTGCGCCTTCACTGTATAATGTAGTAGTTATGTCATTTTCATCAACAATTTCTTGACGTCGTTCCATCTTAGAAATTTGAACGTCAGCTATAAGTAAATTCGTATCATTAGCCAATACAATATACTCATAGATAATGGAGTAGAAACAGTATGAATACAGTTCATATATGGTAGATTTATCAAAAATCGAGTGAAAAGTTTGTCTATTTTCATCAATATCCTTTACAATCTCGGTATGAATAGGAATATTATCCATAAACATAGTTATAGTAGATAACCGATTACCAATTTCGAGTAATAACCGTGAAATAATTTTATCATGTTTGAATACCTGAAGAGTATTATAATATTGGTTAATAAACACAGACACATCTTCTTTATGAACTGAACTAATTCCCCAGTGCGGTGGAACAGTATCATAAAAAGAGTCATCATGTAACAATGCCGAAGGATAAGTTCTACTGAAAGAGAAACACACATTTTTAATAAATTGAATAACCGAATGTAACCCAGAGTCAGAATAGCTATTCGTATCAACCATAGATTTATCAATAGACCATTTTGTAATATTACTTAAGAATGAATTGATTTTGGAGTATTCAGTTTCGCTAAGGTTTCCGTGTTTATCTAAAAATGTAATAATATCTTTGTATAGGCGTTTATTTGTAGTAGTCAAATATTTATTTAATGTTTTCAATTCATCCGATTTCTCATTAGTCATAGCCTTGGGGTTGTATTTATTGAGGACTTTTAACATATGTTTTCTTAGAGGCGCTTCAATAATAGTAGAATCGGTTAATTCCAATTTGCTTATGATTTCTTTCATAACAGTAACTTGGTTAAATTTGACAGGTGTATCGATTTCAATAAGGTTCTTTTGAAAGACTAAGTTCATGAGTTTGTGTAAATCACTTTCGGTATATGTTTTACCGTTTCTTTTGAGGAACTCAATCTTATCAGTAAGACTAGCTTTTGTATTATATTCAGGAGGGCGTTCGCTACATACGGTTTTATATGCATCGGGAACCGGAAGGTCTCTATCGAAATTACAGTAATGAATAATGGTAGAATAAATAAGCTCTTCTAAATTGCCATTGGAAACAACGGAATGTTTGATACCAGTGAATGGTTCGTGATAAAGGGAAGGAGCCTTTGTAAGAACATTAAAATCACGGATAATTTCAGCCAATTTGCTGGCAGTTTTGATACTAACCCGAATGTTCTCGTTTTCTTCGTTAAAATATGCTATAGGATTTGTAAAATTGTTTTCATTACAACAAGCATTTTCCAAGAAGGGTAATTGTGACGATGTCTTAAGAAGTTGGTCTTTGTTTCTAACAATATGATTAATGTATTCAATAATACCATATCCATATTGAGCGATTCTGCTTTTTAAAACGGAAACAGATTTATATTGGTCTAGTTTACCATAGCGCAATAACTCAAGGAAATCCTTTTTGAATTCGCTACTAACATCACGGAGAGATTTGACAACAGAGAACTTAACAACTGGAGGCATAAATTGTTTCCATTTTTCAATATTATGTTCTTCTGGTAACACGGTGTCTGGATTTAAAATAATATATTCACGTTTTCGAACATACATTTCCATAATATCATTGCGCTTTAAAACGTGTTGTTCGATGGTGGTTTTAATACGATTGGCAATAGTATCAGGTTTAAGTTGTTTAATAGCATCCCAAGGAGAGATTTGACTTTTAATCTTATGTAAAACACAAGAAATATATTTAATACCTGTAATATCTTCAGCTCCATCCATAGGATAGCCAGTAAAGGACCTGACACAACCAGGGAAAGTCTTTTTGGGTTTAAAACTGGGAATAGCAGTTTGAATAGCAACAATAAAGACGGAAGCAATAATGATAATAAGTGTTTCATTGTAATATTTCTGATAAGGTCCGAGAGATTTTCCTTTTTCTTTTTCTAATTTCTTGGATTTACGAATGTAAATTTCTTCTTTTAAGATGTTCTTTTCAATCATTTCAGAAGAAGTTCTCATAACAAATTCTTCAATATCATCAATATTAATATCAATATTGCTACCAATAGCAGAAAAAACATTATAAATAGTTTCAGATAGTTTATTCTCAAAGACACGTTGTTTCTTTTTACCAAGAGATTCTGCTACAACTGTTCCGAGGTCTTTTTCGATAATATCTCTGGATGTAATACGGAAACCAGTTTCATCAAATCCTTCTTCAGTACTGAAGTCTATTTTACGAAGAATGAAGCCACTGTATTTATCAACAATAGAATCACCATCATCACTTAAAATACCATTAGAGTGACATAATTCTTCCAATTTTTGATTATAATCAGCTCCGGTAGTAAATGTGGTAGCAAGTTGGCTGATAGAATTAGGTATTAATTTAGTATTAGTATCTTTACAATATAACCAAGCGTGGTGTTCGTTCAGTTCAGTAACCATAGGAGTTCTACAATATTTTTTAACAAAGGTAACAATATCTTGTTGTTTCTTGGTAAAATTGTCCTGTCCTAGAATTAAATCACGTAACTGTAAATGAGGTGACATTAAAATATCATTGTCATTAGCAGTAGTTCCGATGGTATAGGCGAGATTATTGGCTTTATATAATTGAATATCTCTTAATATTTTGGATTTACGAAGCATATCAGTATGATAGTCAATATTGCTTTGGAGACGTTTTTCGAGTTCTTCAATAGAGATTTCATAACGTTTATCAAATTCATTTAATAATTTGTTGCGAGTTTCTTTCTGAATGCGAAGTTTTGTAAAGTCGTTTGTTTCACAAACACTGGTATTACTATTTTTATAGCATTCGCGACTAATATTACAAAATAAAGTATTGGTATCTAAAAAGGCTTCTTCATTGATAGATGTATCACTAACCCAATTATTTTTGACTCTTCTGTAGTAAGAAATTTTCTTACGAACATCTTGTTCTATTTCAACCGCTTCTTTTTCTTTATCAGACAAAGCATCCATTTCTCTGCCATCTTGTAAGGTAGGTTTAATTTCCAACATAGCATATTCGCCATCGGTAATCATTTTTTTACCAGCAATAATATCAGTAGCAAGTTGTTTAGCAGATTCTTTAGGTGCGTTATGCTTATGGATAAGATTTTCAACCAAGAATTCGTGGAACAATTCGGGAACCATTTTCTTTTGTTCGTCTTTGTATTTTTCAAGAATTTTGTAAGGTGTATCGTCAAAGTCTTTATCATAATATATTTCTTCTTCATTGTTATCGTTTTGTAAATCTTTGATAGATGTGTATTTTTTGGTTAAGAAGCGTTTCGAACAGTCAGTAGGTTTAATTTTTTCATTATCGGTAATATCATCAATATCGGGAACATTAATAGCATCGCTCAAATTTTCAGGAGTAATAAGTGAAATAAGGACGGAAGTAACAAAATTAGTATACAGTTTGCTATTATCAGTTTCGTTAAAATGTGAGAGTATTTCTTGTGGGGTCATTTTGGTATTCGTCTTATCTTTAAATAATAGAGGATAACTCTGATAAAACTTCTCGGTTAATTCATTGTTGTTATTGATGAATTTCATAATGGTATTACCACTGAAAGGGTCTGTATTGAACGTAGCATTTTTAATGTAGTTAAAATTCTTAGCCTTTTCAATAATAGATGTTTTGATTTCACGAATACGTTCGCGAATAAAATACTTGATTTGGCTGTATTGTTTAAAAGTAATATCTTCAGGATACACGGCAAAAGGTTCTAATTGTTCTACAAACCCTAGAAATGAAATTTTGCTTTTAACGTATTTTCTGACAGATTTAATGAAGAAATGTGTTTTGGGTATAATAACCTCTAAAAATTGTTTGAATTTATCATTGTCATAACTGTCACTGGAGACCTCATTTCCAAGAATGAACTCTTGTATTCCGGATAAAAATTCAACTTTGGATTCATTTTCCATTTTATCATAATCAAGTTCCTTGGAAAGATCATTGATAACATGAGGAATAATTTCAGTATTCTTTCTTAATAAGCGGAATGCGGAGACGAAATTCTCGTGTAATGTTGATTTTTGTAATATATTAGTGTTAGGTAAATCAATGGCGGAAAAACGAACAATAGGTTCAGGCATCATCATAATTGATTTAATAGTCATAGTATCATTGCTAGTCATAGGTTTACGTAAATATACAGTTTTACCGGCTTTCAAATCTTGTTTTTCAATAGTAGATAAACCGAGATTGTAGCGTTGTATTAAATATTGTTTATTTGCCAATGCGTTTTTACGGTCGAAAACCGTTGAACTAAAATCACCTAAATTATCAACAATGGCATCAATATTAGTTAGCACTTCTTTAGTTTCAAGATGACTCTCAGTATTATCGGGTTTAGAAAAGTTACTTAATAAAGAATTGGTGCGTAAATTGAAGGATTTGTATGTAAATGCCTGAGCGTTAGTTTTTTCTTTAAAATAGGAGTTTTGTATTTTTTCAAGTTCAATTAAGTGGTCTTGGTTAATCAATTGAATATCATCAGTTTCAATAGCATCTTTTACACAAATTTCATTTTTGTTAGAAACAATAGGAATTAACCAACGCAATTGAGTATCAATATTATATATTTTTTCAATAAGGGGTTTATTGTAATAGCCTTTGATATTGACATCATATACATTTTGATTGGTATCAAATTTAGAAAATTTCTCTCTCAATTCCTTGAAACGTTCAATTAATAAGTGAATATTATTCATAACACGTAAAGAACGTTGGCTATTGGGTATGGTAGAAAGTAATTCATCAATCATATCATTCACTTGTTCTTCAATACTATATCTCTTTTGAGATTCGGGTATTTCAACGACTTGTTCGAAAGCGTCTAAACTTTCACCAAAGATGATAGCATTTGCATCAATATACAAGTTATGTAAGGATTCGCGAATATTTTCTTCGGTTTTACCATCTTCGGGAATTTTAATAATAGATTCTCCGGTTTCGGTAAAATCCATGGTAGCAGTATCTTCTTGTTGGTAGTTTTCGGGTTCAAAAATTTCCCCTTCTTCCATTTCTTCACGAACAATAGCAAGAGAAGGAACATTTTTTAAGGAGTCGGGCTTGGACCGAATAACGATTCTTTCAAGGGGGATATTTTCAGGTAAACCCTTATAACCAAAATTCAAGTAAATAGTCTTGATTTCTGGAAAGGTGGTAATTTCAATCATATCTTCTTCTAAATTGGTAATTTCACCGGTAATGATAGCAGGAATTTCACCGCCAAAATGAATATCAATCCATGTTTTGGGTAACAAGTTAAATTGTCTTGCATAACCTTTTTCATCACTTCTATTAAGAAGATGGATACTGGTAATAGACTCGTCACTTAATGAACCATCTTCAGTAATGTTTAATACGTGTAGTTTACCGGTAGCACTGTTAATAAGTTTAATCTTATTTTGGTCGATATAAGTGATAAGTCCAGTTAATTCGTGAATATCATTATTAGATGGTGCGAAAATTTCAATAATATCGCCAAGTTCTAATTGAATAGATTGATTAGTATTATCATTAGTAGGTGTATCATTGATATTAGTATCAGAATTATTAGTTGTTTCCATTATAATATAATACTAAAATATATAATATGTATCTAAATTATATTACATACAAAACTTATTTCATAATCAAATAAGTATAAAAACTATCATATATTTTATGTAAGTAATTATGGAAGCTATGAATTCAAATAGATGGTTACATATAAGTATGAAACATCTATTGAATAAAAACTTAGAAAAAAGCATATACAATTATGAAAATTTGTTATATTATTCGTTTTCTTATGATAAGAATATGCTATGTTATAACGACGAAGAAACCAGATTATATAGGACAGTAATATATTCGTATCCAGAAGAAAAAGTACTCTTTTATTTTCCTCCAAAAGCATTAGAATATAAGCATTTTAAACAATATTATCCAGAATTTACTCCCAGTATAGTAGTAAAAGAGTATATAAATGGAGATATGGTAAATTTATCATATGATGAACGATGTGATAAATGGAGATTATCGACACAATCAAAAGTAAAAGATATTGTAAATAGGTTCAAAGAATGTTTGAATATTGATGATAACCATTATACGCCGTTATTGGAGTATGTATCAAAAAAATATAGTTATACATTTACATTGAAGAACAATTATATAAAAGACAATGGAGTAGATAAATTTTATTTGGTATCAGTATATCAAATTGATGATAACAATGTCAAATACATACCTTGTATCGAATATGAGAATTGGGAATTTTTAAAAAATATGAATGGATTGATTTATTTTCCACAGCAATATGACGTAAATAGTTACGAAGAAACCCATTTTATAAATGAAGATTTGGACGGTTATATGTTAATAGATACATATACCGGGTGTAAAACAAAAATATTAAATGCGGATTTATTGTCACATAAAACGATGTCATTGATAAATCCATTTTATGCGTATGAATATTTATGTATTCGCAGAATCAATAGATTATATGAATATAACAGAATATACCGGAGCACAAGAAACATTCGTGATACAGTCCATAATGAATATGAAAGATTAATAACTGTTATACATCAACACTATTTGAGTAGGTATATTTTTAAGAACAATATAATAATGCCAAAAAAATATGAGCGTTATGTAGAACAAATACATAAGAAAGTTTACATTCCTTCCTTGAGGAAGGAAAATAAAGAGAAAATAACTAGAAATAAAGTGAAAGAATATTTGAATATTTTAAATCCTTGTGAACTATTATATTTGTTATATCAATAACTTACATATTTGAATAAGCAACAGAAAGCTTACTCAAGTTTTGAATATATCCCATACAATGGTCTTTATTTTCATCGCTCATAGTGCGAACAGGCTGTCTAATCTTATCAATCATAGCCATAATCTCTCCAGCATTAGAAACAGATTGAAGGTCTTGTGAATAATCCTTATCGAAAAAGAATGAAATATCCCCAGCATCAATAACAGATTGGTAAGGAGTATATACCTTTTGGAACCATGCCTTAACAATAAGGGAAGGGTTTGCCTTTTTAATGGTTTCGAATGAGGTTTTTGCCTTTACAATATCCGTATTATCAGGATAAATACGAATAATATCGTCAAAGAATTCAAGAAGGTGGGTATTAAAAGCACGACTAAGAGTGGGTTTATCAGCCATAATATATTATAATAATTAATCTAACATATTATTTATATTGTTTTTTAATTAGTAATTTGTTGTCCGAATGGTTGTTTATTTGGCATAATTTCATTAATTTCATCCATACGCCTTTGTTGTAAAGAATCAATAGTAACACTATTAGAAACTTTATCAGGTTTATAAGTGTCATCCGGTGTTTGTATAAGTTGTAAATTGTTATCATAAGAAACATAATTAAACATTTGTCTATTTCCACCAGAACCCTTTGCGCTTAGTTCTTCTGGTGACATATCATACATAGTATATTGTTCTGACATAATATTAGTGCCACCATTTCCTTTCGATAACTGATATGACATAGGTTCTCCGTTGAATTTTGTAGCAATATTCGCTTTTTGTTTAATATCTTTATGAAATCGTTGGACGATTTCACTGCCGTATAGAACTCGATAATTTTCATTAATTAATAACAAAGCAGGAACACTCTGTACGTTAGGTGGTCAAATAACTTTACTACCATGTTCAAGAATAATATAAGTTTGATTCGTTTTTGGGTCTTGAACTCGTTTATCAATGCATATAAAACTTATTTTATCGCTCATATTGCCTTTAACCAATGTCTGTAGAACTTTTTGAGAATGAGGACAATAATTACTATAATATAAAATATCCATATGTGTATTATATATTATATACTAAATATTTTGGTTTATACACTTCCTACGCACATAGAGTGTAAAAGACGGTTCTGGAAGTAAAAGATAGCATAACCGACAGCAACAGTTACCATTTGGAAGTAGAAGTCAAATCCCTTACGCTGAGAGATGCCGACCATAAGACTGGATACAACCAATAGAGCAAGAAGGAAGAATCCTAACATAGAAAGAAAGTAAAAGTAAAGGCAGTAATCTTTACCAAGAGGACCAAATACAGATTGAAGGAAGTTATCCATAACAAATTATATACTATACAAAGAAAATAATTTTGGAACATTACTAAAAATATAAAATAAAAAATGTATAAATATATGTTCTCTATTTTATATACATCTTGATATGGATAATTCAACAATATGGAAGTTAATGGATAAGTATTTTCAAGATAATCCGCAAAGTTTAGTAAGACACCATACGGAATCGTATAATGATTTTTTTAAAAATGGAATATTTCAAATATTTAAAGAGAAGAATCCTTTACGTATACGAACGAAATTTGACAAAGATATTAATGATTATCGTAGTCAATGCATAATGTATTTTGGTGGTAAAAATGGAGATAAGATATACTTTGGAAAACCAGTAATATACGACGATAATAATTCACATTATATGTTTCCAAATGAAGCAAGATTAAGGAATATGACATATGGAATGACAATACATTATGATATAGAAATAGAATACATTGATATTTTAGATAAAGGTCAGGAACCTCAATTAGTAGGACCAGATGAGTTATTTACAGGTGGCGAATATACTGAACCAGAAAAATTTATAAATTTTAAAACCCAAAATTACGACCCAACTGATATTGATATAGAAGAAAGTAAGGAGCAAAAAGAAATGGAAGGTGGAGCTCCTAAACGTAAGGGAAAAAAACGTGTGGTGGATGAATTAACAACTGACGATACTGCCCTAATAAGAGAATTAACCGAAAAATCAATGTTAGATAATAATACTCAAGTAAGAAATGCCACAATAGAAAAGGTATTATTGGGTAGATTTCCAATAATGGTCCAATCAAATTATTGCGTATTATCCGGATTACCAGCAGATGTAAGACATACCATGGGTGAATGTAGAAACGACCACGGTGGATATTTTATAATAGACGGCAAAGAGAAAACAGTAGTTTCTCAAGAGAAGTTTGGTGATAATATGTTGTATATTCGTAAAATGGGAGATGAAGATGGAGATGAAAAATATTTATATTCAGCCGAAATACGTTCTGTATCAGAGAATGCATCAAAACCAATCAGAACGCTATCTGTAAAAATAATGGCACCGACATCATCATATACGTTTAAAAATATAGTTGTAGTTATACCAAATGTAAGAAAACCAGTTCCATTGTTTATTGTTTTCCGTGCGTTAGGTATAATATCCGATAAACAAATAATTACAATGTGTTTATTAGACCTGGATAAAAACAGTAGTTTAATCGATATTTTTACTCCATCAGTTCACGATGCGGGAGGAATTCTAAACCAAGTAACCGCTTTAAAATACATAGCATCATTAACTAAAGGAAAAACCGTATCACATGCCCAAGAAATATTGGCTGATTATTTTTTACCTCATGTAGGTGAAACCAATCATTTGGATAAAGCATATTATCTTGGTTATATTACAAAACGTTTGTTGTCAGTTTATACTGGTGTAGAAGAACCAACTGACCGTGATAATTTCAAATATAAGAGAATAGAATTAGTAGGAACATTAATGTATGAATTATTTCGCGAGTATTATACCATGCAGCTAAATAAGATTCATAAAGGTTACGAAGAGATATTAACTTTTAATAAAGCCATTTATGAAGATAACTTACAGAGTTTAGTCGAACAAAATTATAAAACAGTATTCAGTGAAAAATACGTAGAGGAAGGATTCCGAAAAGCATTCAAAGGTAATTGGGGAGCACAGTCACATACAAAAAGAATCGGCGTAGTTCAGGATTTAAATCGTTTGTCTTATAATTCGGCATTAAGTCATTTACGTAAAACAAATCTACCTTTAGATTCAAGTGCGAAATTAATTGGTCCTCGTGTTTTACATAGCACTCAATGGGGTATGTTTGACCCAATTGATACACCAGATGGTGGTAAT
>Ga0181570_10002320_pt1 | contig 15213 bp, 15 predicted proteins | sample 101ome_18_FD_148667 | JGI IMG/M metagenome (GOLD analysis project Ga0181570, IMG submission 148667) | Coastal salt marsh microbial communities from the Groves Creek Marsh, Skidaway Island, Georgia - 101406AT metaG (spades assembly) | ecosystem: Environmental > Aquatic > Marine > Intertidal zone...
TCCTTTCTTAGTTTAACTAAAGTAGAAAAAAGGTATTATGAGTTAATTATTTAATTACAACTTTCCTCTATTAAATAATATGATTAGAGAAAATTTTTTAATTTCAAAATTAAAATCAGGTCGTCCTGCCATTGGAACTTGGTCAATGATACCATCACCTATCACTTCTGACATTATTGCATCAAGCGGTATAGATTTTCTAATTATTGACAGAGAGCACGGTCCAATCTCCTTTGAAACTGCTCAAGAGATGAGCATTGCTTGTGAATCAAGAAAGGTATCACCTGTAATGAGAGTTGGTGATATAGATAAGCAGTTCATTCAAAATGCACTTGACATTGGCGTGCACGGTATTCAGGTTCCTAATATTGATCTTAAATCTAAGGCTATGGATGTCGTAGAGTATTCTAAGTTCCCCCCTCTGGGTAATAGAGGTTTTTCGCCGTTTGTTCGAGCTGGCAATTATTCAATTGAAAGTTCACAATCGTTAACAAAGATCGCAAACCAGAATACCATAGTTGTTCTAAACATTGAAGGTCAAGATGCAATCAAGAATCTTGATTCAATTTTGGAGGTTGAATCAGTAGATATTATTTTTGTAGGTTTATTTGACCTTAGCAAATCTTTGAATATTCCTGGAGATGTAAAAAACCCGAGAGTTTTAAAAAAATTATCTGAAATCATAGAAAAGGCCTCTGCTGCAAAAAAATATGTCGGTTCAATTTCTACGGATTTTGAATCATTACAGCAATTTGTAAATATGGGAGTAATGTATCTAACTCATTTAGTTGACTGTGAAATATTGAGATCTGGATATAGCAGTATTGTTAATGAATTTGAAAGATCTATTTTAAAACTTGATCAAAGGTCAGTTTAATGTCTAGGCAAGATAAGGCAATAAAATAATGGCTAATCGATCAGTTAAGGTTCTTGACTGTACCCTTAGAGATGGAGGTTACTATAATAATTGGAACTTTGATTTTTCTCTAGTAAAAAATTATATAGAAGCCATTAAACTTTCTCGAATAGATATCATTGAAATTGGATTTCGTTTTTTAAATAAAGTAGATGATTTCGGTCCTTTTGCATATTCAGATAATAAATTCTTAGATTCTTTTGATATTTCAAGCTCTCTTGAGGTTGCAGTAATGATTGATGCTAAAGAATTCATAAATTTTTATCCCTCTATTGATGAAATTATCAGCTCAAACTTTACCTTGGCAAAGGAATGTAGAATTGATATTGTTCGTATAGCTACTAATATTGAGAATCTTAATGTTTGTTATAAAATATCTAAAAGTCTTAAATCACTAGGGTACAAAGTCTTTTTGAATTTAATGCAAGTTGATCTGCTTGTTGAAGAAGATTTAAAGCAAACTATTCAAGAAATAACTAGTTGGGACACTATTAATACATTTTATTTTGCTGATTCTTTCGGAAATATGAATGAATCGTCGGTTAACAGAACAATAAAAATCATCAGAAAGTACTGGCATAAGGACATAGGAATTCATGCGCACGATAATAAAGGGCACGCCCTCATGAATTCAATTTGCGCACTAAATCTTGGCATAAATTATATCGATTCTACTATTCAGGGAATGGGGAGAGGGGCAGGAAATACTAAAACAGAAAATTTGCTTGTTGAGTTAAAAGACAAAAAAATTGGCGATTATGAACCTGAGGCAGTTTTCTTAGTAGCCCTTAATGAATTCCAAGATTTAAAAGACAAATATAACTGGGGATCAAGTATTTTTTATTATCTATCCGCAGTTCATGGAATTCATCCATCTTATATTCAGGAAATGATCAGTGATGGAAGATATTCTTCAGTAGAGATCCTTGAGGCTATTAAAGTTTTAACTAATGAAGTTTCATCCTCATATAGTTTTGAAAATCTATTAAATGTTCTATCAAGAACTTCTATGAAAACTGGCTCCTGGTCAGTCAGAGATTTCTGTAGTAATCGTGATGCTCTGATAATTGGTTCAGGCCCAAGTTCGAAGAAGTATTTGAAAGAAATCAAAACTTTTATCAAAACAAATAAACCTCTTGTATTGTGTCTAAATGTAAATAAAGATTTTCCTGATACCTTGGTAGATTATTATGTTGCTTGCCATGAATCAAGAATAGCAATGGAGCTAAAATTATATAAAGCTCTTAGAAAGCCTCTTATAATTCCAAGCTCTAGAATCCCAGAGGAGATAAGGACTTTCTTCAATGGTGTAAAAACATTAGACTATGGCTTGAGTATCTCAGATATTGATATTACCTCGTCAGAATATGGCTGTTGTCTTAGTTCTCCTTTAGTATTAATTTATGCCCTTAATTTACTTAATGAAAGTAAGGCAAAGAGGGTGTTCATAACAGGCATAGATGGATATATAGCTTCAGATGAAAAACAAAATATTATGTTAAGGGAGATAAGCAACTTTAATGCAAAAACTCGACTAGAGTTATTTTCTTTAACACCCACTTCTTACCCAATTAAAGAACAATTGATAATAGATTAATATGAAGAACAATAGATTCAAACAAATGAAAGCACTCCTAGATGCTTCAAAGTATTTTAAGTTGGTATGTGGTGCAGGCAATGAAGATGCAGAAGAGGTGAAGAGATTAACTGTACTCTATACATTGGCTGGCGCAAAGGGGATGGATGTTTCAGCCAATGTTGAGGTGGTTAAGGCGTGTGTTGAAGGCATTAATATTGCCTTTGAGCTGTCCAAAGAGTTAGGCATTAATCTTATGATTAGACCCTTCATTATGGTTAGTGTGGGCATGCCTGGTGATCATCATGTGCGTAAATCAGTCATTGATCTTAATACTTGTCTGAAGTGCGATTTGTGTATTCCTGTTTGCCCTACAGAGGCAATTCCTGAGAGTTTGGTGGTGATTAGAGACAAATGTATTGGTTGCGGAAACTGCAGTGCCATTTGTCCAAAGTCCGATATTATTCACTATGAGCATAATAATAGAGAACTTAGAAAATTATTGCCTAAGTGTTTAGAGGCTGGTGCTGAGCAAATTGAATTGCATGCTGCAGTGGCGGAAGACGAGTCGATTATGCAAGAATGGCAGATGATCGCAGAAGTGAACCCAGATAATCACATTTCAATGTGTCTAGACAGGTTGCATTTATCTAATTTTGGTTTTGAGAATCGTGTAGCTAAGGCTAAAGAAATTGCGGGTAATCGATTAATCATACAGTCAGATGGCTACCCAATGAGTGGTGGCGAAGATGACTATAATACAACCTTGCAAGCGATTGCAACTGCTGATGTTTTGAACAAGAGGTTCAATATGAAGCTGCGCAAGAAAACCAATACACTGATTTATAAAAAAGAGATAGAAGTGGCGCAATTGTTGTCTGGTGGCACCAATTCACTTACGGCGAATTTGGCCAGCAAAACCGGTGTTAAATTTCAAGGCGTATCCCTAGGAACATTTGCCAGAAAAATTGTTAAAGAAGTGATAGATCATCCAGATTTTTATCATGATATCGCCCTTATCAAGGAGGGTCTTGCAATTGCTCAAGCATTAGTTCGATCCAATATTGGAGTGTTTGATGAGCAGTCTTTTTATTAATCAGCATGAAGTGCTAAAAGATGTTGAGCTAATTATTTTTGACAAAGATGGCACGCTGATCGATATCCATCACTATTGGTCCTCAATGATTGGCATTAGGGCGCGTGAAATTATTAATCAGTGGTTTAATGACGCTGATGCTGCACAACATGAGGCGAATTTAATGACGCTGATGGGTGTTGATTTAAGCACTGGCAGATTAAAGCCTGAGGGTCCAGTGGGGGTAAAGCCTAGAGGTCATATTGTAGATTTGGTGCGTGACTATGTTGGTCAGCAGGCACAGCCAGTGACCCATGATGACGTGGAATTATTATTTCAATCCGTCGATCAGATGACCGAGCAAAATTTACAACCGTTATTAAAGCCGCTACCTGGTGTTGAGAAGCTATTAGCTGATATAAAGACATCTGGTACTAACGCTGTTATCGCTTCAACCGACATTACCAGTCGCGCTGTTAAAGCAATGCAAGCAATTCAACTAGATTCATTCTTTTCCCATATTGTGGGCGGAGATGCGGTTAAGCACACAAAGCCTGCACCAGATTTGGCTCAATTGGTTATTGAAAAAGTTGGCGTGAGTCCGAGCAAAGTTGCGGTCATTGGTGACCATCCTGTTGATATACTAATGGGTATGGGAGCTGGTATTGAGGTTAATATTGGTGTGCTTAACGGCATCTCTCAGCAACAGAGTTTTGCCGATTACCCATGTCAAACAGTTGAAAACCTGCAAGCCATCCAAATACATTAGTAGTTATGAGTAAAACAGTCGCCATTATTCCTTCTAGACTTGAATCTTCTCGCCTACCTGAGAAGGCGCTACGAGATATTTGCGGTCTGCCTATGATCGTGCATGTCTATAAAAGGTGTTTGCTGACCGAAACGCTAGATGATGTTTATGTTGCAACCGATAATCTAAAAATTAAACAGGTAGTTGAAGCGCACGATGGAAAGGTTATTATGACCTCGTCTGAACATCAGACTGGTACCGATAGGATTGCGCAAGCGTGCCAAGAGATTGATGCAGATATTGTGGTTAATGTGCAAGGAGATGAAGCACTTGTAAATCCTCAGTATATTGATAAAGTGGTAGGCGCTTTGCAGGCCGATAATACAATTAATGTAGCCATTTTGGTTAACCCTTTTAATAAGAGGAACTCCCCGTCAGACATTAAAACCGTGCTTAATGAGCAAGATGAGGTTATGTACTTTTCTAGATCTGACATTCCGTCAGATGCCAGATCTCACGATCATCAGTTGCTTAAAGCGTACCATATATTACCGTTCAGAAAGGATTTCCTGCTTGAGTACGCCGGATGGGATAAAGGAAGATTGGAGCGGATTGAATTTAATGAGTATTTGAGAATTCTAGAAAAAGGTTACAAGATCAAAGCAGTGCATGTAGAAAGTGAGGCGGTTAGTGTGGATACTGCTGAGGATTTAGCCTACGTTAGGCAGCAAATGCCAAACGACCCTTATTATCAACAGTATGGGTAAGCGATTATTATTGCGTAGCGACCTAAATATAGATGACGGGCAATATGATATTGTGCTGTATTGGGACGCTTGCAAACAAGCTGATGATAAATACTCCATTCCGCAAATAATTGAAGCACGCTCAGATCAGTTTAAAGCTCAATATTTAGATTGGTTGCACCAATTTGGCAAGACCAAGGTTGGCGATAAGCGTGTAATTGATCATCTGCTGGTTCGTCAAGATTTTAGTTTGTGGTGGATGTCGCTTTTATTTGAAAAGAGTAAATGGAAATCCCCTGGACTTTATCAGGTGTTTCAATTGATGGCTCTTGAAGAAATATTGAAATCTATTGACGATATAGAGCGTATTGATGTGGCAGTGGAAAGCGCCTTGGCCTATCAATCGATTAGTACTTGGTGTGAAAGTCGTGGTATTTATTGTTATTACACTGGCATCAGTAAACAACGCTCGGTTGCCATGTCACTTACTCAGTTGTTTACCCGTTTGCCTTACATGCTTCAAGCCATTATTTGGTTTATGCGCCATATTACTCTTCGCAAGGCTAGCAACTCGACCCTTCCATCTTACAAGCGAGCTAGCAAATCGAAAAAAAATGTTTGCTTTATTTCTTACTTTTTTAACCTAAATATAGAGCAAATACAGCAAGGCGTCTTTAGTACTCGATACTGGACAGGCCTTCACGATGTATTGATCGCACATAATGCTAAGGTGCATTGGTTGCATTTGTTCGAAAAGAGCCGTGATTGTAATGAGATCAAGCAGGCAGTCTCTTTGGTTGTTGATTTAAATAGAGGCGATCAATCTGAGCTCCACGCCCTGGTTGAACAGCATATATCGATTGATGTTATTTGGCGCACTTTTAAAGACTATTTTAAGAGTGTTATATCAGGTTTAAAAATCAATAGACAAGCCAGAGAGTCTTTTAAGATCACAGAAAGCGGCATTAACTTCTACCCTGTTTTATCTAGTGATTGGCGCTGCTCATTATTCGGCAAGACAGCCATCTCCGGTTGTTTGTATTTAAATATTTTTGAGAAAATATTTGGCGAACTGCCAATACAAAATCAGGGTTTTTATCTAATGGAGAACCAGCCCTGGGAGAGAAGCATGGTTTATGCTTGGAAAAAGGGTGGCCATGGACGTATTGTTGGCGTACCTCATACCGTGGTAAGTTACTGGGATTTAAGACACTTTTACAGTACCAGAGAACATTTGGAAAATCCTGTATACGAGGCGGATTTAGTTGCGGTTAATGGTGCTTTTTCTGAACAAATGTATTTGGCATCAGGCTTTCCAAAGGAAAAGTTGCAACGAGTCGAAGCGTTAAGATATCTATATTTGTCAGATGTAAAAAAACCCAATACAAATGTTAGTACGGATAAAACTAGACTGTTATTACTAGGGGATTGTGACGCTGATATTGTCAACAAGCAAATGAAACTTGTGATTGATTGTCTAGAGCTAGCCAATCATCGCATAGAGCTATTAGTAAAACCACACCCGTTATCGCCTATTATCCCATCAGATTTTCCACAAACGAGCTTTACTGTTGTAACCCAGCCCTTGAATGAACTGGTTGAACAATATGAGGTTGCGTTGGCAAGCAATCCAACTGCAGCAGCGGTCGATGCATACTTGTCTGGCAAAAAAACCCTTATAATGCTTGACTACACTTCATTTAATATGAACCCTCTTAGAGGGTGTGGTGACGTGCATTTTGTTAGTGAAGCGGCAGAGGTTTGGTCGATTTTGCGGGACCTTGATCCTAACGACCAACAGGCAGAGTTGGTCGATTTTTTTGATTTGGATGTGCAATTGCCACAGTGGCGAAAGGTATTAGATTTATAGGTGGCTAATGATGTTTAACCAAGTTTTTAAAGCTAAGAAAATCTTGATTACAGGCCATACTGGCTTTAAGGGTAGTTGGCTATGCACTTGGTTGCATGAAGTGGGCGCTGAAGTGGTTGGCGTGTCAAATGATACGGTTAGTCAGCCTTCAAATTACCAAGCCTCTTCACTCACTGACTTTGTGCAGGATCATCGACTTGACATTCGAGATGCTGACAAGCTGTCTGAATTGGTGCAAGAAGTTCAACCAGACTTTGTTTTTCATTTGGCGGCACAAGCTCTAGTGAGGCCATCGTATAGCGACCCTTTGTCAACATTAACAACCAATTCTATTGGAACAGCCAACCTATTGGAGGCACTCCGTAATCTAGATAAGCAGGTGGTTGCCGTTATGATTACCAGTGACAAGGCCTATGATAATATTGAATGGGTTTGGGGCTATCGAGAAACTGATCGTCTTGGCGGCAAAGACCCTTATAGTGCATCTAAAGGTATGGCGGAATTAGTAATACGCACTTATGTCGAGTCATTTTTTAATCTAGAAGATTCCAATGTTCGGATTGGTATCACGCGTGCCGGCAATGTTATTGGCGGCGGCGACTGGGCGATTGATAGAATTGTGCCAGATTGTATGCGTGCTTGGTCTGCAGGAGAAACAGTGCAAATTAGAAGCCCCCATGCCACACGACCTTGGCAACACGTGTTAGAGCCTTTAGGGGGTTATTTAACCTTAGCGATGCATCTATCTCAAGCGCAAAAATATCATGGTCAGGCCTATAATTTTGGTCCATCTGCCGATCAAAATTACCCGGTTAGTGAGCTAATTGATGAAATGTCTAAATATTGGGATCAAGTTAGATGGCAGGATGTGTCGGGTGGTCAGCATGTTCATGAAGCTGGATTATTGAAGTTAAATTGTGATAAAGCATTGTTTGATCTGTCTTGGCAGGCGACGTTAACCTTTGAACAAACTGTTAAGATGACGGTGGATTGGTACCGACATTACTACCAAAGTATTGATAGTACAATGCATGAGTATAGTGTTAAGCAAATCCATGCTTACATGGCATTGGCAGAGTCGAAGGGTTGGTTAAATCATGATTGACGGTGTTCTAGTGACTCCATTGCGCATTATTGACACACCTGGCGGTGATGTCATGCATGCCATGAAGCAAAGTGATCCAGGCTATATTGGCTTTGGTGAGGCGTATTTTTCGCAAGTGGCGCATGGTGCGATAAAAGCCTGGAAAAGACATAGAGAAATGACGCTTAATCTTGTGGTGCCAGTCGGAGAGGTTCGTTTTGTGCTGTATGATGACCAAGAGGATCGACAAATTTTTCAAGAGCTGGTGCTTTCAACTTCTAACTTTAGTCGTCTTACCGTGCCGCCAATGGTGTGGGTAGGTTTTCAGGGTTTAAGTTCAGAAGGTTCGGTTGTGTTAAATATTGCCAATCTGGAGCATGATTCATTAGAAGCGGATAAGCAAGAAATTAGTCAAATAGATTACAATTGGGAGGTGGTATGAAAGTAGTTATCTTGGCAGGTGGATTTGGTACCCGATTAAGCGAATACACAGAGTCTATACCCAAGCCTATGGTGAGTATTGGTGGCAAGCCAATTTTGTGGCATATCATGAATACTTATGCAAGCTTTGGCCACAAAGATTTCTATATTGCCTTGGGTTATAAAGCAGAGGTTATTAAAGAGTACTTTCTAAATTATCGGACACTGAATTCAGATTTTACTGTCAATTTGTCTAATGGCAATTTGGTTGCACATCAACAAGATCCAGTAGATTGGCGAGTGACGTTGGTTGATACTGGACTCGACTCTATGACTGGTGGGCGAGTAAAGCGCATGAAAGACTTTATTGGCGACGAGCCTTTTTTATTAACTTATGGTGATGGTGTTGCCGATATTGATATTGATGCTTTGGTTCGTTTTCATCGAAGTCATGGCAAGATGGCGACCGTATCGGCGGTACATCCAGGTGCACGCTTTGGCGAGTTGGACCTTAAGAATCATGTGGTGACTTCGTTCAAAGAGAAGCCGCAGACCACACAAGGCTGGATTAATGGCGGCTATTTTGTAATGGAACCCGCTTTTTTTGATTTGATCAAAGGTGATGAGACTGTCTTGGAAAAAGAACCGCTTGAGCAAGTAGCGCAAATGGGCGAATTAATGTCTTATCAGCATGAAGGCTTTTGGCAATGCATGGATACCAAGCGTGATCGAGATGCATTAGAGGAGTTATGGCAAAGCAACCAGGCCCCGTGGAAGTAGCGCACGATACACTCCTGGTCGTTGGTGGTACAGGATTTATTGGCCGTGCTATCGTAGAGTCGGCGCTTAAGCAAAATTTCACTGTCACTGTTCTGTCAAAAAATCCGACACAGCATGTGACACATGTTGGGCATATAGTGGTTGACATTACTGATCGAGAAGCAGTTTTCGATCAATTGCAAGGCAAACACTTTGACCATGTGATTAATTTAGGTGGGTATGTTGACCACGCTCGCTATTCTCAAGGCGGAGATTTGGTCTATGCAACCCACTTTCTAGGGGTTAAAAATTTAGTCGATTGCTTGCTGGATTCGTCTATTAAAACATTTGTTCAGATCGGCAGTAGTGATGAATATGGTAACAATCCAGCACCTCAGCAAGAGTCTCAAAGAGAGGCGCCGTTTTCTGCATACTCTCTTGCCAAAGCATCGGCCACACATTTTCTACAGACTATGTATCAGGTTGAAGGTTTTCCAGCGACTATCTTAAGACCATTTTTGGTATATGGACCAGGGCAAAATGCACAAAGATTTTTGCCTCAGATTATCGAAAACTGTCTAAAAGACAAATTTTTTCCAGTTTCTAAGGGTGAGCAACTCAGGGATTTTTGCTTTATTGATGATTTCGTCCATGCTGTGTTTCTAACATTGAATAATCACAGAGCCTCTGGACAAGTTATCAATGTTTCTTCCGGCCAGCCTATTGCCATTAAAGAGGTGGTGGAAAAAGTCATAAGACTCACATCGGTTGGTCAACCAGAATTTGGCAAGGTTCCCTATCGAGAAGGTGAGAATATGTCATTGTACGCAGATATCAGTAAGGCAAAGTCTTTACTCGGATGGGTGCCAAAAGTGACCTTGGATCAGGGCCTGGAAGAAACGATTCGTTGGTTTCAACAGTAATTGCACGCATGAATGATACGCCTTTAGTCAGTATTTTAATGAATTGTTACAATGGAGAGCGTTATCTCCGCGAGGCATTGGACAGCATTGTTGGACAGAGCTACCCTCATTGGGAGTTGGTATTTTGGGACAACCAGTCAACTGACAATAGTAAGGCAATTTTTGACAAATACCAAGACAGTCGTTTTAAATATTACTATGCGCCGGAACATACCGACCTAGGTGGTGGCCGTGCTCGCGCCTTTCATCATTTGAGTGGCGATTATATTGCGGTGTTGGATACAGATGATGTGTGGCTGCCTCACAAATTGGAAAACCAGCTTAATTTGTTTACTGATCCTGAGGTAGGTATTGTCATTAGTGACACTTTGTTTTTTAATGAGACTGATGAGCGAGCCCTTTACGATGGTCAATATCCACCGGAAGGTTATGTGTTTAGTGAGTTGCTGACGGGTTATTTTGTCTCCCTAGAGACCTTAATGCTTAGAAAATCCACAATTGATCAACTGGCATACGGTTTTGATGCAGATTTTAGTTTTATTGCAGATTTTGACTTAGTACTAAGAGCTGCCAGAATCTCTAAGTTGGCTGTTTGTAGAGAGGTGTTAGCCAAGTGGCGAGTCCACGAGGCCAGTGACTCATGGCAATCGTCGGTCTCATTCTCTGAAGAACGCGAGCGCTGGCTTGAGAAACAGGTAACTCACAATGAGAGCTTTGCGCAGGAATATCAACGTGAGATTAGTCAATTGCATGACAAGAACTTTCTGTTGATGGCCATTAATGCGCTATCCAATGGTCAGCGCATCCTGGCATTAAAGTTAATCTTCAACACTCGGTTTAGAGACTGGCATGATTATGCATTATTAACACTGTGTTTTTTACCTTTGTCTGGTCATTTATTAAACCATTTACAACGACGTAGAATTAAGCGATTGCTTAGATAGATATGATTATTCCAGCTCGGCCTAACCCAAATATCTCAGCACTACTCTCTCGCACCAAGCCCTCTAACCATTTAGAAGTTGAGTTTTACATGCTGGGTCGAGAGGCGTTATTATCTGCGCTGATACATTTGGGACTGCAGAAGGGGGACGGTGTTATCGTTCCCGCCTATATGTGCAGCTCCACCCTTGAGCCACTTGAGGCATATGGGCTTGAAATTGTCTTTATTGATGTTGATCAGCAGTTGAGATTGCCGATGGATCAACTTAGAGCGTTGATCAGCGACAATCGAGCGAAAGCGCTATTGGCAGTGCATTATTTTGGTTTTACACAGAAGACTGATGAGATTTTAAGTCTTTGTCATCAGCATGGTATCAACGTGATTGAGGATGCCTCGCACAGTTTTTTGTCGCAACTCTTATCTCGAACCTCCAAAAGCCGAGCAGATGCGGAAATTTTCAGTATGCGTAAAAGCTTGCCAGTACAAGATGGTGGTGCACTTAGATTAAATGCGCAAAATGTGATAAGGGGCAATGATAAGCCCTGTGTCTCCTGTGTTGGTGATGTTAAAAACATGTTGACCAGATTGGCTGAAAAGACACTTACAACCTTCGGATTTAATATTTATGCCGGCACTTTCACCAGAGTGAAAAATTATATAAGACGAACTGGTGCCAATGGCGCGATAAATACTGAGGCTGATCCCTGCCAACCTTCCTGGACTTTAAAAAAATACTTAGGAAATAAGTCTTATTTGCAAGAAACGCGACAGCGTGTCACTCAAAACTTTACTCATCTGAGTGGCGCGCTAACTGCCGTGGGATTTAAGCTGGCGTTTACCGATCTTGGCAATAGCGTACCGCAAGCCTGTATTATCTATGACGACAAAGGCGGACTGGCCGAGCATTTAAGAGTACAAGGCATTGGCGCTTGGCGTTGGCCGGCAGAGGAAATGCCTGAGGTAGTGGCTACTCAAGCGGAAAAATATCCAAATGCCAACCACTATAACAAGACATTGGTATTATTGCCGATTCATCAAAGTGTTACCGCCCGGCAAATAAATCATATGATTCAGGTTTTATCAAAATGGCAGTCATGACGACTTGGGTTCAATATCACGGTACGGATCATGATTGGGATAAGGCGCTTTCGCAAACAGAACATGGGACGTATCTGCATGGTAGTCGATGGTCGCAACATCTGAGTAATTTGGGCTGGAAATGCTGCCGGTGGCAGGCTGAAGATCAAACCGCTCTGGTGCAAGGCTTTCTCAAACGTTATCCTATGGGCATTGGGGTTCTTTGGTTTCCAGATTGGATTGCGGGGGATTATGCAACCGGTGCTACTGTACTTAATGGTTTGCGGAAATCACTTGGATTACGATTTATTTATGTACGAATTCGCTCGCATCACATACTCAATCAGCCAGAATCACAACTGTTGCAACAAAGCTTTACCGAAGTTAAAAAGCCATTTGACACAGCCATGACTATGCACTTGAGCCTTACATGCTCAGCTGAGTTGTTGCACCAGGGAATGAGTAAAAATTGGCGACGTAATTTAAAGCGCTCCAAGAGGCTCGATTACGAGATTGTGGCGGTGGATGAGATTGATACAATTGTTGATTTGTATGCAGAACTCAGCGCCATTAAAGGCGTGAGTACTTTGTTTTCTAAAGAAGAAATAGCCAGTTTAATAGAAGCCTATCGTAATCAAATCATCGTGATTGGCGCCAAAACTAGCGATGGTAAGATACAGGCAATACGTGGCGCCATTATTCACCAAAACCAGGCCATTGATATTTTTGCTGCAACCAATGCCTTGGCCAGAAAGCATTACCTGTCGTATGCTTTGTGTTGGGATCTGCTGATGCGGTGTCAACAGCGAGGCTGTCAGCAGTTCGATTTTAATGGTGTCGATCCCGATAATATAGGTGTTTACAATTTTAAGAAAGGTACCGGTGCACAGTTAGTGAAAACACTTGGAGAGTTTGAGTACGCCAGTGGCGCCATGATCAAACTCTTGGTAAACTCTGCAGCTAAGTGGCGTCATTAAAAATAGGTGGTAGTATTGTGTCTCAGTTAAATATCTTAGTGCTCCATAGAATTGTGCAAGACCAGGTAGGAGAGTGGGCCGATGTGACGCTGTCGATGTTTGATGAACTACTAAGTACTGCTCAAAATAACCATCAATCCATCACGCGAATCGACCACTGGCATGAGATGGGACAAGGGCAGATCGCCCTAAGTTTCGATGATGGCCATGTGAGTGATTATGAGCTGGTACTGCCAAAATTGCAAGCGCATCATGCCACTGCGACGTTTTTCATCACTCCTAATTTTATCGGCCAAGCAGGTTATTTATCATGGTATCAGGTCAAGCAACTGCATGAAGCCGGCATGGAAATTGGCTCGCATTCATTAAGTCACCCTTATTCAACCACGCTTTCTGCTGACCAGCTATTGACTGAAATGCAACACTCTAAGGACCAAATCGAACAACATATCGGCACTGATGTTAAGTCATTTGCTTATCCCTATGGTGATTATTCACGCCAAACTCACCAAGTGGCAAGATCGGCAGGTTATCGTTACATTTGCACATCCAAGCCTGGCTTATGTCACACAAATTCGCAGATCATGGGGCGAAATTCGATTCATTCACATACCCGTATTCAGGAAATAGGTGAGTTACTAAACCCTAGCGAGTATCGTCTATTGCGTCAGCAATTTGGTTATGCGATTCGTTATCACTTAAAGCGTGTTTTAGGAGTGAATAACTATATAAAATTAAAGCAGTTGATTTACTCTTAACGCTATGCACACAATTATTATTGGCAAGAGAAGCAATTTATCTCAACACCTGCTGGTCACCATAGAGGGGGCCGTGAGCGTATCAGCCTCTGAGGCTACTCAGTATTTGGAGCAATTTGACTGGCAAAATCATCAGCCAGTCAACCTGATTCTTAATCAATTTCAGCCGGTGACCAAGTTAGGTGATCTGAGTAACCCTATTGACTATATCAACAATGCCATTGTCTCAAGCGCCAACATACTACATAGCATCGAGTCTCAGGCGTCAAACATTAACAAAATTATCTACACCAGCAGCAGTTCTGTGTATGGCAATAATTCAGCATGCAAAGAAACCGATGCGCCGGCACCGATTAGCCTGCATGCAAGCTTAAAGTTGGCTAATGAGAAATTGGTGTCCAATTTCTGTGACCAGCATGCCATCAACTACACTCTGGCCAGAGTGTTTAATATGTATGCAGGGACAGATGAATTTTCCATTGTCTCTAAGATTATTCGCGCAGTTAAACAACACCAAACCATTAGTCTGATTAATCAGGGCGGCGCTATGCGGGACTTTATTCATATTGATGATGTGACTCACGCTTATCAACAGATACTGTCAACCAACGCAGCAGACAAGATTATTAACATTGCTTCAGGCCGAGGCATGACAGTGTCTTTGATTTTGGACTATCTGCAGCAACAAAACATCCAAGTAACAACACACAATATTACGCAAGATGAAATTAATATTTCCATTGCTAATAATGACAGATTATCAAAACTAATAGGCCAACATCAGTTTCAGTTGGTTGAAGATTACTTACTCAATGAATTGCAAGCATGAGTGGAGTTGCCGCCTTATTAACTGTATATCAAAACGATAGACTGCCCGCCTTTCAAGCAGCGCTTGAGAGCCTATACAATCAATCACTTGATAATTTGGATATTTTTGTCCAGGAAGATGGTCCAGTTGATGCGCAAATCCACTCATACTTAGAGGGCGAGTTGCAGCACCAAAAGATTGAGTTTTTAGGCGTTAGAAGTGAGAATAAAGGGTTTGATTATTCACTTAATGAGTTGATTGACCAAGCCATGCAGCTGGGGTATGACTATCTGGCTCGTATGGATGCAGACGACATCTCTACGCCCAGCCGTCTAGAGATGCAACTGGAGTTTATGCAGTCTCATCCAGAGGTCGATGTTTGCGGTACTTTTATCGAGGAGTTTGGCGAAGATATGGACTACACCAAGGTGGTTAAATATCCACTTGGGCATCGGGCCATGTTAAACTTTTTTCAAAAACGTGTACCAATTGCTCATGTGAGTGCATTTTTCAGGCGTCGCTATTTTGATAAG
>Ga0181570_10002322_pt1 | contig 15208 bp, 16 predicted proteins | sample 101ome_18_FD_148667 | JGI IMG/M metagenome (GOLD analysis project Ga0181570, IMG submission 148667) | Coastal salt marsh microbial communities from the Groves Creek Marsh, Skidaway Island, Georgia - 101406AT metaG (spades assembly) | ecosystem: Environmental > Aquatic > Marine > Intertidal zone...
TCATCGCCATATCTTTTCTCCCTAAAGATACTCAGATTCACCGGACCGACCGGGTGTGGCTCGGCTGAATCGCGCAAGAGTATACAGCAAGCCCCTAAAAATCCCAGCCTCCCATTGCCGGCCGAGCGGGAATTGGTATACTCCGCCGCCTCGTCTATGTGCCGGAGTGGTGGAATTGGTAGACACGACGGATTCAAAATCCGTTGCCCTTAAAAGCGTGCCGGTTCAAGTCCGGCCTCCGGTACCAACTTGATCGATTGCTCCACCCAGCCAGATGTTCATTAGCACCTTACAGCTGTGGGGAAGCACCTCAGAAAAACGTAATTTCCAGCCTCAGCTCGGACCACCGAGGGCGCACGTTTGCCCCGTCGCAGAGAGTAAACGTCAAGCCAATCCTACTCACCAGCGATACTCCGGCGAGAAATATCCGCCCTAGTGGCATGGATCGCGGCCCCAGAACAATAGTCGGCTCCTGCATGCAGGGGCAGATCCAAGACCCAGCCCACGCCAACGAGAGCAGTAAGCCGGAATCCATGAAGATGGGGCGTGAGTGTTTCATACGTGTCGCTTTGGGGGCTGGCAATTTCGCACGCGCCGGCGGATCCTAGTGGGGCAATCTTGCAAGGGTCAAAACGCATATGGACTCGATACACTCTTTTCTCGACACCGTGTTGGACGCCACCAATATGGTCTTTGCGCTAGCTATTTTGTGCGCCTTGGCGACGGTCGTGGTGCTGTACATCATCGATATCAATCAGACCACACAAACGATCCGAAGAAACTACCCGGTCATCGGGCGTCTGCGTTACTTCTTCGAACACATGGGGGTATTTTTCAGACAGTACTTCTTTGCAATGGACCGGGAGGAATTGCCTTTTAACCGAGCTCAAAGATCATGGATTGCAAAAGCTGCCAAAGAGCTGGATGGCACACTGGCGTTTGGCTCTACCCGACCCCTCGATAAACCCGGCGATATCTTTTTTCTGAACGCGGGCTTTCCCCCGACTGATGAGGAAATCGCGGCGCACGAGAAGATCCCCGTAATCTACGGCGAGGGCTATGCCGAGCAGCCCTATACCAGCCATTCTTTTTTCAACATTTCCGCCATGTCTTTTGGCGCGCTATCTGAGCCTGCGATAAAAGCCCTGTCTATGGGCGCTCACAAAGCCGGGATTTGGCTGAACACAGGCGAAGGCGGCATGGCCCCTCACCACACGACCGCGCCTTGCGATGTGATTTTTCAAATCGGCACTGCCAAATATGGCGTACGGGACGAGAGTGGCAACTTGAGTGCTGATCGACTGAAAACGTTGGGCGAAAACCCGCAGGTCAAAATGTTTGAGATCAAACTTTCCCAAGGGGCAAAGCCGGGCAAGGGGGGCATTCTTCCCGGGGAAAAGGTTACGGAGATTATCGCAACGACTCGAGGCATACCCATCGGGAAAGATTCCATCAGCCCCAATCGACATCCCGACATTCGCTGTAGTGACGACCTCCTCGATTTTATCGCCAAGGTCCGAGGCACCACTGGCAAACCCACCGGCATCAAATTTGTCCTAGGGCAAACGGATTGGCTGGACGATTTGCTCAGCAAAATCCATTCGAGGGGAGTTGCCAGCGCCCCTGACTTCATAACGCTCGATAGCGCAGACGGTGGTACCGGAGCCGCGCCTCAGAGCCTTATGGACAATCTTGGGCTAACAGTTTGGGAGTCCCTCCCAATCGTCGATAAAAAATTGCGGGACGCTGGGCTACGCGATCGCATCAAGCTGATCGCATCGGGGAAAATGGTGAATCCGTCAGGTGTAGCTGCTGCACTCTGCCTAGGCGCAGACAGCGTCAATACAGCGCGCGGCTTCATGTTTGCGCTGGGATGCATTCAGGCGCTCCAGTGCAATCAAAACACCTGCCCCACGGGAATTACGACCCATAATCCAAAGCTTCAGAAAGGCCTGAACCCCATGAGCAAGGCGGACAGAGTGGCGAGTTACGCGCGCTCTATGAGAAAAGAGGTTGAGCTCATCGCTCACAGCGCGGGGGTCATGGACCCTCACAATCTTGGGCCGGAGCACGCGTTTGTAATCAATGCGAAAGGGAGACCAGAATCATTGCTGCAGAGATGAAGCACTCTTCACTAACGGAACCCCGCCAGTTGCGATGAGAATGCAGTTATTACGCAACTTAGATTAGCGGAGGTGTAGCAAAATTAGGGGCTTCAATTAAGCCCGATTGAAACCCCTGCGGTCACCATGAACCGGCGGGGGCTATCAGGTGCTGGACTCGGCCTCCGCCAGCTTTGCCTGCTGCACCACCGCCAATTGCTGCCCAAAGAGCTTCTCGAGTTTTTCGACACCGCTCTGATGAAGAGCACCCTGGTTACCCGCCACCGCATAGGTCGAATACACCGCGCAAGCTCTCATCAACGCTGTCGAGATCAGTTCAATCGAAGCCCCCTCATTTTTCATTTCATTAGCCAAATCAATAAACGCCTGAATGGCATCTTGCTGTGATGCTGGAGCCGACATGAGAAAGTCCTAAAAGAGCAAAAAGCGACGCGCAAGTATAAATTAACGTGCCGCCAGCTCAACAACATCCCATTACAAACTTATACTGCACGCTCACTCTCGCCTTTAAGTCAGCCCTCTGAATAAACGGCTCCACATCGTCAGCTTGATATTGCTTCTCACAGCAGGCGCACCCGCGCGGGTCAATGCTGGCGTCGAGTTTGCATTAGACCTTGCTGCTGTCTACTCATGGGACGACAACGTAGGTCTTGATGAGCTTGAGCGCGCCACCGGAGAATCCGACGAAGTCACCACGCTGGAAGCTCAGGGGTCAGCGCTGATCACGCTGTTTGACCGCACCACGCTGAGGGTTTCGGCGGGCATCGTAGACGACGCCTACCAGACATTTTCTGTGGTAGATCGACGAACCGAATCCTGGGGACTCAATCTCGAGAGCCAGTTTGGCGACACAACCCTGGGTGTTAACTGGTTCGACGTGTCTGCGGATTTAAACAAAGAACAGTTTTTAACCTACTCCCGCATCTCACCCTATGTGGCGAGATTCATAAGTAAGCAATGGTTCCTTCGCGGTGAGTACGTCTACGGTGAAAAGGAAATTGAGCGGCGGCCGGGACGGGGCGCGGACAGCCACTCCGTCTCACTGGATAGTTACTACTTCATTCGTGGCCTCAAACGCTACGCCTTGCTCGGGTACACCTATCGCGTTGACGATGCGAACGCTAACCGGTACGACTATGAATCCCACGCCATCAAGCTGCGCTACGTTCATCGAGCCTCGCTGGGATCCGTGCCCGTCGAATTTGAATTGGAAACCAAGCTAGAAGACCGCCAGTACAAAGCGCCCGACCCGGTAATCGATACGGAGCGCGAAGACACTCGGGTGCGCTTCTCTGGAGAAATCAGACTCGTACTCACCGAACATGTCTCGGTGGCACTGCACCTCAAAAATTCAGATTACGATTCCAACCTCGAGACCGCGGCATACAACGACCTTGTTGTGGGGACAGAATTCAGACTGTCCTTTTAAAGACGCCAGGACCTAGAAGCGCAACTGACCATAACCGTAGATTTGATCTCTTCCCGGCGCACCGACATCGAGAGCGCTGGCATATAACCGATCTAGCATCGCCGCAGGTTCAGACGCTGACTGCATGAGCCTCGCAGCCGCAACCGTAACGAAAGGCACCGCATAGGAAGTACCCGAAGACGCGATAAAACCGCCACCTGCGCGGGCATGGCGAATGTTGACGCCGGGCGCCGCGATATCGACGTATTCGCCGCGGTTGGCCAGCCGAAATGCTCTACCGCGCTCATCGGTGGCGGTAACTGCAACCACCTCCGGATATGCGGCGGGATACATGGGTTGTGCCATGGGACCGCCATTACCCGCCGCCGCCACGGCAAGAATGCCTTTTTGTCTCACGCGATTGAGCGCCGTCTCGAGCAACCGATTGGGAGGACCAGCCAAACTAATATTGATCACCGATACCTCTGCCGTCACCAGCCAATTCAGCGCTTTGATCAAGCTCACTGTGCTGGCAAATTCACCCTGCTCCTCATTTTGATCAAAAACCTCCGCAGCAAAGATCTCCGCTTTCGGCGCGAGCCCCAAAGCCAGGGGATCCGCGCCGACAATAATGGAAACGATAGCCGTACCGTGTTGGTTGGGGGGCCTCTCATTGTCTACAAACCGCTTTGTAGTGATTGACGCGCTGGCGAAGGTGCTATGGGTTCGATCAACGCTACTGTCAATGATGCCAATGCGCAAATTAAGGTCTGACAAATCAGTAGGAGTCGGCAGTAACTCCCGCGGGGCCACGCCGACAAGATCAGCCGACTCTCCCAACTCATTGGGGATACCGGCGGTGTATAGATGGTTTAAGTCAACGTCGGCGCTCTTTCCCCCGATCACGTCGTAAATTCCCTCTCTGGTGGCAGAAAGATCAAAGCTCGCTGGCGCCGCCACTTCTGCCAATAAAAATCCAAGGCCCTCGAGCTCGCTGACCGTTTCGAAGAGATAACCCTCCTCTTCCAATTCGGCAAACACATCGGCCTCGGCCATCACCAACCAATGGTCCGTCTGAATTCGCAAGGAATCCTCGGTGATGCGAGATTCGATGTCTGCCAGCAAATCCTCCATGACCTGCTCGATGCGCTCTTCGGTAAGGTCCGACACGATCTCTGACACCTGGTCTTCCACCTCTTGCGCTGAAAGATGCGGCGAATAAATGCAAACTCCGACCATCAACCACGCACCCAAAAGCACAAACACCCGCCGCTTTGTGCGGGAATAATTGGCTTGTAGTGGTGGTTTTAGGCTGGTCATCATGGGAGTCTAACCGGTTTGCGTAGATTTAAGGCAGGCTGAATCAGTGCAAATACCTCGCGATTTAAGGGAATAAACCCCCCTTTGGAACGTCACTAAGGTAATAGGGTAAATATGTCGAGTCTTACAGCGCAACAGCGGCAGGATCTTATCGACGAATTACCGCGGCTCAAGCGGTTTTGTCTGTCGTTAACGTCGGATCCCTCCGACGCTGACGACCTTCTCCAAGTCACTGTGGAGAGGTTGTTAGAGAAAGGAATGCCGGCGGATGCTCATGTTGCGAAGTGGTCTCACCGGGTTTGCCGAAACCTTTGGATTGACGAAATTCGCTCGAGAGACGTGCGAAATCGTTACGCGCAAGCCGAGGGGGCGATTGAGGGGGCTGGCACCACCACAGAGAACTCCGACGAGTCAGTGCAACTCGACCGGGTCTCGGCGGCAATGGAGCGGCTACCTCCGGAGCAGCGAGCTGCGCTGGTTCAGGTAGCGGTAGAAGGCTGTTCCTACGCGGAGGCAGCCGCGATTTTAGAGGTACCTATTGGCACGATCATGAGTCGTGTCGCGCGGGCCCGAAAGGCCCTGACTGAAGATTTGGAGTGGAAAGCAGAGAGAGAGGCCTAAGCCTCCAGTGTGCAAACCGACCTACTTGGGACAGGTCGACCAGCACAGGAAGAGAGAGATGAAAGACGATAGTAAAAACGTAGTCGATATGGACGGTATGCGGGTCGATGATGATCATCTGCTGTCTATGTACATCGATGGCGAGCTGGACGCAGAGCGCACCATCTCGCTTGCAGGGCGTCTCAAGCAAGAGCCCGCCTTACGGGCGCGATTGTCCGCCATGGAGAACAGCGATCGGCTGGTTAAGAAACTCTACGCCAGCCAAAGCGCTGACGCAGGGCAAGCGCTGGCCGCGCTGATTCGGTCAGAGAATGTTGCCATCTTCAAGCCCACTGCCCGGTGGAGAGAGTGGGCGACCGGCGCAATTGCCGCTTCGGTGATGGCGGTGGTGGCGCTCTCATTGACCTCTGAGCAATCTACATTCAATCCCATGACCATGGACGTGCATCTCGCGCAAGCACTCGAGCACTCCCCTTCTCGCGCCTCTGGCTGGGAGCAATTGGATGGTGCGCGCGATTTCAGGTCGGTACTCACCTTCCCCGCAGCTGATGGGCGCTGGTGCCGAGAGTTTATGTTGGCGCATAACGAGTCACATTGGCGCGGTGTCGCCTGCCGCGACGAAGGAACGTGGGTCAATCAAGTTGTTGGCAGTGAGGTCTTTCTTGAGCGGGAAACACAATATCGTCCCGCTGGCGCAGGTGATACTGAAAAAGTCGCTCGTTTCATTGATGAGACTGCCGCAGACGTGGCGCTGGGACCCCAGCAAGAAGCCGCGCTGATCGCATCTGGCTGGTAAGACACGACAAAAAAATAGCCTTTCAAAATCACCCCTGGCGCCGGGCAAGGCGCCAGCTTTCTCAACTCCTTCCCCCTCGATAGCAGCCTGGTCTCTAGACTATAATTCGCGCCCCGCAACGCCCCATAACGGTATAAGGCAACACTGAGTATGAGTGCGATAGAACTGTTGGAAACCTATACCACGTCACTGCTGGGCGGGCTGACTCTGGGTGTAGCCGCCATGTGGCTCCTGTTTTCATTGGGCCGCGTGGCCGGCATCAGCGGCATCGTCTGGGGCGTCATGGCTGGGCCTGACCGGCAGTGGCGCGGTTTTTTTGTGGCGGGGCTCCTCCTGGGCGGGCTCATCGTTCACACCGTGATGGGTATACCGATACCCGATCAATCGAACACCCCCCTCGCACTCGTCGCCTTGAGCGGGTTGCTGGTGGGTTTTGGAACCCGCATTGGTGGAGGCTGCACCAGTGGACATGGGGTCTGTGGAATCGGAAGGCAGTCTTTGCGATCCATTGTCGCGACCATCACTTTTATGGCTGCAGGTGTACTGACGGTTTTCGTAATCCGGCATGTGATGGGAGGCGCCTTATGAAATCGTGGCCCGCACTCCTATCGGGGCTGCTGTTCGGCATCGGACTCTCCCTTGCTGGCATGACTGATCCGGCCAAGGTCCAGGGATTTCTCGACATCACAGGTGCATGGTTGCCTGATCTGGCATTTGTCATGGGGGGAGCGCTGCTGGTAACCCTCACCATGACCTCGGCTATTTTGCGGCGCGATAAACCCTTACTGGCATCAAGCTTCAACATGCCCACGCTCAAAACCATTGATCGCCGACTCATTGGAGGCTCGCTAATTTTTGGGGTGGGCTGGGGGTTATCGGGTTATTGCCCCGGGCCCGCTTTGGTGAGCGTTGTTTATGGCTACGACACCACCCTGGTGTTCTTCCTCGCCATGACAGCGGGCATGTTCGGCGCCACGCTTTTTAACCCAAAAACTGGCTCCTGATCTTGTCGCGAACGATCTCGATCAAGAGAGATCCAACGCGAACTGCTTGAGTACGGCCAGCGGAATAATCTCGAGCGTCTTCTGGTGAGTCGCACGCAAATAAAGCCTCGGTGCCATCCCCGCTTCGTGAGCCTGATGCCAACGCATCGCGCATAGGCACCAGCGATCGCCCGGTTGTAAACCGGGAAAATTGTACTGGGGCATTGGCGTTACAAGATCGTTGCCCGCTGCCACGGAGTAAGTCAGAAAGTCCTCCGTCATCTGCGCACAGACCGTATGACGCCCGTGATCATGCGGACCCGTATGACAGTGGCCGTCCCGAAAAAAGCCGGTAACCGGATCCATACAACACAGCTCAATGGGCAGCCCCAAGACGTTGAGCTGTCTTTGCGGTTCCCCCGACGGTTCCCCCATGTTGATTTCCTCTGCAATCCAAATTGAACTGATCAGCCGTGACTTCCATCCGTGCCGTGAAGTAGCATCATACCGAATTCCTTTTCTATCTCCGCCTTATGTTCTCACCCGACAATCACCTGGGCATTTTCGCTGCGCTGATGGGCATTTCGGCACTGGCCTTCTGGCTTGAACGAACGCGTTTGGGCGCCGTCTTGACCGGTACTGTCATAGTGATTCTTTTATCGGTGCTCGCCGCAAATCTGGGTGTGATACCCCATCAAGCACAGACCTACGACTTCGTGTTTGAGTATCTGGTGCCTATTCTGATACCGCTTTTTCTGCTCCAGGGTGACATCAGGAGGCTGTTTCGGGAGGCCTACCGCACACTGGCAGCCTTCATGATCGCCTCCGCCGGGACGGTGCTTGGGGTGCTGGCCGCCGTTGCGATATTGGACTTCAGCGCGGTCGCGGTCGATGCCGGGATCGAAGCCGGTCAAAAAGACGCAGCCATCGCAGGCCTGTTCGCCGCAACCTATATTGGCGGCTCGGTGAACTACGCGGCACTGGGAGAAATCACGGGATTGATTCGGGATGCCTCTTTTTTCTCGGCTGCGACCGCGGCGGATAATCTATTCAGCGCCTTATACCTCAGCATTCTCGGCTTGCTACCCACTGTGGGCTGGCTCGCGCACCGCTATCGGCAACCCACCACCGCTCAACCTGCAAAAACCGAGCAACTATCGGCTCCCTCGGCGCGGTCGCTCTGTTTTGCGCTCGCTATCGCCTCATTGCTCGTTGTCAGCGCTGACGCGCTCACGACGCTCAGTCAACTACCCGGATTGAGATACATCTGGCTCACCCTCCTCACGTTACTGGTTGCGACGAGCCTACCCCGCGTGCGCTTCTGGTGTGCAGGGGGGTTTGAATTGGGCATTGTGCTGTCATTCCCCTTCTTTGGCTCAATCGCCGCCGGCGCCAATATTGCTGCCATGCTGACCGTCGCCCCCATCCTGATTGCGCTGGTGACTATCTTGCTAACGGTTCACCTGGTTTGTCTGCTCGTTGTGGGGCGCTGGCTTAACCTATCCTTGCCCGAATTGCTGACAGCCTCCAACGCGGCAGTATTGGGTGCCACTACCGCGCCCGCGATGGCGGCTGCAAAAGGCTGGCACGACCAAATTACGCCGGGGGTGTTAGTCGGTGTCTTGGGTTACGCGATGGGAACTCTCATCGGCAGCGCCCTGTTTCATCTGATGTAAGTAAAAATGCGCGCGATCCGCGGGCACCATCAGACGACCCAAAGCAAAAACTCTCGGGGCCAATCGCGACTGCGTTAGTCTCAGCGACACCCAACACTAAGCAGTCGCTGGCACCACCGCACCTGTCTCCAAATAGGCATTCGCCCTGAGCGCGGCGTCTTGCCCCGAAGTCACTGCGCCTTCCATCCAGCCATACCAGCCCCGTGATACGTCACCTCCCGCAAACAGACAAGGTGGCGGCATATTTGCCAACGCGTGTAAGCCCGGAGCTTGACCGGGTGCCATACTCATCCACGTGCCTTTTGCAAAGGGGTCCGTTATCCAATCGTGGGACAAAAATGCTCCCGCAAGCGATGTCTCGGGGTGACGTTGACCGAGAGCAGACCAACCACGCTCAAGCGCCGACGCGTGATCAGGCATGGCAACACCAAAGGTACAAACCGCCTCAGCGCGAGAACCAGGTCGACTGTAGACCTCCACGGCGTCTGGCCAACCCACAGATGCCACGGACTGCCGCGACATTGCGGCGGCCCAACCTTTAGCTGCACGTCCCGCATGCCCCTCGGCAATCAGCGACTGCGCGACCCGGGGGATTGGCAGCGCTAGCGTGAGATCACACAGCACATTTACCGGCACCGCCATAATCGCGAGTTCAGCCGTCAACTTGCCCATAGGACCCTCAATCACCACTCCCTTTTCGTTAAGGTCAACGCACTTGATTTCCCAATTGAGCCGTACTGCCGAACCGCATTCCCTCGCCAGTGCCGTCGCGAGCGCTTGCGCACCCTCCGCGACGCGATACTCTGCGGCAGAAAACGCACCTTCAACACTGCCAAACGCTGCAAACTCATGGATGAGGTTCAGCATGCTGTAGTCATCAGGGTGCCCCCCATGCAGTGCAAAACTCTCAGCCAAGAACGATTCAACCTGCTCAGGGGGCAACTCTATCTCGTGCAGGAATTCACTCACAGTGCGATCGACACTTTGCCCGTCTCTGTACCAATCGGGCTTGCTAGCATCGATACAGGCCGCCGCTTCATTGCATCGGTTTAGCAAGCGCTCAATGGATTCGGAAGGCTGCACAGGAGCAGCGCTTCCCTGTGCTGACGGCATGGCGGGCGGCGACTCCAGAAGCAAATTGTAGGCGTTGAGCTCATGAGCCATCGCCCGATGATGCTCGGGCGCCACCCACTCTGCGCCCAAATCAACCCAGCAACCCGCAGCCTCAAACGGCACAGTCCAGGTCCTGCCACCGACCCTGTCTCTGGCCTCTAAAACGATCACCTCGCGCCCCGCTCGCAATAAATCCCTCGCCGCTATGAGCCCCGACAGCCCGGCCCCGACAACGATGATTTCGTGATGACTCATGGGAACTCAGATAAAGCTGGCGATGGCAGAGAGTGGTTTTTTTAGCCCTGCCGCACGTGGCACGGTCGCGGTGGGAGTGGCATGCCCCACTACGAGCAGGACAAAGGGCCTCTCCCGCTGAGGCCTGCCAAGAATGGTATTCAAAAATTTCATTGGCGCGGGCGTATGGGTCAGTGTGGCAAGGCCGACATTATGGAGTGCGGCAATCAAGAAACCCGTCGCAATACCCACTGATTCCGGTACGTAGTAATTTTTTGTTCGCTCACCGGCATCGTTCACACCGTATCGCTCAGCGAACACGGCGATCAACCAAGGAGCCTCCTCCAAAAAGGGCTTCGAGGCGTTGGTTCCCAGCGGGTTGATATCCTGAAGCCACGCGTCACCCGCTTTGCCCCCATAAAATGCTTCTTCCTCGCGCTCCGCGGCCTCTCTGATCGCACGCTTGGTCACCAGGTCATTGATGCAGACGAAGTGCCAGGGCTGATGATTAGCGCCACTGGGTGCAGAACCTGCGGTCAGAACACACGCCTCGATCACCGACCGATGCACGGGCTCCGCGGAAAAATCGCGGACCGTTCTTCTTTGGCTCATCACCTCAAAATAGGCGTGTGCTCGCGCATTCATTTCAGCTACCGGCAAGGGCGCCGGGTATTGCAACGGTACGGGGTCGTATTCTGGTGTGGTCATTACTGCACCTCGATGAAACGCATGAGTCAGTCTCGAAGAATGGTGTGGCACCTTCGGCAGTCTGAATGACGAAGATCGTAACCCGCCGAGCGGCGCTATCCCAGCAACCCCGTGAAGCGAGCAACAACCGGCTACACTATCGCGATGCGAGTGATTAAAAAATCGGGGGTAACGGCCGTAGAGCGCGACACAGTCGTGAGATGGGTCAAGCGATGCTTGCGCGAAATCACGCTCAAGCACTACGAACTGCCCGTTGACTACCAAACGGCAAAAACAGATTTAACCCTTACTGTGAAGCTCGCCGGGCATCGATCATCCGCCTGCGCCAAAGGCATTACGATCGATCTATCGCCGCTCAAACGCGGTTCCGGCGAGATCCTGGAATATCCAAAATTCGCCAAAGATCCGGTGATCGGTTCTCGGGCCTCGGTATCAGTAGAGATGGCGCTAGCGGCCACGGTGGCGCACGAGGTCAGTCACTTTATCCAGTATCGCTACGGACCAGAAACCCGCTGGCTTAGACAAAGATTCCGCAAACCCCATGGCGAGGGGTTTCAGGACATCTACCGCATTTTACGGGCACGGGTGATCAATCCACACCTGACATAACGAGGGCACCCCCGGGTGCCTGTCTTTCGCGGGAATAGATACCCCACGACAGTCACCCAATTTATTTCTATGATGCCCACCCCGAAAAAATCTTGGTGACCTCTCACTATGACCGTCGACCCACGTGCAGCAGGCTTTTGCCCGGACAAGCTCGATAGGCTAAGCACTCATCTTCAGGATCATTATCTGACCCCAGAAAAAATCGCTGGCTGTCAGGTCCTGGTTAAGCGCCGCGGTATTACAGCGTTTGATGCGTCGATGGGCCAAATGGACATGGCACGCGGCAAGCCGATGGACGCAGACACTATTTTTCGCATTTACTCCATGACCAAACCGGTGACGTCAATCGCCCTGATGATGCTGTTTGAGGAAGGGCGATTTCAACTGACCGACCCGGTGTACAAGTTCATTCCGTCATGGCGTTCGCACCAGGTGTGGGTTGAGGGCGAGGGCAAATCGATGGTGACGCGCGCACCCACATCGCCGATGACCGTCCAACACTTACTGTGTCATACCGCCGGATTAACCTATGGTGGATTTTTATCCGGGATGGAACTACCGGTAGACAGTGCCTATGCGGCTGCGGGTATCTCACGAAGGAGCACCGATAGCCTCGAAGTGTTCGTCGAAAAATTGGCGAACGTGCCGTTGCTCTATGATCCGGGCACTCGCTGGAGCTACTCGATGGCGACCGACGTGTGCGGCTATTTGGTAGAAGTGATTTCTGGCCAGCCCTTTGAGCAGTTTCTGCAGGAAAGACTCTTTAAGCCACTGGAGATGGTGGACACCGGTTTTACCGTGCCTGATGCAAAACTCGATCGCTTCTCAGCGTGCTATGAGCGAGCAACCAACAAGTCCCTGCGTTTGCAGGATGACCCCGAGACGAGTCACTACCGTACACCACCAAGCGGCCCCTCCGGCGCGGGGGGACTGGTGAGCACGATGCAGGACTACAGCCACTTTTGCGACATGTTGATCCAGCGAGGCTGCTTCAGGGGCAAACAGCTGATTTCACCCACCACGTTGGAGTTGATGACGCGAAATCATTTGGGCAAGTCCTCTCTGGCGCAGATGGCCGTCGGCGGCTTTTCAGAAACCAGTAATGAGGGAGTGGGATTTGGTTTGGGCTTTGCGACCACTATGAACGCAGTCGCATCTGGGACTGTGGGAGAAGGAGACTTCTATTGGGGCGGACTGGCATCCACCTTATTCTGGGTAGATCCGACGGAGGATCTCTACGCGATCTTCATGGCGCAACTCATACCCTCGTCCACTTTCAATTTTCGCGGTCAAATTAAAAATATCGTCTACGGCGCGATTCAAGAGGCTCAGCAACAATGAGCCTCTCAAGCTGAGGCTAATGACGACAGATGCGCCATTGCAGAGCGTGCTAAAGCCTCCAGGTCATACCCTCCCTCAAGCACCGACACGATTCGCCCACACGCATACTGTTCTGCCAGCGCGACAATCTCCCCTGTCACCCAAGCATAATCGTCGTCGTCCAAATTCCAGTTAGCGAGGGGATCGTCACGATGTCCGTCGAACCCCGCAGATATGAGGATAAGATCCGGCCGATGCGACTCGATAGCACTCCACCACGACTTTGTTAAAGCACGACGAAAGGTGTCTCCCGAAATTCCCGCATCTAGCGGTGTGTTCACGATATTCGGTTGAATCAGATCGTCATACCTGCCCGGGTAAAAGGGGTGCTGAAAGCTAGAGCAAACCAATATGTCAGGGTATGAACGACACATCTCGACCGTTCCGTTTCCGTGATGCACATCAAAATCCAGCACCGCAACGCGCGTTATACCGGGTAGTGTGAGTGCATTGATCGCGGCGATAGCGATGCTGTTCAGTAAACAAAAGCCCATGGGGCTTGTGGCTTCTGCATGATGCCCCGGTGGTCTGACCGCGCAAAACACGCGATCCACCTCCTCTGCCACCACATCCAGCACGCCTTGCCATACTGCTCCTGCAGCGTGACGGGCGGCTGCCAGGCTGTTTGGACTAAGCCAGGTATCGGGATCGAGGGGTGTCAAACCGTCTTCAGGCAATCGCTCATTCAAGAGGTGCATTAGCGAGGCATCGTGAGCAGCTGCAACGCGCGCGTGGTCTATCTCGGGCGCTACCCGAAGCGGATAATCTCGAGCAAAACCGGTACGTTCCAGATGTTCGATTAAATGGGCGAGGCGGGCCGGACGCTCAGGATGGCTCCCCGGCACCTGATGCCTGAGACATTCCGCATGGGTATAAATTCGCAACATGTCCAGCTGAACACTCCGCAAACGCAATCACTACTGTAACGCCTGGCAGAGAGAAAAGAACGGCGACATACAGGCTGTTGATATGTCGCATTTTTTTGGCTTGTTTTCGGTACGCGACTCGCCAAAACTTTAGTGTAGAGTCGTATTACACCACGTGTGTTACACAAGGGGCCGCTAGCGATGGATAACCGCGACGAAGAAGAAAACCGCCCTGAGGCGGAAACACCCAATAGAGACAACGACAGCGCCGAATGGGAAGGTGCCGAGCTGACCGGAAGCTATTCGGAAGCATCGGTGCCGCGGGATGACTTATCCGAAACTGGCGAGATGGATTTTGACTCGCCACTCTGGAGCGATTCAGGCGCCGATGATCTATCGATGCCAGCGGACATAGAACCAACCGAGGCACCTGAGAAGGATTGGCTCGTCGACAGCGGACTTGCCGCAGCAATCCGCCCGGAGTCCGCCGAGCCTTACTCGGCAACCGAGGACGACTCCGATGAGATGTCAGAGGAAGATGAATCCTCCTGGTCGAGCCCCGAAAGTGATCTTGTCGGTCGTGATGACGAATTTGAAGACGAAGAAGATCTCGGGGACGACAACGATCTCGAAGAGGATGACTACGAGGACGACCTTGAGGACGATCTCGACGACGAAGAAGAGGACATCGACCCCGAGGACGACGGGGATGACAGCGATCTTGAGGATGATGACTTCGAGGACGATGATGAGGATAGCTCGGATGAAACTGACGACCGGCTCGAGATCCCTCTGACCGCAGCGGGAACGACTGCACGAGAGGTGGCGACCCCACGTTCGGTATGGCCCATGTTGGTAGGATTGGTTGCGATCGTACTGATCTCCGTCGGAGGCTGGGGCCTGTTTGAGGAAAGAGGCGAATTGCAGGCCAGAATCAACGAATTGGAGCGCAACCAATCACAGGCGAAATCCATGAGCCCGGTGGAAGCTTCCGCGCTATCTGCGCTTGAAACCGATAACGCCGCATTAAAACTACAGCTGGATGGCTTGTATCGCGACTACGAACTGGCGATGGCTGAGATCGCCCGCTTACAGGAAGCGACCGCAATGTCAGCGCAGGATGCGTCTGACAGCGGTGTTCCCGAGCAAACGACTGAGACGAATACATCGGCTGTGCCAGCTGACAAAGCGCCGGATGCGGAGCAAGAATCTGGGAGTGTACCGACACCGGGTGCCTGGTTCGTGAATGTGGGGGCCTTTTCGGTTGCACAATCCGCAGTCAACCTCAGCGCGCGACTCACTGACAGCGGCTTTAACGCTGTTGTTCGGGAGATGTCGACGGATGACGGGAAGACACTCACCCGAGTACGG
>Ga0181570_10002331_pt1 | contig 15191 bp, 9 predicted proteins | sample 101ome_18_FD_148667 | JGI IMG/M metagenome (GOLD analysis project Ga0181570, IMG submission 148667) | Coastal salt marsh microbial communities from the Groves Creek Marsh, Skidaway Island, Georgia - 101406AT metaG (spades assembly) | ecosystem: Environmental > Aquatic > Marine > Intertidal zone...
TGGTGCCGCCCCTGGCCATCCTTCCGATCCTGCTCATTGCCTTTGGGGTGGGCGAGCTGGCGAAGGTCATGCTCATTGCCATTGGCGTTGCGCCCTTTATTGCCCGGGAGCTGGAGGGGCGAGTGCGCGAATTGCCCCGGGAGCAGCTGATTAAGGCGCAAACCCTGGGTGCGGGCACCTGGCTGACCCTGTGGTATGTCGTGCTCCCGCAAATTCTTCCGCGGCTGTTCGATGCGATCCGCCTATCCCTCGGCGCCGCCTGGCTCTTTCTCATTGCCGCCGAAGCCATCGCTTCAACGGAGGGGCTCGGCTATCGCATCTTCCTCATGCGCCGCTACCTCGCCATGGACCTCATTCTTCCCTACGTCGCCTGGATGACGGGCCTCGCGTGGTTCCTCGATTACGCCCTTAGAGCGCTCAACCGTCGCCTCTTTCCCTGGTACGGCGCTGAGGCGGGACGATGAGCGAACTGGCTCTCAAAAACGTGGGCATGCGCTATGGCGATACGGTGGTGCTTGAGCGCCTGAATCTGACCCTCGCCCCGGGCACCTTCTGCGCCGTGGTGGGCGCCAGCGGGGCGGGGAAAAGCACCTTCTTGAAATTACTGCTGCGCGAACTGACGCCGACGGAGGGCTCCATCACCCTAGGCGGCCGCCCCCTGCCCCAGGAACCGGGCCCAGAGCGCGGCGTGGTTTATCAGCGCTATTCCGTCTTTCCCCATCTCACGGCCCTAGAAAACGTTTGCTTTGGTTTGGAGCGTACGCAAGGAAACGCCATCTTCGGGCGCACCTGGGGCGCCAAGCGCCGCGCCCTCCGCGCGGAAGCCCGGGACCTGCTAGAAGGGGTAGGCCTCACCGCTGCCGCGGAGCGCTACCCCGGGGCCCTGTCCGGCGGGATGCAGCAGCGCCTGGCCCTCGCCCAAACCCTTGCCCTGAAGCCCGAGCTGCTCCTTTTGGATGAACCCTTTGGCGCTCTGGACCCGGGGAACAAGCAGGCCGCCCACGCGTTGCTCCAACAGCTCTGGGCCGAGCGCGGCATGACCGTGGTGATGGTCACTCATGATCTCAGCGAGGCCTTCACCCTGGGCACCCGGGTGCTGGTGCTCGACAAGGTGCGGGAGGACCCGCACAACCCGGAGCGCTTCGGCGCGTCGATTACCTACGACCTCCCCGTGGACCGCAGCGCCCCGCCCGGGGCCGCTTCGATCCCGCACGCCTCCTAGGAGTCCCCATGCCATCGAACGCCTTCTTGCTTGAGGAACGCATCCCCGCGGGATGCCATCACGCGCTGCTGCTAAAACGCGGCTACGCCCTACGCCTGACCGATCTCTCCGGCGACGGCAATGTGGGCCTGCTCGCCTTCAACGCCGACGAGCGCAGCGAACGCTACAACATGGCGGATACGCTTAAAGCTCAACACACCCACAAGCTGGCCCTTGGCAACGTGCTCTATTCCGATATGGGGCGGCCCCTGCTCTCCATCATGGGGGACAGCTTCGGCTGGCACGACACCATCTGTGGCACCACCAACGCCGCCATGATCGAGGCCACCTACGGCTTAAACGATTTCCAGCTGGCGCGGAATAGCTACTACCGAAATGGCCGGGACGGCTTCCTCATGGAGCTCGGGCGCTGGGGCCTCGGCCGTAGAGATCTTGTGCCCAATGCCAACTTTTTCAGCACGGTGACCGTCGATGATGAGGGCAACATCGGCCTCTCCGAGTCCAGCTATCAGCCCGGCGCCTGGGTTGAGCTCCGCGCCGAATTGAACGTTCTCGTGATCCTCAGCACCGCGCCCCACCCCCTCCGGGAAGGCCCGGCCTACCCCGAGGGGGAGATCGAGGCCGGGGTGTTCTGGGCTGGCGAAGTGCCCGCCTCAGACCTATGCCGCACCGCCTGCGGCGAGAACCAGCGGGGCTTCGAGAATGCCGAAGCCTGGTTTGCCCTACCGGATGGAGGCCCGAAGGCATGAGCACGCTACTGCGACAGGAAACGATTCGCGCCGGCGACCCCTTCATGGCCCGCATCAACGCGGGGCAGCGGGTGCGCCTCGTTGACACGGAAGGCAATGAAGCCGTCGACACCTTCTTCTTCAACGCCGAGGACCCGCGAGAGCGCTACTCCGCCGTGGATACGGTGCGGCGCCAGCGCAATGTTTACCTCACGACGGGAACGGAGCTGGTTTCCAACGAGGATCGCACCCTGCTCACCATCGTCGACGACACCTGCGGTCGCCACGACACCCTGGGCGGGGCCTGCGCCTCGGAAAGCAACACCGTTCGCTATGCCCACGACCGAAAATTCATGCACTCCTGCCGGGACAATTTTCTGCTGGCGCTGCTGAACTGGAACGAGGATTTCAGCAAGCGGGACCTGGGGCCGAACATCAACTTCTTCATGAACGTCCCCCTATCGGCGGACGGCGGCCTGCGCTTTGCGGACGGCATTTCTGGCCCGGGGAAGTACGTGGAGCTGGTGGCCCACATGGATGTGCTCATCCTGATCTCCAACTGCCCTCAATTGAATAATCCCTGCAGCGGCTTTAACCCCACCCCCGTGGAGTTTCTGCTCTGGGACGCCTAGCGCGGAGCCTCTCCTATGATTAAGCGCGTGCTCATTGCCAATCGCGGCGCCATCGCCGTGCGTATTCTCCGCACCCTAAAGGCCCGGGGCCTCGAAAGCGTCGCGGTTTACGCGGAAGCGGACTACGCCTCTGCCCACGTCGACCTCGCGGATCGCAGCGTCAGCTTGGGGGACGGAAGTCTGGCCGAAACCTACCTTAATGCAGAGGCCCTCCTCGCCATCGCGCTTGAGGAAAAGGTGGACGCTATCCATCCCGGCTATGGGTTTCTCTCCGAAAACCCCACCTTTGCCCAGGCCGTTGAGGCCGCCGGCCTAATTTTTCTCGGGCCCACGGCGAAGCAAATTAACGCCTTTGGCTTGAAGCACGAGGCACGCACCCTGGCGGAGAGCGCCGGAGTCCCCTTGCTACCCGGCTCTGGGGTGCTCGGCAGCGTGGAGGAGGCCCTCCAATTTGCCGAGGAAACGGGCTATCCCGTCATCCTTAAGAGCAGCGCCGGGGGCGGCGGCATCGGTATGCAACGCTGCGAGACCGCGAACGCCCTCGCCCAGGCCTTTGCCAGCGTCGCCCAGCAGGCCCAAACCAACTTTGGCGATGCGCGGCTTTTCGTGGAGCGCTTTGTGGACGCCGCGCGGCACGTTGAGGTGCAAATTTTGGGTAACGGCCAGGGGGGCGTGGTGGTGCTCGGGGATCGGGACTGCTCCCTGCAGCGCCGCAACCAAAAGATCATCGAGGAGGCGCCGGCGCCGGGACTGCCAGAGACGGTGCGCGGGGCCATGCACGAAGCTGCCGCCCGGCTCATGGCGTCCGTGAACTATCGAAGCGCCGGCACCGTGGAGTTTCTTTACGACGCCGCCCGGGAAGCCGTTTACTTCCTCGAAGTGAATGCCCGCTTACAGGTGGAGCACGGCGTCACGGAGATGGTCACGGGGCTCGACATCGTTGACTGGATGCTGCGCATCGGCGACGGCGAACGCGCCTTGCCTGAGGCGCCCACGCCGCGAGGGGCCGCACTCCAGGCGAGGCTTTATGCCGAGGACCCGGAACGCGCCTTCCGCCCGGCGCCGGGGCTGATCACCCACCTGAGGTTGCCGGAGGCCCCAGACCGCACCCAGTTGCGGGTGGACAGCTGGGTCAGCGCGGGGCTTACGGTTCCTGCCGCCTACGATCCCATGCTAGCCAAGCTTTTGGTGTGGGCCCCAACGCGAGACGCGGCTATCCCGGCCCTGGGCCGGGCTCTCGAGGACTGTGAAGTGGGCGGCATCCCCACCAATCTACCCTTTCTCCATGAAGCCCTTGGGCTTGAGAGCTTTCAACGCGTCACCCATCACACGAAAACCGCCGATGGGGTCACGCTTCCCGGCCAGTCCGTGGAGGTTTTAAGCCCGGGTACGCAGACCACCATTCAAGATGTTCGCGGGCGCTTAGGCTACTGGCACGTGGGCGTACCCCCCTCTGGCGCCTTCGATAGCCGGGCCCTTGCCCACGCCAATCGATGCCTCGGCAATGACGAAAACCTCCCCGGGCTGGAAATGGTGGTCGAGGGGCCGACGCTGAAGTTCACCGCGCCGCGGCGCATCGCCTTGAGCGGCGCGGCACTGACGGCCCAGCTTGATGGCGCGCCCATCCCCCAAAACCAAGCAATCACGGTCGACGCCGGGCAGACCCTAAGTCTTAAGGGCATCGGCGCCCAGGGCGATGGCCTGCGCGCCTACCTCGCGGTAGAGGGAGGCTTCGCCATTACGCCCGTGCTCGGGAGCGCGGCGACCTTTGAGCTGGGCGGCTTTGGGGGCCACGGCGGCCGCGCCCTTCGCACCGGCGACGTCCTCCCCCTTTCGCCACGGCCCAAAGCCAGGCCGGACGCGCCCCTTCCCCTGCCCCCCAGCCTGGCGGACCGCACGACGATCCGCGTGGTGCAGGGCCCGCTGCTGGCGCCGGACTTCCTGACCCCGGACTACCTGGACACCTTCTACGCAAGCGAATGGGAGGTGCACTACAACTCCTCCCGCACGGGCATTCGTCTGCTCGGGCCTAAGCCTGAGTGGGTGCGGGAGGACGGCGGGGACGCGGGGCTGCACCCCTCGAACGTCCACGACAACGCTTACGCCTTCGGGGCCATCGACTTCACCGGCGATATGCCCATCATTCTTGGTCCCGACGGTCCTAGCTTGGGGGGCTTCGTCTGTCCTGCGGCGGTGGCTGAGGCCGACCGCTGGAAGCTGGGGCAGCTCCGCCCCGGCGATAAGCTTCGCTTCGAACCGATTTCCCTGGCGGAGGCTCAGGGCCTTCTTGAGACCCCGCGTCTTGCCCAGCCTTCATCCGCCCCGGGTCGCTGGCGGGAAAGCGCAGAGGGCGTGGTACTGCTGAAGGATCCCACCCGAGAACTGGTGGTGCGCGCCGCGGGGGATCGCTTCCTCTTAGTCGAGCTTGGACCCACGGAACTCGATTTGCAGGCGCGGATCAAAATCGAGGCGCTTCACCGCTGGCTCATGGAGCAGGACCACCCAAGCCTGGAGGAAATGACGCCGGGGGTGCGCTCCCTGCAGCTGCGCGTCCCCCTAAAAGCGCCCCGGGGACCGATCCTTGGGCTCATCGAAGAGGGCCTCAGCGCTGTAGAGCGCAGCGAAGCCCTGACCCTTCCCAGCCGCATTGTCGAACTGCCCCTGGCCTGGGACGATCCTGCGACCCAGGAGGCCACGGCGCGCTATATACAGTCGGTCCGAGACGACGCGCCCTGGTGCCCTCGGAATCTTGAATTCATTCGGCGCATCAACGGGCTTCCTGACGAACAGGCGGTGAAGAACATCGTCCTGTCCGCCAGCTACCTGGTGCTGGGCCTTGGGGACGTTTACCTCGGCGCCCCGGTCGCCACGCCCTTGGACCCTCGGCATCGCCTGGTGACCACCAAATACAACCCGGCGCGCACCTGGACTCCGGAGAATGCGGTGGGCATCGGCGGCGCGTACCTGTGCATCTACGGCATGGAGGGCCCCGGGGGCTACCAGTTCGTTGGTCGTACGCTTCAGGTGTGGAACCGCTATGGGCACGGCAGTCATTTCGAGAAGCCCTGGCTCCTCCGGCCCTTTGACCAGCTGCGCTTCTACGAGGTGAGTAACGAGGAGCTCCTCGAGATGCGCCGGGCCTTTCCCCTGGGCCGCCTATCCCTGCGGATCACAGAGACCACCTTCAGTCCGGCGGAGTACGACGCGTTCCTCAAGCGGGAAGGGGAGAGCATTGCCTCGTTCCGACGCACCCAGCAGCAGGCCTTCAATGAAGAGCGCAGCCGCTGGTCAGCTCAGGATAGTGCCGGGGCAAGCGCGGAGCCCCCAGCCGCAGCCCCGGCGGTCACCGTAGAAGCGGGCTTTACGGCGGTGGAGAGCCCCGTCGCAGGATCGCTCTGGAAGCACGCGGTAACGCCCGGCACCTGGGTGGAAGCCGGAGAGCCCGTGGCTCTGGTGGAATCCATGAAGACGGAAATCGCGGTGGTGGCGCCGGAGGCGGGGCGCCTCTCCTCCTTTGCGGTGGAACCGGGGACCCCCGTGTCCCCCGGCTCAACCATCGCCCTCCTAGAAAGCGCCTAGGAGGGCGCACAAGAAGGGCGCCTAGGCGCCCTCCTCTTCAGAGATGTTCGGGCCGGTGTAGTCCGGGCTTGCCGCAAAGCGTCGATAGCCCTCGGTCATCGCTCGAGCGCAGTCCCCCGGCGTACCCCCAGCGGTACCACGCTCGGCGCAGGGCCCTTCAATCAGCTCCGGATGATTAGCTTCCACCCACTTCCGAGCTTCGTAGTAGATAGGCTGGTCGTTCGAGCGGGTTTTGATGTCAACGATGCGCCCCTCTTCAATGGTGAGCGTAAAGGTGTCCGTCACCTTAAAGCCCGTTTTCAGAGCGAGCACGGGGTCATCGTCGACGGTGATCGGACATTCCACCACCCCAGGCTCGAGCAATTCGCAGGCGCCTCGCTTCACGATGGCGTAGTTTCCCCCCTCGGCCCAACCCTGGTACCACAGGATGCGGCTCCCTGCGTCGCCGGCGTCCTTAACCAGGGCAACCATCGCTTCGCGATCGAAGGCGTAGAAGGCGTCGATAAAGGTTTCCGCGAGGGCGACCTCCGGGGTGGGGACCGGTTCGCTGGCCATGGTCTGGGTTCCTTCTTCAGAAGCGGGAGGCGTACAGCCCGCCAGGGCCGCGGCGGCAAGGAGGCCAGCGGCCCAGGGGCTAATAGGGAGAGAGGGCATAGCACGCTCCTTCAAAGGGCTAGAGTTGGGTTAACCGCTTGTTGGGGTAGAAGGCCAGGGCCAGCTGTTCGCGAATGGACAGGGCCTTGCCCGTTCCTGCGCCAATTTGCCCAACGGTTTCGTCGCCGCAGTAGGTGCCGAACAGCCGGTCCCAGAGAATAATGTTGCAACCGTAATTGGAGTTGCTCTGGCGAAGCTCCAAGGCGTGATGGGCGTGGTGCTGGGGCGCCGTAGCAAAGATCCTGTCATAGCCCGGCAGGGAGCGCAGGGGCAAATTGGCGTGATTGAGATTACCGTTCCAGAAGTGGAAGGCCGCGGTCACCGCAACGACGTCTTCGCTGGCCCCAAAGAGCGCCAGCGCTATGGGCGTGCCCAAGGCTAAGGTGAGGTACTCCAGCGGGTGGGTACGATCCCCCCGAAGGCACCCCATCTTCGTGATGTGATGGTGTGTCGCGTGCATACGCCAGAAGAACAGCGATTCGTGCTGAATCCGATGGCACCAGTAATAGATGAAGCTCTCCACTAACTTCACGAGGAAGACGGCCCCCAGCAGCCCTCCCACCGTCGTGGGCGCAAGGGTAACGTCGAAGGGAGATCGGTCCCGAAGCCAGGCAAACGCCTCGGAAAGGGGCGTTGAATAGAAATCGTCGTAAAGGGGAATCCATAGCAGCGCCGCAAAGCCCAGCCAAAAGGCGTCCTCGGCGAATTCCTTCGGCGTCAGCAACCAATCTTCACGCTTCGTCCACACCCGCTCCGCCACGATCAGCAGCGGAATGGGGAGAAGGATCATCAAGGTGGTGAAGAGATCAGGGTTCATCCATCGCTGGGTAATCATGGTGGCGATGGCCACCATGGAACCCAGGACGAGAACGGGTTGAGGCAGCATCCAGAGCCAGGAGGCTCCGGTGCTGCTGGAACGCGCACTGGGGGCCGCGGTCCCCAGGGTTACGTCACTCATCAGGAAAGACCTCCTACCCTAGGCCCGCCTTAGCGGGCCGCTCCGTTGTAGGTCACGCCCATGAAGAAGTAGGCGCCTCGGGGACTCACGGGATAGCCAAACTCCGACACGTAGGGCTGGCGGTTGGTGAGGTTGGAAACCCCGCCGTAGACCGTCAGGGCATCGCTGGCCTGCCACGCACCGCGGATGTCCTGGATGAGTCGGGCATCGGCAACGCCGGCGCCGCCGTAGTTCTGCTCGATGGTCTCGATTTCCCCACCGTCTTCGTAGCCGAGGGTCATTTCGTCGTAGTACACCCCGGACCAGGACAGGCTGTAGGGACCGTAGCTGAGGCCGACGCCGAACTGGGACGCCCACTCGGGCCGACGCATTTCCCCAAGCTCCGGGTTCACCACGGGAGGCTCGCCAGGGCTCGACGGTTCGATAAGATCCAGCTGGTCCTGGCGCGTGGCGTTCATGGAGAGATCCACACCGATGCCCATGACTTCGAACTGGTAGAGCGCGCCGAGATCATAGCCCTCCGCCTCCACCGCGCCGAAGTTCAGCTGCGTCTGGTTCAAGGACGTTAGACCCCCGTTCTGCGCCGAGTCCGCCGCCGGGTTCCGGGAAATCAGGGGGCAGAAGGCGTTATTGAGGCTCGGGGAGTCGTAGCACCCGTTCACGATGTTCTGGGCCGAGATCGCCACGATGGCGTCCTCGATCTCAATATCCCAGTAGTCGAGGGTAAGGGTGAGCCCCGGCACGAAGCGCGGCTGCACCACCACCCCATAGGTCACCGTATCCGCCACTTCTTCCGTAAGGGTCGAGTTCCCCCCGGTGGTTCCCGGAAAGCCCGCGGACAGGGGGTCCTGGAAGGCGTAGGTGCCGTCGGCCGCGAAGAGCTCGTCGTCGGAGACGTTGTTCGCCCGCAGGTCCGCAACACAGTTCGCTTGCCGCACCGCCGGATCCGGCGCCGTGGCAATCTGCGTGGCGTCACAGGGATCTTCCGGCCGGAAGAAGGCGCCCTGCGCCGGAGAGAACAGTTCGAAAAGGTTCGGGACCCGCACGGCCCGGGAGAAGCTGCCGCGGAAGCGCACATCCTCGATGGGCTGCCAGACCAAGCCATAGCCGTAGGTGTCGTTCTCGCCAAAGGTGGAGTAGTCCGAGCGGCGGAAGGAGCCCGTCGCCGTCAGCTCCTGCGCACCAGGCAAATTCGCGAGCAGCGGAACGCTGATCTCGGCAAAGTAGTCCGTGGTGTCGTAGTCGGAGGCGCCGGACAGCAGCGTAATGGACGGGTCTTCCCCGAGGCTGCCTGCATTGGAGACATCACCTACGAAGTCCCCGGCGCTGAACGCTACCCCTTCCGAGGTCACACCGCTCACCGGGAGGATGCCCCGATCGAAGGGGTCGAATTCCTGCGCCGTCTTCTCTTCCCGATACTCAAAGCCCACGGCAAAGCCAATGGGACCCGCGGGCAGGCTAAAGAAGCGCGAAGAGTCTCCGCTTACGATGGCTTGGAACACGGTCTGCTCAATGGTCTCGGAGATGGTCCGATCCCGGGTCACAAAGTCGAGAGAGGCTTGGCTCATGGCGCCGCGGCCGCCCCAGATGTTCATGGGTTTGCACTGCCCATCCCCGGGCGTGAAGGTAAAGAAGGAAGAACGCACGCCACCGCCCACGAAGGAGAAGATGTCAAAGGGGGTCGTGCGCGGATAGGCTGTTGGGTCCAGATCGGAGCGGCATACCGCCTCCCCCGTGGCCGGATCCGTCACCGCATCAATAGCTGCAAAGAAGCGGTCGGCGATCATGTCGTTGCGATCGATCACGTTGCGCTCAAACTTGCCGTAGTTGGCGGACACTTCGTAGTCGAGGCCAACTTCATCAAAGGCACCGCGAAGGCCGCCCACCACGCGGTAGGTTTCCCGCTCCGTGGTGGTGGTGTTATCCCCCCAGTCGTCCGAGTCCCGGGACATGTAAAGACCGCCGGGGCCCACGAAGCCCACCCCGTCGGCTTCATCGATAAAGGGACGCAGCGCATCAGGAAGGAAGGGGTTATCCGGGGCTCCGTAGAGCAGGTCCGTGAAGTTGAAGCCGCCGCCGCCGGACTCCCATTCACCGTAGACGTACTTCGTTTCCCAGAAGGCTTCGGCTCGAGGATCGAAGGTGTAGTGGCCATTCACGTTGATGGAGTAGCGCTCGTACTGCGGCAGCACGTAGGGCGACTCCGGGGCGATGTAGCTTTGCCTTGCCCCGAACTGGTTGAAGTTGTCCGAGACCAGGCCGTCTTGATAGGGCGTCACGACGCCGCTTTCGTTGATGAACCAGCAGCCCCCGGCGGCGCCGAAGGAACCGGCGCCATCCAACGAGCTGTTGTAGCCCGTAAAGCTCTGCAGACAGTCGCTGGTGCCGTTGCCGTCGAGATCCGGTTCCGAACCCAGAGGAATGGCCGTACCGAAATCCCCGAGGGCAACCACGCCGTAGGGCGAGGTGATATTGAAGGTGCGCCCGGGGAGGAAGGCCTGGGGCGGCGCGGAGGCGGCACGCTCAATGATAGCGAGCTCCCCTGCCGTGAGCTCCGGAGCGTCTCCGAAGGCGCCCGCATATTCTGTGGCGAAGTCTTCCGCTGCCGTGGGAATGCGCAGCCCCACCGGGAAAAGACCGGTGTTATCGAAGTTGTAGTAACGCGCGAAGTTCGGCGTTGCGTCGGCGCTAATATCACCGGATTGGAAGCGGAGCGCCGGGTTCGTGTCGTTGTCCCACACCCCGTCTTCCTTGAAGAAGCTGCGATCGCCCTGCTTCAAGCCATCGTCGTAGTCGTACTGCACGGCAACGGTGACGTTCCCTTTCCCGTCGGCGAAGTTACGCCCAAAAACGGCCGACAGGCTGTAGGACTCGTTATCCGTTTCCCCGGAAAGGCCCGGCTGGAAATCAAATTGGACGCCCTCGAAGTCGTCCTTAAGAACGAAGTTCACGACCCCGGTCACGGCGTCAGCGCCATAGATGGCTGAGGAGCCCCCGGTGAGCACTTCCACTCGATCGATCAGCGCGCGGGGAATGCTGCCGACGTCCACGGCGCTCGTGCCTTCAAAGCCCGCCACGTGCCGGCGACCGTTCACCACCGTGAGGGTTCGTTCAATACCCAGACCGCGAAGATTCAAGGACGCGCCCCCCACGGCCCCGACGTCGCCGATATTGGCGGCGGTGGCATCGATAGAGTTCGACGAGCTTACGGAGGAGAGCAGCGCCGGATTGTCGTTCAAGATCTCCGTGATGTCCGGCTGCCCGCTTTGCGTGATGGTTTCCGAGGTGATGGTGGAGACCGGCTGGGGCGCATAAACGCTTGCGCTCTTAATCCGGGAACCCGTTACTACCACTTCCTCAACTTCGATTTCTTCTCCCCACGCCCCCGCCGCTCCAAGGCCACTGCCTACGGCAATGGCAATCGCTAGAGCTCGGCGTCGTCCCCTGACACTCGCAGTCTTCATAATCGTTCTCCAAATATCAGGTCGGTGACCTGCGCTGATTCAGCGCGCGTTCTTGTCATGACGGTCCAGCCGAGGGCTGGGGCCGCGCCTCGCTTCGCGAGAGCACTCCTGTATCCGCAAGATTGATGCCAAAGCGGAATTAAGCAGGGCGCGCCCTTTTTCGGCGCAGAGGTCGGCTGGAATATTCCTTCAAGACATTAAAAGAGGGGTAAATAAACAGTTTTTGCACCAAGACAGGCCGCCCAAGGGGTAGGCGCAATTTTTTGGGGAGGGGTGCGCACTCGAAGTGAGCAGAGGGTGCAAAGGCGCTCGCCGAGCAAGGGTTGCGCACGGCGCACAAAAAGAGCGCTCACGATGCTCACGGCTGCACCCAAAACGCGCTCGCTATACTCAGCCCAAGTTTCCCGGAAAGGCCGCAGCATGCTCGAACTCATCACCGACCTTTATAAGGGCCTTGCCCGCCTCGGCCCGGGCAGCGACGCGTCCACCCGGCAGGCCCTCGCTCTTGCGGAGGCCGCGGGTCTTTCTTCGACGGCGCCCTTGCAAATCGCCGACCTGGGCTGCGGCACCGGAGCGGCCACCTGGGTGCTGGCGCAGGCCCTCGCCGGCACGATTACGGCCATCGATCAGCTACCGGCTTTTCTGAACGCCCTTGAAGCACGGCGCCCCGGCGCGCCCCTGCTGGCTTCCGTGGAGACGTGCGCCGCAGACTTTTCGATCTTGCCCGTCCCTCAGGAAAGCCTCGATCTGATCTGGTCCGAGGGCGCGATCTACAACCTCGGTTTTGCCGCGGGCCTCGCGGCTTGGCGCCCCTTCCTAAAGCACAGGGGGTTCCTCGCCGTCAGCGAATTAACCTGGCTAACGGACACCCGCGCCGAGCCCCTCCAGGCCTTCTGGGAAAAGGCCTATCCGGAGGTGGCGACAGCGAGCGCCAAGCTTGCGATCCTCGAACAGCAGGGGTTTCGCCCCGTGGGCTACTTCCCCTTGCCAGCCAGCTGTTGGCTAGAGGGCTTCTACACACCCCTAGAAGCCAGCCTTCCGGCCTTCCTGGCGCGCCAAGGCGCGAGCGCGGACGCGGAGGCTCTTGCTCAGGAGGTACGGGAAGAGGCGGCCCTTTACCGACGCTATGGCGACCAGGTGGGCTACGGCTTTTATATTGCCCAGCGCCTGCCCTAGGCCGCCTGCTCCGTCGCCGAGGCAGGGGCCTCGAAGGCGCCATTGCGATAGCGGGCCACCACGACGCCTACTTCGAGGCGGTAGAGGAAAAGCCATTGATGATCAAACAGCGCTTTCACCGCTGGGTGGCGTTCAAGGATTCGAAGCACCGCAGCCTCTGGGGCCTCTAGGTACACCGCGAGGCGCAGCGGGGTATGGCGGCTACGCACCCCATCGTGGACAGCCTGGAGGGGTAGGCCCGTGCGCAGCCAGGAGCGTCCCCCCTCGAAGACCCCAAGGCGCCCGGCCACGTTGTGGAGCAGCTTATTGCCACTGCCGAGCACCTCCGGCGCCACCGTGACCCCGTAGTAATGAAGGCTGATCCAGCTGGCCACCACCACCGGCGCCGTCAGGATGAGCTCCAGGGTTTTGAACTCGGGATCGAGGGCCGCGTCGTAGCTGTGTAAAAAGCAGCGCCCCTGAAGGTCCAGGCCCTGGGTGACGGCGCGGGGGGCGGCAATAAAGGCCTGGGCACCGGCGAGCCCCCATTCCGGGCGGAGCTGCGCCCAATGGCGAGCTCGGGCCCCCAGCGTCGCCGCCTGGGCGCCGGGAAGGCCTTGGGCCTGCGCGTTCTGAACCTCGGCAGAGGCCCGCTCCAGCCAAGCCGCCAGCTGAGCCCGAGCAGCGGGGGTAAGCTGGACCTCGCTCTCGGGAAAGACCCGCAGCGTGGCACTGGCCGTATCGTGGATCCCCGCTAGAAAACAAGAGTCTTCCGGGATCGGGAGACCCTCTTCGGCGAGCCCGGCTCGAACCGAGGGATCATTCAGCAGCGCCGCCGCCAGGCGCGCACTCACCCCCCCATCGTGGCCGCCGCAGGCGCCACACTGGTAGGCGCTGGCGAAGGCATTGTTACTGAGGTCGGCCCCGTGGCCTACCAAAAGCACCTGAGGGGCTAGGCTTGGACCGAGCCCCAGGGCCCGAAGGATTGTCGCCGCCATGGTGATCCGTTCCCCCAGGGGCAAGGCCTGATCCCAACGCGGCGGGGCGCCCAGCGGCGCCGGCGCCCTGCGGTCGGCCCCCAGCAGTGCGGCGCCATAAGCGAAGCCCAGGGCTTCCACGTAGGCCAAGGCCGAGGCACCCAGGGCGCTGAGGCGGTCTAGGCTCCCTGCCAGTCGCGCACCGAGGGAAGGAGGCGCGCCGGGCTCGCTCCGCACCGTGGGGCTCAGCAACACGGGGCAGCGCGCCTCCTCTCCCGGACCGTGAGCCACCGGTAGGCCAAAGAAGCCCGCAAAGCCCAGGGTTTCGATGGCCGGATCCTGGGCCTCGAGGGCGCGCCGCAGGGGTTCGGAACGCACGTCGATGCAAAACACGGCCTGCAGCGCCGGGCGCCGGGCGGCGATCGCAGGCGTCGGGGTCGAGAGTTGCCCGCACACACGGCGCTGGGCCGCCAGATCAAGCGCCAGCTGGAGAATTTCATCGTCGCCTGGGGGAATAGCGCCCGCGCTTACCGTTTCGTAAGCGGGAAGCAACGCCTCCCAGGGGGCTTGCAGGGTCGTACTCTTTGCCAACGCCGCCCGCTCCCAAAGCAGCCTCCCGAGCAGCAGGGCCAGGCCCGGCGCCGGGTCGTTCTTGGCCCAAAGGTACCAGCGCGCATGTTGCGCCCAGCCCCCCAGGGTGTAGAGCAGGCGCTCAAGGTAGGCCGGAAGGGCCGCCTCGGGAACGGCGAGGTCTTCGATACACCAGGCGAGGGCCTCCCCAAGGTTCCCCGGCAGCGCCTCCACGGACACGCCGTAGCGTCGGGCCTCCAAATCCTGAGCGAGCCAGCCCCGCAGCTGCTCCAGCGGCGCCCCTGGGGCCATGGACCAGGCGGCCTGCCCGCCATCGAAGAGACTCAGGGCAAAAGGCCCCAGGCAATCCTCCATCCCTTGGCGCCAGGGCCGCTCAAACAGGATTTCCGCAAGATCCAGCACCGTGGGCAGGGGCTCGGGAGGGGCCGAGGACTGCCAAAGACGCGTTTTGAGCTGGGCGGGGGACAGGGCCGAGGCGCTTTCCGCCAGCGCCGCCTTGAGGTCTTCATCGAGAAGCTTCCCCTCTCGTAGCGCCTGGCGCACCGTTTCCCGCGGAGCCGTAAAGGGGGCGCCGGCCAGGGCCCGAAGGCGCCCCGCCGCCGCGGGGAAGGGCAGCTCGGTGTAGCCCACGGCCGGATTCACGGCCACGGTGGCGTGGAGGGGAAAGGCCGGGGGCTGGGCCGTAAGGGCCGCTTCCGCGCAGGCCAGCACCGTTTCCGGGGTAAGCGTCATGACGCGCTCCTTTCAGTCAGAAAGCGAGGGAGGGACGGCAGGCCCTGCACGAGGCGGCAGCGCAGCGCTTCGGCCCAGGAACGATGGTGCCAACGGTCCACCAGGGCCAGGGCGACACTCACGAGGCCCCCAAGGACGGCCCCCACCGCCAGCACGCCCTGAAGGGCCGGACTCGGCGCACTCCAGGCGGGGAAGTACGCGCCCCAGAGGTGGTAGGCGACTTCGTGGGTGAGCAGGAAAAGAGGAAGAAGCAGCAGGCTGAGGGCACCAAGCAGGCGGCGATCGTCCCTGCCCGGGGCCCGGCGAAGCAGGCCGCCGCAGCGCGCCCCTAGGGCCGCCGCAAGGAAGGCGCCCAGCCCAAGGGCCCCGGGGCTGAGGGCTTGTGCGCCGGGGTGAAGCCAGGGCATGGCCACCACCAGAGCGCCATAGCCAAGAAGGTGGACCGCCAGCGCGCCCCCTACCCAAGCGCTGCTGCCAGCGCTTTTCGATGGCGCGGCCG
>Ga0181570_10002340_pt1 | contig 15169 bp, 10 predicted proteins | sample 101ome_18_FD_148667 | JGI IMG/M metagenome (GOLD analysis project Ga0181570, IMG submission 148667) | Coastal salt marsh microbial communities from the Groves Creek Marsh, Skidaway Island, Georgia - 101406AT metaG (spades assembly) | ecosystem: Environmental > Aquatic > Marine > Intertidal zone...
CGGCGGGCTCGCCTGTGGCGGCGGCGGGCTCGCCTGTGGCGGTGGCGGGCTCGCCTGTGGCGGTGGCGGGCTCGCCTGTGGCGGTGGCGGGCTCGCCTGTGGCGGTGGCGGGCTCGGCTGCGGCGGTGGCGGGCTCGCCTGTGGCGGCGGCGGCGTGCCGATGCCTTGACCGAGGCTCGAGAACACGGCGTTGTTATGCGTGAGATAAGCCGCTTCGGCGTCGGTGTTGAACTGCGCCAAATCAGTCTGTGCAACTTGGACGTCCGCGCTTGTGTACGTGAAAAACGAGTAACCATTCGCCGCCTTCCAAGCGTCAATCGCCGCGGACACAGCTGCGTCGTGTGCCGTCTTGGCTGTATTGTTGACGTCGTTGTTGAATGCGTCGATGTTCGCCTCCGCCGTGGCGTACGTCAGAGTTTGGCTGCAAATGTAAGTATTCGCCGCACATTGGTCCGTCTTCCACGCGTTGAGCGCCGCTGAAGTGAAGCGGTCCTTGACGAGGGTGTTCAAATTGCTCACGGCGGCAGTACTTGTCACCGCGTTTCGCTCTGGAACGCTGACAGTGTAAGAATTCACCGATGCCCAGGTGGCGATGCGATTCTGTTCCGTAGTCCAGTAATGCGCGTCGTACGCCGAAGCGAGCGCGGCATTGTACCCGGCGAGATCGTCCACAACTTGCTGAATGGTCCACGAAGGCGCGTACGAAGTCGCGCCATTTGAAGCCAAGAATGCATCCAAGCCAACTTGTTCGTCGTCTCGCAGCGCCGCGTGTTGCGCCAGGGCGAGCTGCGTGAAACGCGTCGTCCACTCGTTTGTCACCGAAGTGAGAGTTAAACCTTGCTTGTAACGCTTCTCGTATTTGCTGTACGTGCTTCCTTGGTTGAGCAAACGGAAAAACTTGTAGAGCATATCCTTGGTGTCTTGCGCAATGTTGGCGTCGCTAATGCTATGCGTATTCAGCCACGTCGTCAGGGTGCGTTGCACGCGCGCGTTGATCATCAAAAATCCCGCGTAACGCATATCCATCTGGAACGTCGTCGTATCATCCGGATTACCGATACCGTTCGCGGGTCGGGAAACCGGCGCTGACATCCACGGGCACTGGTACGTAAACCGCAGCGGTCCAAAATAGTTCGGAGAGTACTGCTGATAGTTGATTGAGGCGTCGTCATCCGCCCCCGTGAGCGTACACGCTTGATAGTCCGGATCTGATCCGTAGTTTGTGCTCACGTACGTGTCAAACGCAGAGGTAAACCTCGGCAAGTTGAACGGATTCATGATATCCGCTTGATAGTCCGTGTACACCTCATTCATCCTGATCCCTGGACACATATAACCCTGGCCCCGGGGCATGTCCAAGCACCCCGGGTGCGGGATTCGCGAATCGTCCTGGTGCGTGTACGCCCCATCCGCGAGCATCACGCCCACGAGCGGCGTTGCGATCATCGTCACGATCATCATCACGAGCGTCGTCGTCGTCGTCGTCCTCGTCGTCGTCATCGTCAACGTGTTCGACCGCGTCGCGCGTCGCGCGCGACCGCGCGCGTCGAACACGTCGGCATCGGCGTCGCGACGACGTAACACCATCTTCTTTGCGTTCGACTGTTCGACAGCAGTCTTCGGCCAGTCAGTCAGTCAGTCACGGACGACGGACGAACGGACGGCGGGTACTTCCGTAAAGCGCGAACGACGGCGCGAACGACGGCGCGAACGACGGCTTCGGCGGCGTCGATGGCGCGAACGGCGGCGTCGGCGTGTGAGGACGGTCATCGCGATGCATCGCGCTGGGTGTTGAAACACTTCTGGGTATCACGACTTTGTATACTGTTTACTCACACATAAAAGGATATTACATACTACAAGTATTTTATGGCTGTATGTGTACTATGAATCAATAAAAAATAAAACAGTACATCCTATGATACACGGTACAGTATGATACACGGTACGAACACGACGCGACCGGCGCGACTGGCGCGAGCGCGAGCGCGTCGCGAGCGGTCCTAAAGCTTGGACGCGCCGACGCCGGCGGCGTGCGCCGACGGCGCGGTGGCGCCCGCGCCGACGGGTAAAAACTTTGTGTGCCTCCCCGTCGCGATGACGCCCCCGTCGTCGACGCGAGTGATGACGCAGTCCATCCACGCGAGCGTCTTGCCCGTCTTGACGACGTCGCACCTCACCGAAACCCGGGCCCCTCGCTCCGCGGGGGCGACGTACGAACAACTGAGGTCGGTCGATACCCCGCCGCGGGTCTCGTTCGTCGAGAGCAACGCCGCCGTGGTGAGCACGTCGACGAGCGTCGCGATGGCGCCGCCGTGAAGGGTTCCAAAGGCGTTGGTGAGCTCGGGCGTGACTTCGAGTTCGCACTCGAACCGACCCGGTTTCGGCACGCGGGCGTTGGCGCATCGCCGGAGCGGCGCGGCGTCGTACCCGTTCCGCGCGATCGCTTCGGTGAGGAACCGTTCCGCGAGCGTCGGCATGTCGAGCCGCGCTTTGCGTCGGGTTTTGCCGACAAACTTTTTCTAATCCATCTTCATCGGACGACGCGAGAGAACAGAACAACGAATGCTGCACCGCTCGACGACGTCGATGCTTCGCGCGTTGGCGCGACGACGACGCGTCGACGACGTGCATCGATCGTCCACCGGTGTCTCCGCGGTCGGTGCGCGGATCATCGGCGGCGATGACGGGGAAATGGGTTGCTCGTCGTCGTCACTTTTGTTGAGGTTTTCATCTTCGTCAACTTCAACGACGCCGCCGCGACGCGGCGGTGAGGGAGAAGAAGACGGAGAAAACAGTAACCGAGTCGTCTACGTCGCGGCGTTGGGGGACACGGTGCGCAAGGTGAAGCTCTTATCGCTCGCGTCGCTCGGAGCGACGTGCGCGGGGTGTCCGCTCTTTCTCGAGATGTCGCAACCGGAAATGCTTTTAGAGGCGAAAATGGCTGTCAGCGCGACGGTGATTGGGTTCGGGTCGTTCACCACGGCGCTTTTGCAGTGGTTCATATCGCCGTACGTCAAGACGATGCGGATCGATGCGAAGGATGGGACGGTGGTGGCGAAGAAGTTTTCGTGGAACGCGCGCGAGTACGAGACGCGGTTTGAGCGAGAAGCGATGCGAGAGGCGGAGAGTTCGAGGCCTTTGGTGTCGTGGGAGGCGAATGGGGGTTATTATTACGTTGAAATGGGTGGGGTTCCGAGACGGATGTACGACGAGTTGGATTTAGGGCGGTTTGATGATCAAGCCAAGGCGGAAGCCGCCGCCGAGGCGATGGCGGATGAAGACGACGAGGACGAGTTACGATGAAAAGAAGGTGGTAGTGTAAACGTAGAATTCTTCTAAATACAAATTGTTGTGTAGTACGCGTTGGTTCTGTTCTTTCCCTCGTGCTGCTAAGTTGCGCCGCGTCGCGCGCGTTTCGCCGGGCTCGTCTCCGCCGGCGCGTCCTCCGCCTTCGTCTTCGCTCCGCGTCCGCTTCGTCGAACGCCGCCATCCTCAGTCTTCACCGCCGCCGCCGCCCCCTTGGCTCGTCTCGCCGCTGCACTACCACCACCGCTCGTCGTCGTTTTCTTCTTCGGTACAGCGCGCGCGAGAACGATGGATCCTTTTTTCGCGCCGCCGACGGCTCGATCGAGCACCACGGCGCCTCTGTAGTGCCACTCTTGTTCGTCTTCGTTCCAAAACGTCTCAAACGGTTCACCAGAGAGCGCGCACGTCTTCTGAGACTCGTCCGCGGGGACACTCACGCTTTCATCGACATCATCTCTCGCGGTGTCGTCCGCAGATCCAGCCTTGTCGTCGCCACCGCCGCCACCACCAAAGAAACTCGCAGCGACTTCCTCCGCCATGGTTTGCAAACCTTTCAACCAAGCCGCGGCGTCGACAAACCATTTCCTGCTCACCTTGCCCTCCTTGCGCCGACGCCGACGTGCATGGAGCCAATCCATGTGCGCGTCGAGCGCGGCGCGATCGATGAATCGCCTACCAGTCTGTGAGCACTGAAAAGGACGCTCAGAGTACAAGGATCGCACGACGGCTTCGCGACGCACGTTGAGCTCGCCAAGATCCTTCTTTGGATCGAAATCAGCCGTCAGCGGCGGCACCTCGCCCGGTTGCGCACGACTCACGGACGCGGACGGTGCGGTGCTAGCTGCGGACGCGCCCTTGGCTTCGAGGGAGGCGATAAGGGCGGAGAGATCGCCGCCGCTACCGCTCTGAAGCATGTTGGCGAGCATGTGGCCGCCCGCGGCGCCAGTGAGCGCGGGCGGAGGCGGCGGCGCCGCCTGCGCGTACCCACCGTGCTGCGCGTATTGTGGTTGAATGAGCGGTGGCGCTTGTGCGGCGTATCCCGTCCACTGTTGCGCCGGTGGTGCCCACTGCGGCGGCGGCGCGGCGGCGATCGGCGCTTGCCATTGTTGCTGCGCCGAAGCCGGAGCCGCCGGCGGCGCGAGGTACTCGTCGATTTCATCTAAAACACTCGAGGGAAACACGCTTTTCCAAGTTCCAAAGAGACGAACCATGCTCTTCTTTTGCGTCGCGTCCACTTTCGCGTACGCGGTGAGAAAGAGATCGCTCAATCCCTCGGAGAAACATCTGACAAAGGGTCCTCTAAGATTTTTCACCACGCTATCTAACAAGTAAAATCCGCACAGCTTATTCTTTGGCGGCAACTCTCTGATGTGCGCCCGAATCAACGTCGCCACGGTTCGCGCGCGCCCTACATCCTTACCAGCAATCTCTCCGGCTAATATGGTGAGAGAATTGATGATTGGTTTGCTGTTCAACACGAGTTCCGTCAGCGCCGACGCATACTCGTCAAACTCTTCTCCGCTCGTCGCCATCTTTCTCTCTCGCAAATCAATCACACGCGCGCGTCGACGCAGCAGCAGCGAGCACAAGAAGAACGTGAAACGTCGAGAACAGACAAGAGACACACACGGCAACGGCGAGACTAACAGTTCTGTATCTGTATTGACTGAAAGAATTGTTCTTCGAAACAAATAATTCCTGCGTTTTCCTCCCGAGCGGACAATCGGCGTGGACAAGCCCGAACGATTCTAAACCGACCGCCGACGTGGGCTATGCGGAATCACAGAGGTCTCTAAGATGGAACCTCTCGTACACGCGTCGGACTCTCGACGTTGAGTCGATCACTCAGTGAATGAAAGATCTCAAAAAATGACGCAAACAGCGCGCGTTCTCTACCGCGCCTCGTCGGGTTTGCGTACACGACTCGACGCGCGACGTCCCAAAGACCGTCTTTCGTTCGCTCGTGCGCGTTCGCTCGTGCGCGTTCGCGGACGACGTCGCGTCTCAGAGTGATGCTTCAAAGTCACTAGGGTTGGACTTCAAGTGTGGATTTGACTTGCGACGAGCGTCACAGATTACAACGATGAATGATGGCTAGTGTGCTACACGGATATCGACGCCGATTCGTGATACCCGAATCACCGACGTTTCTTTCGCGCGGATTTCGCGCGGATTTCGGCGGCGTCAACGGCGGCGGCGCGCGTTTCGTTCGCCGGCGTCTTTGACTCTCCGAGCGTCGTCGCCGGCCCAAACTCCGGATGATCCCCTGGTAAAGCCTCCTTGAGAAGATCGACGCGTCGAAAAGTTCTAGAATCCATCCTATCTGTGTACAAGACACCGTTGAGATGGTCGAGCTCGTGCTGCAAGATTCTCGCTTGCCATCCGGTGGCTTCAAAATCGACGACGGAACCGTCCGCGCCGAGACCTTGACACCGCACGCGCAAATGTCTGCGCACCACGGCGCGGTATCCCGCAACGGAGAGACACCCTTCAAAGAAACTCGCCGATAAATCCCCGATCGGGGTCAAGACAGGATTGATGATAACCTTGACGGCGAACGGTTCGCGCTTTTGCAGTTTACGTTCCTCCTCCGACACGTCCGACATACCTTCCGCCGTGTCCTCCAAAACAATCACTCTCAACCGCGTCCCGAGCTGCGGCGCCGCCAACCCAACCCCTCTCGCCCGACACACGCTCACCATTTCGCTGATGAGCTCTTGAACATCCCCGTCGTCGATCCGTTTCGGGTCCACTTCCTTTGCCACGTCGCGCAGCGGCGGCGCGCCCGCCTGCAGCACCTCCCTTCGCCCGCGCGCCGCGTTCATCAGGTTTCCGAACGCGTTCAGCGGTTTCTCCTTCCACGTTCCATCGCGTTCGGATTCACCGTACGCCCGCGTCCGCGTCGTCGTCGCACCGCGTCGGCGCGTCTCGGCGCTCCCGCTCCTGAAACCAAAATCCGCTCCAACTCTACCGAGACTACGACGACGCCCCTCGCGCCGCGCCCTCGACGACGATGAGGTAACGCACGACGGTCGCGGCGTCGACGCGACCGTCGTCGTCGTCGTCGTTCCGCGCATCGCTCGAACGTCGCGCGCGCGGGACTACGAGACAATCCAATCCATCCACCCACGGATGTGTGGTCGCCCATCATTTAAACCCTACATACTGTATACACATACAATTACAAAACCCTAAGTACTCCCCGCAGATCCAAAGAGCGCCGCTGGAGATCGCCGAGGTTGCGCATCGTCAGACGCCGGCGCGCGCGCGCACTCGCGATGTCTGGCGGATCGCACCGACGAAACTCGCGATCACCCCCGCGCCGAGCCGGGGCGAACGCCGGCGCGGGCGCGGCGGCGGCGGCGCCACCGCCACCACCGCCGGGAATGCAAACGCAGCAGCGCCCGAACGCGGGTTGGGGTCGAGGCGCGTCGCGAGGCGGGTCCGCGTCGACGCCGGGAATCGCGCCGCCGCCGGGAATGCGAGGCGGGGCGACGGCGACGCCGCCGCCGGGAATCGCGCCGCCGCCGGGGATGAGCCCGATGGGTCGAAACGCGCCGAACCCGCCGCAGGGCGGGGCGAACAGACGACCGAGCATGTTTGACTACGCCGCGCGAGGACAACAAGGACACGGTTCTGGTGTTTCTTCGCCGGCGTACCCGCCGGTACCGACGATGGGACGAACGAACGCGACGCCGAGACCTGGGTTTGATGTCGCGCCGCCGCCTGGGATGGGGGAACAGTCGCAGCAACAGAGACCGCGGCCGAGTTTGCTGGCGAGCGTGCGAACGAACGCTCGACCGAGTTTGTTGAGTCAGCAGAGACCGCCGGCGGTGATGATTGAACCGCCGACGCATCAGGGATCGGGAATGACGACGTCAACGACGGCGACGAGCGGGTTGGAGAGCGGGGAGTTGATGCCGACGCCGGGTGGAGGCGCGACGCCGACGCCGACGAGCGACGCGAACACGCCAAAGAAGAGAAAGTTGGGCGGGTGGGGTCAAGCGTTGGCAAGGTCGAAGACGCCGACGACGGCGATGGGGACGGATGCGCCGAGTGCGTTGCGTGAGGAAACGACGCCGGCGACGACGCCAAAGACGGCGGATCGGGGAGGGTGGGGCCAGGCGATGGCTCGCGCGCAGCAGAGCGCGCCGGCGACGACGGAACGCACCGTTGCGATTGAGACGCCGAGCGTCGATCCGGACGCGGTTAAAAAGGCGAGAGCAGCGGAGCAGAGACTCAAGGTGACGAAGGAGGCGCTGCTCGGTCAGATGGAACGCGTGGATGGCGAAGTGGCGAGCTTGGAGAAGGAGCTCGAGGCGTTGAAGAATTCCGCAGAGGAAGAAAAGCACGGCGCCGCGCTGGATTCTAAAGATGAGCTCTCTCGACACAGAAAGGAAACGGAAGCGCTGAGACTTCGGTTGTCCAACGCCGAGCGTGCGGCGGCTCGCGCCCAGGAGTACGCAGCGAATAAACTGCGCGAGGCGGCGACCATGGCGCGAGAAACGGGGACGAATAGATCGAGAAAGGCTTCCGCGGAGGTACAGGCTTTGAACAGACGCGCCGCGAGCGAGGCGGCGAAATCCATCAAAACCATGATGGATCGTCAAGGTACTCGCATTAAGCACGTCGAGGCTGACTTTAAGCACAACAAAAAGTTGGCGGCGGATGCGGTGAAGCGCGTCAAGACGGAGTTTGGATTGGAGTTGGCCAAGGATGTCAAGCTGGTGGATTTCAACGCCATTGTCGCGCGCGAGGTTGAGCACGCCAAGACGCCGTACATGATAGAGGTCGCACGCAAAGTGAAGGAGGTTTTACAGAAGCGTAAAGACGCCGTTTCCGCGCGCAACTACACCAACGCTCTCGCGTACATTAAGCAACGCGAGATTTGGCGCGTTAAGATGGTTCGCGAGGCGAACGACGCGTTGGCCAAGGATTTCGTCGGCGGCAAGAAAACCTTCACCCCCGGATCTCGCGCGAGCGGGCGCAACCGTTCGTCCAACGATCTCGGCGGCGTCGCGCGTTCCGAGTACGAAGAGATGCAAATCATCAAGTCGCTTCAGCGCAAGGAGGAGCTTCGTCACATGACCACCATCCCCGACATGGTGCTCGACCCGCAGCAGTTGCGATGGGAAATCTTTGACAGTCGGAACAACCTCGTCGAGGACCCCGTGGCGGAGCGCGATCGTATCAACCTCATCCGTCCATGGACGAAGGCGGAGAAGAAAATCTTTCACGAAAAGTTCAACTCGTACGGTAAAAACTTTCGTCGCATCGCCGAGCATTTGGAAGGCAGAGATACGGGCGACTGCGTCATGTACTATTACAAGTTTCAAAAGACGGACGAAGGCTTCCGAGGTCGCCGTCGCGCCGCCGCTAAGAAGCGTCGCGCGTACGCCGAGGCTCAGCGCCAACGCGCGTTTGACCCAGCCACCATCGAAGCGCAGCGCGAGGAACGTTCGGCGCCCACCGCCGAGGCTCGCCTCGAGCGCGCCGCGCTCGCCGCCGCCGCCAAAGCCGCCAAGGCCAAAGCCCGCGCCGAAAAGGCCAAAGCCAAGGCGGCTCGCGACGCCGAGGAGGCGAAAAAGAACGCCGATAAACCTCCGAGCAAAGGCCCCGAATGGACCGACATGGAAAAGACCAAGTTCGTCTCTGGTTTGCTCCAGTACGGCAAAGACTTCGTCGCCATTAGCTCCACCATTCGCACCCGTTCCCTCGACGCCGTGAAACAGTTTTACGTCGACAACCGCGAGGCCATGGACCTCGATTCCCTCGTCGGCGGCGGGTGACAATCGACGACGGAAACGCCGATAGCGAATTGTTTTCAGTGTACAGAAAAAACTCTTTGTTTGACACAAAAATCTGATAGTGCCCCAATCCCCCCCCCCGCGCGCGCGCGTTTCGTCGTCGCCGTTACGCGAGCTTTAAAAACGTTTCACCCCGCGTCGTCGTCGTCGCCCATCCACCGCCGGGCCGGTCGAGTCGTCTCCCGGCCGACGCGCGTTTCGTCGCGTTTTGTCCACACTGGAATGATACACGTAACTGTTTACCCACATAAACCATGCTAGTCACAGTATCCACGAGTCACAAACCGTCGTTTATCGAGAGACTCGGTCGAGTTCGCGACGTAACACCCGACGACGTCGCGACGTCCGCGCGACTTCCGCGCGCGGGTATCGGCGAAACGCGCCGCCATGCGAACGACGGACGCGAGCGAACGCTCGGGTCTCCTCGCGACGGAACCGTCGGAACCGTCGGCGTCGGCGTCGACGTCGACTTTCGCGAGCAACGGTCGCGCGAGCGGTGGCTCGAAGCGCAACACCAAAATCGCGCTGGTCGCGATCGGGTGCGGCGCGCTCGTCGGTGCCACGGTCGCGGCGGTTCGTGAGACGGCGAACGCGACGAGCGGTAGCGGTAATGATGATCGTCGACGCGGATCGACGGCGCGGTTGGGTGGAGACTCGGACGCGGACGGCGGGTTGGGTTTACTCGTCGGCGGGGCGACGTTTCCGCAGACGTACAAGCTCGCGCCGAGCGGACCGGAGGGCGACGACGAGTTTAAAACGACCGAGGATAACTGGGCGTTGTATCACGAGAGGGGGGATAAAGACGTGAAGCGGGCGACGATGTATGATTTCACCCACTGGCCCACGGCGGAGTTGGAAGAGGCGGTGATGTGGGTCAAGGGTACGTCGCCCGAGGCGTTTGAAGCGTTCGACGCCATTCAGACGTTTCCAGAGGATCACAAGTTGCACGCGACGCGAATCAGTCAAGGGTTGGAGAACGTCGGACCGGCGTTTAGTCATTTGTCGGTGTGGTTAAAGGCGAAGAAGCACGAGGCGAGCGCGGCCATCATCGCGGCGCCGGACGCGTACATCAACGCGCACTGCGGTCCGCCGACGGAGTTCGATTCGTTCCTGTTGAGCTTTTTGCTTCGCGGGCCGTCGCATTGGGACGTCTTGTTTCTCGATCGCGGCGAGCGCGGGGTGGATGCGCGTCAACTCGCCGCGCCGGACGCGTTGTTTAGGAACAAGGCTTGGGACAAGTCGTACATTTTGTACAAGAATGTCGCCAAGATTGTCGGCGAGCGACTCGAAACTGAGTTTTACATGGTGTCAAAGCGTTTCCTCGACGGCTTGACGTCCAACCTGAGGCGAGACGCGCTCGTCGACGTCAACGCGTGGTTGAACAGAGGGTGCGAAACGGGTCAATTGGCGTGTTATTCGTACACGGCGGAGAACTGGTACGAAGGGGCGACGAGCGGACGTAAAGCCGCCATGCCGAAACCGAGCTCGTACGCGCCGATTACGGATGATTACATGATTCGTCACACACACTCGACGGCACACAACGGCGACACGGGTGCGACGGCGGATGATGCTAACGCGACCGCCACTATCGCCGATGAGAAGGGATCGAGCGCGCCGCGGGCTACTATCGAGTCTTCGTCGTCTACGACTCTGCGAGCGCAGCCAGACGCCCCGGCGACGAGCGCCGACGACGCTCTAGACGCCGGCGACAACGTCACCTCGGCCAACATCACCACCGTACCGCTGACACCCATCGTTGCGCCATCGGATGCCAAGGCCATCGCCGCGCTCGGCGACTCGCCGCAAGGCTCGCGCGCCGCGCGACTCGCCGCGGCGACGACGGTTGCCTTTGGCGCCGAAACCAGTCGGTACATCTAGAAGAACGCGTCTAGCAAAATGTTCATTTGATAAAATCTTAAACTTTAAAGCGTGACCACACAGCTCATATACCCGAGCTCGTCTTCTTTTCATAGACGCAGTACGTCGTACGGTATTACAAGCACTCTACGGGTAACGCGATCGAGCGATTAACTGTCCTCCTCGGCTTCGTCGTCCCAAGTCATCGGGACTTCACCCGACGCCTTGCCCATGACGGTCGAAACCAAAATCGGAATGTTTTGCTTAAACTCCTCCGTTCCCCAAAACGATCCCTCCCGTCGAGGGTCCCAGCTCGCGCTGAGAACCCCGTAGGAGATTCCCACGAACGCCGCGCCGAAGGTCAGACTCGACGCCGTGAAAAACACCGCCGGCGGCACGTCCACGTCCAGAACCTTTTTGGCTACGTAATAGGCTGGACCGGTCATGAACCCGAATATCAGCGGCGTACCGCAGAAAATCCCCACGCGCTTCAACATGCGATCCGTAACGACTTGAGGCACCCCTTGCGCCGACCTCGCGGCGTATTTACGATCGAACGCCTCTCGCTTTTGCGTTTCATCCGCGCGTTTCCGCTCCGCCTCGCGTCGCAACGCCGTCAACTTTTTATTATCGTACGCCGCCGAGGAAGCCGACGCCGACGACGTCGCGCGTTTCCTGCTACCACCACCGCGCGCTTGCTTTTCCCGCGCTTCGATCGCCGCCGCGTCCGCGTCGTCTTGCGCTTTTTGCGGGGCGTTTCGAAGTCGAGCGTTTCTACCCTTGGCTGCGGTTTTAACCTCTTCTCTTTGTTTTAACCGACGACGCATCGGCGCGATCGGCGTCGACGTCTTCAACGCGGCGTGCGCGTACATGGTGTCGGGTCGTCTTCTTCGTTGTCGTCGCGTATCGGTATCGGACTCGGACTCGCACCGCGGCGCAGACTGCAGAGAAGTGAGAATCATTTTCTTCTTTATCTTCAACGCGCTCGTCGCGAAACTAGACTAAACTCGAGTCTACGATTGGATTTACGAGCGCGCCGATGCCCTCGATCTCGATCTCCACCACGTCCCCGTCGCGAAGAAATTTCGGCACGGGTTTACACCCGGCGCCAACCCCGCGCGGGGTACCGGTGAGGAAGACGTCACCCGGACGAAGCGTTTGGTGACGACTGGTGACGGCGACGAGCCGAGCGACGGAGAAAATCATCTTATCAATCGTCGAGTCTTGACGAATCTCGCCGTTTACTTTTGTGGTGAGTCTCTGTGAGCCGAGAACGAACCCACCTTCGTTGTCGTCGTCGTCGCCGCTCGTCGGTCGTTTCGCGGCGCCGACGATCCACGGTCCGAGCGGACAAAACGTGTCGCACGATTTGCCCAAGAACCACTGCTGATGGGATTTTTGTAAAACCCGCGCCGTGACGTCGTTCGCGATCGTCCACCCGCCGACGTACGTCGCGATGATGTCCTCCTCGCTCATATCCTCGGGAATGTTCTTCGTCTCGCGTCCGATGACGACGCAGAGTTCACCCTCGTAATCCACGTCCGTTCGTCCCGCGACGTCCACGGCGTCTCCGTACCCGACGGCGCTCGTGCTCGCCTTTGGAAACACGATCGGAAGCTCCGGGACCGCCTCCCTCGAGATCCCGGGCATGGTGGAGTCCACCTCGCCCACGTGTTCGAGGTAGTTTTTCCCGACGCACGCGATTTTCGCATCCGCGTCGACGGGCGACAGCAACGCCGCGTTCCGCAAGAGCGCTCCGGAGCGCTCGCGCGTCATCGTCCACGCGTCGTCGGTGTAGAGCTCCATGCACCGAGACATGGTCGTCGGTATCGTCGTCACGGAAGATGACGTCGACGTCGTCGGCGATTCGTCGCCGTCCGCGGCTCGACGACGCGTGAACGACGGCGAGTAAATCTCATCACCGCCCTCGGCGAGTAACAACCCGACGCGCGGTTGTCCTTCCTCGGTTCCTCCTGGAAGTGTGTACCGGATGAACCTGTGTTTCGGGCACGTCGGTCGCGGTCGAGATGGGGCTACGATTGTCATCGGACCGTTTTTAGTCGTCGTCGTCGTCGGTCCGGCTGACATTTTCGCGTCGCGGTGTGCGGTTTCTCGTCTTTTTGCATTACACGCTCGCTCGTTCCGACTGACTCGCTTAGGAACGACGGGTTCTCTTGGTCGACGACGTGCTCGTCTTCTTTTCCTTGGCTTGGATCGCGGCGATAGCGTCGAGCTCGGACGCGCTTCGCGCGAGGTAACTGCGAACGTAATCGTCGGCGATGCTCGGATTGGCGTTGAATTCGCTCATCAATCGCGACAAGTCGCTCGAGTACTGTCTAGACATTTGCCTCGACGCGGCTCGAGTGAGACCGGCGACGTTCGGTCGAGGGACGGTATCGAAGAGCTTTTGAATGTCCGGTGGAACTGTGGACGCGGCGGTGAGGGCTGGGGTTGGCACGCGCGCGGGCGGAGGCGGCATGGAGGCGGCGGGCTTCTTCGAGTCGCCGTTCCCGCAGCCTCCGCGCACGATGGCTTCGAGCGACGGCGCCGGTTCCGGGGGCATGGACGACCCAGAGGGAACCTTGAGCGGGGTTCCTCTCGCGAATCCCCCTTTCGACGTACGCGGTTTCCCTTCGTACACGAGCGCCACGTCTTTCGCCGTGAGTCCGAGCTCACCCAAAACGACTTCGTCGAGCACCCACTCCGCCGCTTGCCGCTCCTCCTTCTTGGTGAATAAATACTTGACGTCATCGTTGGCTATGTTCACCCTCCCATCGGTGGCGATGTACACGATCATTCTGAAAAACGGTTCAATCTCGGCGTTTTTGTACCAGTACCCACCCTCGGAAAAGGTGTCCCCGTACGTCTCGACGAGAAACCGGTCAAACGCCTTGCGATAGCCCACGCCCTCTCTCGAGATGAAACTCTGATGCCCCGCCGCGCGAATGATGGCTGTGGTAAATCTCGCGATGGCGCGTCGACGATCGGCGCGTTTCGGGATGTGTACCCACCCGTGGTGATCGCCCAGATCGTTCGCAGAGTGTTGCGCGTTCACCTTGCCGAGCGACGCGGATTGGAAACCGCCGGCGTTGGACGCCGCGGGCGCATTCGTCGTCGTCGTCGTCGTCCTTCTACCACTCTTTCTTGATGACTTTGTATTTATCGTCGTCGTCGTCGTCGGTGGAGTCGCAGCGCGTCTGCTACTCTTCCGTCTCGTCGTCGGTTCAGCCGTCGTCGGTTCAGCCGTCGTCGGTTCCGTCGTCGTCGTCGTCGTACCAAACGCGGCGAAATCTTCTCCTCGCAACCGCCCGCCCCCTTCTCTCGCGAACGTCACCTCATTCAACGGGTACGGATCCGGCGCGAACCCTAACCCATCCCCAGCGCTTCTCCACGACGGTAACCGCCGCCTCGGCGACCGCCCGCCCCCGAACGGACTCCCCGGTTCGCTCCCGTCTTCGCTCTGCTCGCGCGCGAGCGCCCCGACGCGACCGTCGTCCACGTCCACCGCCCCTCTCACCGCCGTCCCGCTCCCCCCGCCCGCCCCGGGGTTCCCCGGTACCCCGAGAAGTTTCCCGAGGAATTCCGTCGTCGATTGTCGACGCAATCGCGGCGGAGACGTCGTCCTTCGCATGTTCCTTTCGCGTCGTCCCAATCTTCGTCGTCCCTCCACTGCTCTGGATTGCGGATTACTCTCGCGTCCGTCCGTCCGTCCGTCCGTCTCGCGTCTCGTCCGCGTCTCGTCGTCGTCGTCGGGCGCGACGAATAAGACTCGCGCGGTCTTCACGGGTGCGCGCGCGCGCGCGGCGGATCGCTTCGCGCGTCGTCGAGTCGGATCGACGTCGACGCCACGTGGACCGTTTCGCGCGCGACCGCACACACACACACACACGTGGAGCGCTGATATCGCACGCGAAACCGACGATGAGGGCGATCGATATCCCACGATACGTCACGGAAGTGCGTACTATGTAACACATTTTACTATGTGTGTGTATATGTGTATATGTGTGTGTGCATGCGTTCGTCGATCTACCGTACAATCAATCGCGCGACATCTATCTCATCGTCATCGCATCGCATCGCATCGAGTCGAGTCGTCGTCGTCGGTGGGTGGGTGGGTGGCGGTGAGATTCTGGATCGGGCGCCGGGGGTCGGGACGTTCGCGGTATTGCATTGCCGTCATTAAAAGAGGG
>Ga0181570_10002349_pt1 | contig 15151 bp, 15 predicted proteins | sample 101ome_18_FD_148667 | JGI IMG/M metagenome (GOLD analysis project Ga0181570, IMG submission 148667) | Coastal salt marsh microbial communities from the Groves Creek Marsh, Skidaway Island, Georgia - 101406AT metaG (spades assembly) | ecosystem: Environmental > Aquatic > Marine > Intertidal zone...
GGGACTGTGAAGCGCGCACAGGCTACCAACAGCGTCCGTGGCTAGATGCCGAGGGATGCCCGGATTTGTTCCAACTCCGCATCGGCCCGTTCCCGCATGGTCGGGCTTTCCGGATCGAGGCCTTCGTCGAAAACGACCGACCATCGAATGTCCTCGACATCCCCGTCTGGAGAGCGTCGCGCCACGAAGAACGCACCGCGATCCCCCTCCAGGGTCCGGTATTCCGAAACAACGACGGTGTCGGTGACCCGGTCACGGACTGCGGCCGGGATGTCCCGAGCGTCATCGATGCGGATGCGAAGGCGTCGCGCGAGACCGTTGTCGTCGAAGTCGATAACGAATTCCGGCTGCTCCCAGGTTCCTTTCGTCACCCGCTGCCACTCGATGCGCTGGCTACTGCGTTGCTCGTACAGCGCGGCATCGGTCGCGACAATCAACGAGCCATCAGGGTCCGCTGCATCTCCCATACCCCAGGAGATCACCCGCTCTCCCGGCCGGATGCCCACCCGATCACGCGTGTGGGCGTCGAGTCCACTTCGGCGAAGTCTCACGCGGAGCCCACCGCTTCCTCCAACAGGCTTCGCCGGTACTGCTGGAGTGCCTGCAGTTCGTGCCCGAGGCGCTGCTGTTCCTCCGGGTCCTCGGAGCGTTGCAGGCGACCCATCAGGTCCTCCATGCGACGACCGACATCGATCTCCAGCAATCGCGCGATCACCCCGGTGGCGTACCGCGATCCTTCGCCGTCCTTCGCCGGCAGCGGTTCGACAGCTAACTCGCGCACCAGTGAGCGGACCTCATCGTCGGGACATTCCTGGAGCACCGCATCAATCCATTCGAGTCCGTCGCGCCCGACGTGCGGGCCACCGGCGGCGGTGATCGCTTCGTGAACACGAACGGCGCGAGGGTGCGAGTACGCCGGCGTTTCCACCGAGGCGTACCACTCAGCTACGACACCGGGGTGCTGCAGTGCGCACTTCAACGCTTCCCGCTCGACCACGAGCGCCGGGTCGCCGGGTCGCGACGCCCTCGTGGCGGCGGGTGTGGACGGTCTCGTCGGCGCCGATCCGCCCACGGCTTTCGTCACTTCTCCAACATCCATACCGATCCACCCGGCCAGGCGGCGTGCATACTCCGGTCGTAACGCCGGATCGCGGATCTTGCCCACGATCGGCGCCGCATCCCGCAAAGCCGCGACTCTTCCTTCCGCTGAATCCAGATCGTAAGCAGCGATCGTGGAGCGAATAGCGAATTCGAACAGCGGTACCCGGTTGTTCACGAGCTCTTGTACTGCGGAGTCTCCGTGCCGTAACCGAAGATCGCACGGGTCCAACCCGTGGGACTCGACCGCTACGAATGTTTGCGATACGAACTTCTGATCTTCCGCGAACGCCCGCATTGCAGCCTTCTGGCCGGCAGCGTCCCCGTCGAAGGTGAAGACAACTTGCCCCTTCATTTGATCGTCGTCCATCAGCAAGCGTCGCAGCACCTTGATGTGATCGGCCCCGAACGCGGTGCCGCACGTCGCGACGGCAGTCGTCACTCCGGCGAGGTGACAGGCCATGACGTCGGTGTATCCCTCGACGATGACCGCCTGTTGATTCTTCGAGATCTCCCGGCGGGCCAGGTCGATGCCGTAGAGCACGTGCGACTTCTTGTAGATCGGCGTTTCCGGGGTGTTCAAGTACTTGGGGCCGTCGTCGTCATCGGTGAGCTTGCGCGCCCCGAAACCCACGACGTCTCCCCCGAGATCGCGTATCGGCCACACGAGCCGTCCACGGAACCTGTCGTACACACCACGGTTGCCTTGACTGACCAATCCCCCGGCCAGCAATTCCTCGTCGGTGAACCCCTTACCGCGCAGGAAGCCGGTGAGTGCGTCCCAGGACTGCGGAGCGAAGCCGACACCGAAGTGCTCGGCGCTGCTGGCATCGAACCCGCGAGATTTCAAGAAGTCGCGCCCGGCAGCGGCGGCGGGTGAGTCCAGTTGTTCACGGTAGAAGGTGGCCGCCGTCTTGTGGGCTTCGACGAGTCGCGTGCGCACGCCCTGCTGGCGGTTGATGGCGGCGCCACCTTCGACGTAGCGCAGTTGCACACCAGTCTTCTCCGCCAACTTCTCGATGGTCTCCGCGAACGACAGGTGATCCATGCGCTGGACGAAGTTGATGACGTCTCCACCTTCGCCGCAACCGAAGCAGTACCACATGCCGCGGCTCGGAGTGACGTGGAAACTCGGTGACTTCTCGTCGTGAAAGGGACACAGGCCCTTGAGGCTGCCGCCGCCGGCCGTTTTCAACGAGACGTATTCGCGAACCACATCATCGATGCTGGCGCGTTCGCGCACGAGGGCAACGTCCTCGTCGCGTATCCGGCCGGCCATGGCCTGATCTTAGGTTCGCCTCCGGCTCCGCGCGTCAGCGCACGAGCCGCTTGTGCCACTGCACGAGGCTGACATCGGTCAGGCTCGCCACCTGGTCAATGATCACCCGGAACCGCTGTGAGTCGGTCTCTGCCCGGGCGAACGCGTCCGCCATCGAGGGCTCCAGCGATCGCCCCTCCTCCAGGGTCAAGGCGTGCACCAGCTCGGCGATCATCTCTCGCTGCCGCGAGTACTCGGCGTCAGCACCGGGTCGGCGCATCACAAACGCCGCGGTGATCGCCTTCATGACGGCGACTTCGGCTCGCACCTCATCGGGCACGACCAGATCGGCCGCGTAGCGGGTCAGTGACGCGTCTTCGTAGGTCATCTGCGTGGCGATTTGGGCCGTGACACAGAAACGACCGATCAGGTAGCTCGTGAATCGCTTCAAGGTGACCATGTCCCGGTGGGAGCCGGAGAAGGACTCGGGCCAGTAATCCAGGGATGTCAGGCGCGCGATCGCTTCGGTGAGTTCATCGTCGCTAGCCGATGGAAGGTACTTCTCGCGCGCAATAGCGACAACTTCATCGCGGGCGTCGGCATCGGCGAACAGGTCGACGTTGATGAGGCCGACGTGCACCGCGTCCTCGACGTCGTGAACGGAGTAAGCGACGTCGTCGCTCCAATCCATCACCTGCTCCTCCAGGCAGGTGCGCCTCTCCGGTGCACCGCGGCGCACCCACGCGTAGACATCTGCGTCGTCGGCGTAGTAGCCGAACTTTCCTTCCAGACCCACGCCCCCGTCACCGCGTGGCCACGGGTACTTGCACGAGGCATCCAGACAGGCGCGGGTCAGGTTCAAGCCGACGCTTCGGTCGCGATCGTCGTCGTGGACTTTGGCCTCCAAGCGAGTCAGAACCCGAAGGGTTTGCGCATTGCCTTCGAACCCGCCGATAGAATCGGCGAGTCGATTCAATTCATCTTCCCCGTTGTGACCGAAGGGCGGATGGCCGAGATCGTGGGCCAGGCCGGCGACTTCGACAACGTCGGGGTCACACCCCAAGGCTTCTCCGAGTTCGCGCGCGATCTGCGCGACCTCGAGGGTGTGGGTCAGTCGGGTTCGCGGGAAATCATCCTGGCCGGCGACCATCACCTGGGTCTTCGCTGCGAGCCGCCGGAGCCCGGCCGAGTGAAGCACCCTCGCCCGATCCCGAGCGAAGGGACTACGAACGGTCTCCTTGACCGGTTCCTCAGCCAGCCGTGCCGTGTCGACGCCCGAGTAGCCGGGGACAACGGGAGTCGACGTCACGGCTCGACCTTAACGAGCAGCGTCCACGCTGCGTCGTGAACTGCGTGGTGAACTGCGTGGTGATCGGTGTTGCTGCACTACCCACCGCTGACGGATAGTTCGGCTTCCGCCACCGCACACGCAGACTGCTCGTCGATGAAGGGCGTATCGAGCCATCCCTCGGGCAGTGTGGGAGTACGTCCGCCGGACGTTCGACCGCGTGGACCGGAACCCACGTCAGTGTTGAATTCCTGATCCCCGTTGATCTGCGCGAGCAGCGAGTCGAGTTCCGACAAACTCGCCACCGTGCCCAGCGCCTGACGCACGGGTTGCTCGACGCGGAAGCCTTTCAGGTACCACGCCACGTGTTTGCGGATATCGCGACATCCCTTGATCTCGCCGTAGTCCGCGCACAGCAGTTCCGCGTGCCGCCGAAGAGTTCGCAGCACCTCATCCAACCTAGGTTCGGTAGGCAGCGGATCACCGCGGAAAGCCGCCGCCAAGTGACCGAACAGCCACGGACGGCCGAGGCACCCGCGGCCGACGACCACGCCGTCCGCACCGGTCTGCTCCACCATCCGCATAGCGTCCGACGCCGTCCAGATATCCCCGTTGCCCAACACCGGAACACCGAGCGGGTCGAGCTCTTCCTTCAGGCGCGCGATCGCCGACCAGTCCGCGTGACCGGAGTACATCTCCTGGGTCGTTCGTGCGTGCAACGCCACCCATGAGACTCCCGCCGCGGCCGCGGTTCGCCCCGCCTGAAGATAGGTCAGGTGGTCATCGTCGATGCCCTTGCGCATCTTCACCGAAACCGGGACGCGACCCTCCGCGGCGTCGACGGCCGCACCGACGATCGATGCGAACAGGTCCTTCTTCCACGGCAGGGCGCTCCCCCCACCCTTGCGGGTCACCTTCGGGACGGGGCATCCGAAATTCATGTCAATGTGGTCGGCGCAATCTTCGGACACGATGATGCGCACGGCAGCAGCCATCACCTGCGGATCCACTCCATATAACTGAACCGAGCGCGGGTATTCGTCGTCTGCGAAAGTCACCATGTCCATCGTGGCGGCGTTGCGTTCTACCAATGCCCGACTTGTGGTCATTTCCGAGACATACAGCCCAGCCCCGGACTCCCTGCAGAGCCGGCGAAACGCGCGATTCGTGATTCCGGCCATAGGAGCCAACACCACCGGCGGGTCAATGACGTGATCTGCGACCCGCAACGGCAGACCGATCCGCTCCCGAGGGTAGGAAACCAGCACGCTCATAGCCGTCAGTCTCTCAGGACCGACGACAGGGTGCGAAACTTTCAAGACGCGCTGTGATCCCCGTCACCGTATTCTCTGGCCATGGAGCACCCCAGGACGGTCCTCGTCATCGGCAAAACGCCCGTGGGGCGGCGGGTGTGCGGACTCCTCCAGGAGTCGGGGCTGAACACCATCCACCTCGACGAGCCCAGTGACGCGGAACTGCGCGAGGCCTTGACCCCCGACGTCGACGGCATCGCCGTGCTCCTGCACGACGACATCAAGGTGTTGCGCTACTCCCTCGCCGCTCATCACATTCGACCCTCGGCCCGACTTTTCGCTGCGATGTTCGATCGCACCGCGCGCGAGCAACTTCGGAGCCACGTCCCCGATTCCGTTGTCTTGTCCCCGGCAGCGATCAGTGTCCCGAGTCTGGTTGCCGCCGCCATCCACCCTGAAGCGGCGGCAATCCGGCGGCGCGGAACCCAAGATGAGAGTCGCTGGGTGTCGGTGACCCCGACCGATGACGATGACAACGACGTCACCATCACGGACTACTTCACCCCCGAGGGCGTCAAGCGATACGGACGACTCGGACGACTCTCGGGACAACTGCGGGCGTACGACGCCGGCACCAAGGTTCTCCTGACCGGGATCATCGGCTTGATTTCGATCATCGTCTTGGACACCATCGTCGGTCTCCAGCACGCGCATTTCTTGCGGGCTTTGTATGACGCGACACGAACCACGGCGACGATTTCCGCTCCTGCGTTGTCTGACGACGAGCCGTGGGTTCTCGTCTGGGCAACCATCGCCGCGCTCTCTGTGCTCACCTTCACCGCCATGTTCGCGGCCGGCATCGTCAACTATCTGCTCTCCGGTCGACACGTCGCGTTGCTCGGACGACGGGTCGCCCCGCGCTTCGGCCACGTGATCGTGGCCGGCATGGGTCAGGTGGGGTTGCGGTTGGCCGAGGAACTGCGCGCTCTCGGTGTCGCCGTTATCGGGATCGAGGTCAAGCCCGACGCCCGAACCCTGCAGCTCGCCCGGGCCGGCAGCATCCCGGTCATCGTGGGAGACGCCGCATCTAGGTCCACTCTCAAGGCTGCTCGCGTGGAAGAGGCCGAGGCTCTGATCGCGGCAGGGTCCGCAGAATGGGACAATATCGCCGTCGCGGTCTCGTCACTGGCGATCGCCCCGAATACCCGACTGGTCATTCGCGCCGGCACCGGTGACGCAATCGCCGAGACTCGATCCCTTTTCGCGATCGGAGCGGTGGTCGATGTCAACGGGCTTACTGCCTCGTTTGTGACCAGCGCGATGACCGGACTCGAGCCGTACTCGGTGGTCTCCTCGGGGGAAGCGGATCTGGCAGTGGATAGCTCGGGTCGGGTCGCTCAGGTACTCAGTGCCGACACCGACCGTTGCGAGTGCTCGTAACGACCCGATGGGCGAAAAATAGGCCGTCAACCACGCCGCCGCTTCGGCGCCCGCTTCCGCTGAATTCCCCTATTTCTCTGCTATTTTCGGCCTCGCTGACAATCGTTTTCATTAAAGGAGAGCCATGAATCGATCTGAACTAGTGTCCGCAGCTGCAGAGCGCGCCGGAACATCCGCCTCGGCGATGGACGCAGCGCTCCACGCCATTCAGGATGTGGTGACGGACGCCCTGACCAAGGGTGAGAAGGTGACCATTCCCGGCTTCGCCACCCTGGAGACGGTGCAAAGAAGCGCCCGCGAGGGCCGTAACCCTGCAACCGGCGAGAAGATGCAGATCCCTGCACGCACCGCCGTGAAGATTTCCGCAGGAACAGCGCTGAAGCGAGCCGTCAGCTAGCTCGACTCACAACGTGATGGGGGCCGCCTTGCTCGTCAGGGCGGCCCTTGTCACGTCTTGAGGCAATTCGCGTCCCGAGGCAGGTCGCTTCTTCGGGCAACAGGCCGGGCCCCGATAGGCCGGCCGGGCTATTGCGCCGGAAGCCTTTCGCCCAGCCACGAGTAGATCTGGTCTAGCCCGATGCGCTCTTGCGTCATCGAATCGCGGTCACGAACGGTCACGGCCTGATCGTCGAGTGAGTCGAAGTCGACCGTCACACAGAACGGAGTGCCGATTTCGTCTTGGCGTCGATAGCGGCGGCCGATCGCTCCGGCATCGTCGAAATCGACGTTCCACGTCTTCCTCAACATCGCCGCGAGGTCCTTCGCTTTCGGCGAGAGGTCGGAGTTGCGAGACAGGGGAAGCACCGCAACCTTCACCGGGGCCAACCTCCGATCAAGGCGCAGCACTGTTCGCCTGTCCACTCCCCCCTTGGAGTTGGGAGCCTCGTCCTCGTCATAGGAGTCGAGCAAGAACGCAAGAACCGCCCGGGTCAGGCCCGCCGCCGGCTCGATGACGTAGGGCGTCCAGCGCTCGTCAAGTTCCTGGTCGAAGTACGACAGGTCCGTTCCCGAACTCTCGGCGTGGGTCTTGAGGTCGTAGTCGGTGCGGTTGGCGATGCCCTCAAGCTCCGCCCACGCGCTTCCGGCAAAGAGGAATCGATACTCGATGTCCACGGTTCGCTTCGAGTAGTGCGAGAGCTTTTCTTTCGGGTGCTCGAAGAATCGCAGGTTGTCCGGGTTCAAGCCGAGGTCGATGTACCAATCCCAGCGGTTCTGCAGCCAGTACTCGTGCCATTCTTCGTCCGTCCCAGGCTTGACAAAGAATTCCATCTCCATCTGCTCGAACTCGCGGGTGCGGAAGATGAAGTTGCCCGGTGTGATCTCGTTGCGGAAGCTCTTCCCGGTTTGCCCGATACCAAAAGGAGGCTTCTTGCGTGCAGAGTTCATCACGTTCAAGTAGTTGACGAAGATGCCCTGCGCGGTCTCCGGGCGCAGGTAATGAACAGCGCCCTCGTCCTCTACGGGACCGACCATCGTGCGTAGCATTCCGTTGAAGTTCTGCGGATCGGTGAAACTTCCCTTGGTTCCGCAGTTGGTGCACACGATCTCCGCGAGACCCTCGGTTGGTTCGTGGCCGTGCTTCTCGGCGAATGCCTCAATCAGTTGATCCGCCCGCCAACGCTTGTGGCACTGCTTGCACTCGGTCAGCGGATCGACGAACGCATCGACGTGACCCGACGCGACCCACACCTGCGGGGCAAGGATCACCGACGAATCGATGCCGACCACGTCGTCGCGCCCACGCACCATGTGTTGCCACCACTGCCGGCGCACATTCTCTTTGAGCTCGACTCCCAGCGGGCCGTAGTCCCAGGCCGAACGGGTGCCCCCGTAGATCTCCGACGACGGGAAAACAAATCCCCGACGCTTGGAGAGGTTGACGACGGAATCTACGCGGGAAGCCACAAAACGCTCCATTTCCGAAGCGCCTTGCGCGCTTCCACTCCGGCTGGCTGTCGGCGGACGGAACTGAGTGTACGAGTCAGCGCTTAATCACACGCCTGACGGTGCGCTTCAGTGCCTGCCCTCAGCGCCCGTCGTGAACGTCCGCACCGGTGACAGGCGGGACGAAAGCCGCCGACGCTGATCCCAGCCCGACGGCATCGTGGTCGGCGGCGAGCCCGCTCGCGAACGATGTCACCTCACCGGCTTCCTCCACGACAACGGCCTCATATGCCGTTGGCTCATCGATCGCGGTGGACAGCAGCGGAATGACCTCGGCTTTGACCTCGAAGCGGGACAGCGCCTTTCGATACGCACCGACCCCCTCCCACTGGGTGGTGAGTGTCACGAGTTCGGCGTCGTCCGTGGCCTGTCCAATCCAGCCGCGGTGGAAACCTGTCGATTCACCCAGCACCGCGAGCGCGGCGCGCATCTGGGTAAACCACTCGTCGCGATCCTCCGTGACACGAAATCGGGATTGAACGAGCAAAGGGGCCATGTCCCCCAGCGCACTAGGCTCCTTCACGAAGACGACGCTAGTCCAGGCGTCTGGTATCTGCGAGGGAAGAGATGGCTGACAAGAAGCGCCGGAAGAAGGGAGACCTGCCGCCCGGCGTGAAAGGCCCGAGCCAGCCCCCCGCACAACAACCTCCGGCACGCCCATCCTCGGGTCAATCCCGAGAGTCACTCGAGCGTGCCAGCATTCCCATCCTGGCCAAGCTCATGGCTGTGCCCCGATGGCTGATCGTGGTGTTGATGGGCGCCTTTCTCTTCCTCGGGCTGATCCAGACCGGCTCGCTGGCCTGGCTCGGCGGGATTTTCCTGCTGATCGTCGGCGGTTTTCTCGGCTGGCTACTCGTGTTGTCCTGGCCGGTACTGACGCCCGGTCGGCGGGCCACGCGGCTGATCATCGTCGTCGCCGTCCTCGGGCTTGCCATGCTGAAGTTTCTCGGCCGCTTCTGAACTTGACAATCATTTTCATTAAGTGCACCATGCGCACATGTATTCACGCAAACTTGCCCTCTTGACCGCGGCCGCGTTGGCCTCCGCTGGATCTCTCGTCGCATGTTCGAGCTCGGACGATTCCTCGTCCTCTGAGGCCACTGCCTCGCAGAGCGCCACGGAGGACGAAACTTCATCGGTGGAGGAGGAAGCCGATCCCTCCTCCACCGATGATGCAGCTACTGCCGATGCAAGTGAGCCGGAGCCGAGCGCACCATCCGTATCGGTGGTGTCGACCACCACCATGCTGGGTAGCGTCGTCGGCGACATCGTCGCCTGCGCCAGCCCCGACTCCACGGCGATAACGCTCATGCCGGTTGGCGCTGATCCACACGACTTCTCCCCTTCATCGGCCCAGGTCGCTGACCTGGTTACCTCGGATCTGGTCGTCGCTAACGGCCTCATGCTGGAGGCCGGCCTGGAGGACGCTCTCGAGAACGCCGAGTCCGACGGAGCAACCGTCCTGGAGGTCGCTCCCCTCGTCGACCCGATTCCCTTCGGTGGAAAGCACGGTGACGAGCACGGTGACGAGCACGGTGACGAGCACGGTGACGAGCACGGTGACGAGCACGGTGACGAGCACGGTGACGAGCACGCTCACGCCCATGGCAGCGAGGATCCGCACTTTTGGTTCGACATGAATCGGATGGCAACGGCCGCCGAGATCATCGGGGCGGAGCTCGCTGAGGACAACGGTGACGTTTTCGCCGAGTGTGGCTCAAAGATCGCTGACCAGATTCGCAGTGCGGAGCAAGACGTGCGCACGCTCTTGGAGTCGGTGCCGGCCGACCAGCGCATTCTCGTCACCGACCACGATGCTCTCGGCTACCTCGCCGATGTCTATGGGTACGAGATCGCCGGCACGGTGATTCCGAGCGGTTCCACGCTCGCCGAGCCCAGCAGTGCTGATCTCGTGGAACTTGTTGAAGTGATCGAGGACGAGGGCGTGCAGGTGATCTTCGCGAACACCGCCGATCCGACGACCCTCGCCGACGCCATCGCGGCCGAAGCAGGATCTGACGTTCAGGTGGTCACGCTCTTCGTCGGGAGCCTCGGGGGGCCGGGCTCCGGCGCGGAGGATTACGTGTCAATGATGTTGACGAATGCGGAGTTGATTTCCGGGGCATTGAACGCCACCTAGGCGTTCTGAGCCAAAATACCTGGAACACTGAGTGCCCATGGAGTGGTTCACCGAGCCCTTTGCCCTTGCTTTCCAGCAAAGGGCACTCCTCGGTGGTGTTCTCGCGGCGGTGATGACCTCGGTCGTTGGCACCTGGCTCGTTCTGCGCGGGATGAGCTTCTTCGGTGACGCTTTCGTTCACGGTGTCATTCCCGGAATCGCAGCCGCCGTTGTCTTGGACCTCAACCCGCTGGTGGGTGCGGCTATTGCAGCCGCCGTCATGGTGTTCGCGATCGAAGTGGTCAATCGACACACCGTGCTGGGTGAGGACACGTCGATCGGGCTGTTATTCGTCGGGATGTTGGCTTTGGGTGTCGTCATCATTTCGCGCCTGGATTCCTACTCCGGGTCGCTGACCAGCATCTTGTTCGGCGACGCTCTCGGTGTGACGGCATCGGACCTGGTCGGGCAGGCAATCCTCACCCTGGTCGTGGTGAGCGTGGCTTTGGCCCTCTACCGCCCGCTGCTCTCGTTGAGTTTCAATGCGGAGAAGGCGGAACTGTGGAGCATGAAGCCTAAGAGAGCGCACGCTGCCCTGCTGGTCCTCATCGCGGTGGCGGTTATCGGTAGTTTTCAATCCGTCGGCACGCTTCTCGTCTTCGGTCTTCTCATCGGTCCTCCGGCGACAGCGAGCCTGATCGCTCGCACCGTGCCTCGGATGATGCTCTACTCCGTCATCATCGGACTCTTCTCCGTCTGGCTGGGTCTGACATTGAGCTACCACCTTCGAACCGCAGGATCCGCCACCATGGCGCTGGTTCCCATCGTTCTGTTTTTCCTCGTGCTCGCTTTCACGCGTCTGGTGCACCGGCCGTTGCCTCAAGAGGTCGCCCATGCCTGATGCCGTCGTAGGAAAGAACGTGGTCGTTTCTCGTGGTGAGCGGGTGGCCCTTCGCGACTCGGATTTCGTTATTCCGCAGGGCTCGATTACCGCCATCATCGGGCCCAACGGATCCGGCAAGTCGACACTGCTGCACGCCATCGCCGGCCTCTTACCGATCTCCAGCGGAGCGTTGAGTGTCTTGGGTGCCACCCCGCAGCTCAGCCAGCCGCAGATCGCCTACGTGTTGCAATACACGACCATCCCCAAGGGCACTCCCCTGACAGTGAAGGAAGCCGTCGGTATGGGCCGCTATCCATCCCTGGGGTTGCTTCGTCGGCCTCGCTCGCAAGATAAGCAGCGCGTGGAACAAGCGATGGAGCGACTCGACATCACCCACCTGGCCGATCGTCACTTGGCCGAATTATCCGGTGGCCAGCGGCAGCGGGTCTACGTGGCTCAGGGAATTACCCAAGACCATTCGATGTTGCTGCTGGACGAACCTTTGACGGGCTTGGACATCAACTCCGCGAAGACGATCGACTCGATTATCCACGAAGAACCCGAGCGCGGATGCTCGGTCGTCTTGACCACTCACGACCTCGAGGAGGCCCGTGCCGCCAATCACGTCATCCTCACCGACGGGCATGTCGTCGCGTCAGGACCCCCCGAGGACGTCCTGACAGCAACCCATCTTGCGACCGCGTACGGGCTAGGCTCCTTGCACGAGAAGGACGTCTCCGCCCCGCTGTTCCCGACCGAGCACCACGACCACGACCATTGAGGACATCTCCGTGAGCACCAGATCGAACACCGGTGTGGGAATCCGCTCGACCAAGCAGCGCACCGCGGTCATCGAAGCGTTGGAGTACTTCGATGATTTTCGCTCGTCGCAGGAGATCCACGACTACCTCCGCCACAGGGGCGACACCGTCGGCCTGACCACGGTCTATCGAACGCTCACCGCGCTCGCTGAGTCCGGTGACGTGGACATCATCGTCCGCGAGGATGGTGAGAGCGTCTACCGATCCTGCAGCGACACCCACCACCATCACCTGGTGTGCCGGGCATGCGGCAAAACCGTCGAGGTCGACGGCCCCGCGGTCGAGCGCTGGGCAGACAAGGTGTCTGCCGAGCACGGCTTCACCGACGTCAGCCACACCCTGGAGATCTTCGGGCTGTGCTCCGACTGCTCTCGCTGACTTACGTTCCCGGAGCGTTCGGCACTGCTCCCCCATACCGACGGTCGCGAGAGGCGTAAATCTCACAGGCGTGCCACAGGTGCCGGCGATCGAAGTCCGGCCACAGGGTGTCTAGGAAAACCATCTCGGCGTAGGCCGACTGCCAGATCAGGAAGTTTGAGGTGCGCTGCTCACCGGAGGAGCGCACGAACAGATCGACGTCGGGCATGTCGGGCTCGTCGAGGTACTTCGCGATGGTGCGTTCGGTGATCTTGTCCGGATCTAAACGCTTGGCTCGAACGTCGTCGGCGATTTTGTGGGCAGCGTCGGCGATCTCTGCGCGGCCACCGTAGTTGACACACATCGTCAGGGTCAGAGTGGAATTGGTCTTGGTCATCTCCTCGGCCGTCTCGAGTTCGTCGATCACCGACTTCCACAATCGCTTGGGCCTGCCCGCCCAGCGCACCCGGACACCGAGTTCGTTCATCTCATCGCGTCTGCGGCGGATCACATCCCGGTTGAAGCCCATCAGGAATTTCACTTCCTCCGGTGAGCGCTTCCAATTCTCGGTACTAAATGCGTAGGCGGAGATGTGAGAGATGCCGAGCTCGATCGCGCCGTGCACACAATCCAGCAAACTGGCTTCCCCCATTTCGTGACCCTTGGTTCTGGGCAAGCCCCGTTCTTTCGCCCAACGACCGTTGCCGTCCATCACGATCGCCACGTGGTTGGGAATGAGTTCTGCAGGCAGATTCGGTGGCATCGCCCCCGATGGGTGCGGTGTCGGTTGCTTCAGCGGTCCACTCGCTCGACGTGCCATCGCCCCATCCTCACAGATGATCGGAGCGCCGCGGACCCATCCCGTCGAGCGTCACGATCGGTCGACCAGCGGCAGTGAGCGCAGCCCTCGCTCGATATGCCACTGCAAGAACGCCGCCACGAGACCGCTCGCCTCCTTTCGCGTCCTGTCATCCGCCCCGTCAGCGGTCTCCCAATCCCCCGCCAGCAGGGCACCGAGCAAGGTCACTGCAGCCGGACTCGGAGCCGCGCTCCCCGGCGGGCGGCACGCGCTACAAACCATCCCACCCGCGTGCACGTTGAAGGCTCGGTGCGGCCCGGGTTGCGCGCAACGAGCGCATTCGTCGAAGGACGGCGACCATCCCGCGACCGCCAGGGAACGCAGAAGGTACGAATCCAAGATCAGGGTCGGTTCGTGCTCACCCGCCGCCATCGACCTCAAGCCCGACACCAACAGTGCGTACTGCTGCACGTTCGGTTCACGTTCTTCCGCAGAGAGCCGCTCGGCGGTTTCGAGCATCGCGGTGCCGGCGGTCCACTTGCCGTAGTCGTCGGCGAGTCGACCGCCCATCGCGTCGATCGTCTCGACTTGGGTCACGTTGTCCAGTGACTTGCCTTCGTAGAACTGGACATCGACGTGATTGAACGGTTCGAGGCGGGCGCCGATCCGACTCGACGTCTTGCGCACACCACGGGCCACGGCGCGGATCCGGCCGTTTCGACGGGTGAGCAGCGTGATGATGCGATCGGCCTCGCCCAGTTTCTGGGTGCGAAGCACAATTCCCTCATCACGGTAGGTCGGCACGGTACATTCTCACCGGCGGGCAGCACCGCACGCAGATGACGCGCCCGGGAGGATGGAAATGTCCGAGGATCCAGCACCTCCCGACGTTCCGGCGGACACTCCCGACGAGGTCGAGCCTCGGCGTCCGGTCCAGATGGTGGCTCTGGATCCGACGTTCCTTCGCCGGAGCGTTCTGATCATCCTCGTCGGCATACTCCTGTTTCAGATTCTCGAGTGGAGCGCTGTGCGCTTGGCCGGATTCTTGTTCAATCTTCTGCTCGCGTGGCTTCTGGCGATCTCGTTCGACCCGCTGGTTTCGGGCCTGGCGAAACGGGGAATGCCACGGGCCCTGGCAACAGCCGTCGTGGCTGTCGGTGTGATCACCGGCATTGTGATTTTCCTTGTTCTCTTCGGAGGTGCTCTGGCCTCCCAGGCAACCGCCCTGGTCTTGAGCGTGCCGTTCTTGATCGTCGACGCCGTGTCGTGGCTGAACGGCACGTTCGACGCGCGCATCGATCCAGCGGAAATCACGTCCAACCTGAACCTGACCACCCAGCAGTTGGCAGACCTTGCCGGCTCCCTCGCCGGCGGTCTCCTCGGCGTTATCTCGAGCGTCTTTGGTGCGATCTTCTCGTTCGTGACCATCGTCGTCTTCAGCTTCTACTTCTCAGCGTCAGCGCCCCAGATCAAGCGCTTCCTCGCGTCGTGGCTAAAGCCGGAGCGTCAAGTTGTCTTCATCGAGGTGTGGGATATCTCGGTCCGCAAAGCCGGGGGCTTCGTCATCTCCAAACTGGCCCTGGCAACGGTTGCCTCGGCGGCGCATGTCGCCTTCTTCTGGATCATCGACATCCCGTACTGGCTCCCGATGGGCATCTTCGCCGGCTTCGTCAGCCAGTTCATCCCGACCATCGGCACCTACATCGGCATCATCGTCCCGGCCTTCTTCGCCGCCTTCAACGACCCCTGGGACGTGTTGTGGATTGTCATCTTCGCGACGATCTACCAACAGATCGAGAACTACATCTTCTCGCCACGGATCTCTACCGCGACGATGGCGATCAACTCCGGGGTGGCGCTAGCCTCGGTATTCATCGGCGCAGCCTTGTTC
>Ga0181570_10002353_pt1 | contig 15145 bp, 23 predicted proteins | sample 101ome_18_FD_148667 | JGI IMG/M metagenome (GOLD analysis project Ga0181570, IMG submission 148667) | Coastal salt marsh microbial communities from the Groves Creek Marsh, Skidaway Island, Georgia - 101406AT metaG (spades assembly) | ecosystem: Environmental > Aquatic > Marine > Intertidal zone...
AAATGATTTGGCCGGCTTCAATGACATTACCATTGTCATAACGATCTAGGTTAGTATAATCAAATGCCATTTTTTCAAGTACATATTGTTGCCATGCATAATCATTTTTATATCCATAGATAACATCATTAGAGCGCATTTGAACTACAGCATGAAGTAGACCATCACGGATATAATATGTTACAGCATTTGTACAGATAAAATCGTTTTTACCATTTTCATCAAATTCTATCCAAATAGATGGCCGGTTATAAACCATAGTGGCTCTGCGACCATCTGGATTGCGGAGAAGCTCATCTAGAACCATACCGTACTGATTGAAGTATTTATCAGACCAGATTAGATGTCCATAGTTAGAATTGATCTCACCGTGTTTATTTGCAGTATATTGCCAAGCTGCTGGTGGAGCATCGCCATCAGTACCATTTATATCGTAAATGTTTGTAGATTGTCTTTCGTACCAAGCAATTTCTTTTCGGATATAGTCCTCGTTTGGAGTACCAAAGATTGATGGTTCATCAGCAACAAACTGAGCACCAATTAATTCAATAGTCTTTTGACCAGTTTTATCAATGGTGTAAGCTTCGTCTTTGAGTTCACCAATAAAAAACTCACGTATATCGTTTACACTATTCAGTTTCATTTTTAATCTCACGGTTTAGAAAGTCACGATCAGTACGTTGACCAGGGATTTTACCACGACAGAAAGCTACACCAAACGAAGCATAGTTAATTAGATCTTTGAATGAGTCTTCCATAGACTCAAAGTTTGGTTGATACTCTGGATCATTTTCCATCGCTTCAAGTACTGACCAGAGTCGTAGTGTTTTGGCATGGATAATATCCATAATTGAGGCTACACCACGTGGATAGTAGTCAGCTTGTACAATACGGGACTTGTCATTTTGATAGTCACGAGACTTTCGATCTTGTAGCTCTGCGCATTCTTGTAGAACTTTAATTGATTCTCTCACGAGTCCACTCCTTGAATTTTTGTGATTTAGATTTACAACGGTAGTTAATACCAGCAGCAGACATATTAAATTTATCTGCAGCTTCATTTAGATTATAAACGGTCCCGCTGATTTTGTACACATATTTCTTGTTACGTTTTATATATGGGACAAGATTAATACCGATCTCTTTATATGCATCACGCCAAAAGAGGTGACCAACCTTTTTTAGATCAGTATTCTCTTTTGGCGTGGTGTAGTGTACACGAGATCTTGATTTGATTACAGCAACAATACGATTAAACGATTTACCTGCTGCAATCAAAGACATGATTTTTTCAGCAGATGCTTGGCGACCAAAGAAATGTTCTTTGGTTACCTTTGCACCTTGTGGTCGATTATTTGCTTCTTCAGAAATAAGACCACTGTGAATTGCTGGAGTACGATGAAGACCTTCAGCAATTAGACCAGTAAAATACTTAAGAGCTTCTGGATCGTCTTTGTGAGAATGATAACCAGCAATAGCGATACGAGCAAGAGTTTCATACTTAGACATTAGTAGTACTCACGAATATAAACATCATAGTGTGTTGCATTTTCCCAAGGTGTGTCATGAGCCCAAGAGTTTTTACGAGGACCACGTGGACGAATACGAATACCTTTGGTATTGTATTTTCTGAATCCAAGATTTTTGTTAACACGATTTAGAACAGAGTTATGTTCTTTGAGAAGTTGTTTTAGATCGCCAATAACTGGATCGTCAAGAGTATCAACAGTGAATTTGTAATCTGAAGATGAGCGATTTTTGTAAGTAACATAAGCCATGATTAAGTCCTTTTATTATTCGAAGTTTGGATCGAAGTTTTCATTTTCCTCAATTGTGAATAAGGGGTTGAGATTTCCGTATTCATTTTTTAGGAATGATTTGATTGTGGAAAAAGAATGGAAATAAATTTCAGAAATTGGATTTCCGCCACCAGGACCATTTGGATTGGTTATGTTAAATTCAATTAAATATTGATTTTGGTGTTGAGGGATTAAGTCAATTGAATTGTGGTCAAATTCAAGAGTGATGAAATATGGATGAGTTTGATTATAGTTTGTCATAAGTTATTTCTCCTTCATTACCTAAGACCATACTATACTATATCAAATAGATTGTAAACAAAAAAGTGAGCAGAAGCCCACTTTTTTTTCATTTTATTTTTTTGTATATGGTGTAAACAATTAAAAATTGATAGTACCAACTAGTAATGACTAAGTATTCATATAAAAAGTTCTCTTGGTTCTCTCCATACCATCCACTGGCCGCATATAAAAGTAGTACAAAATAGCATAGTATAGGACCAAAGAACCAAAACATTACCAAGAACTACGATCAATAGGAGTTCGATCACGGATCTTTTGCTGAGCTACATCTAACTCGCCATGATTACCTTCATGGCTTGGTGGCGTCCAACCACCGGGTTTCAAAAGATCTGGTAGACCAAATGGATTAGGCCGTCCTGGTTTTACACCTGGAGACTTATTCATATTTGCTTGATAGATCTCATCCCAAGCTTTATTTGCATCAACACCAAAGACATCCAGTGTACCAATAGCAAATACACATAAGTCAATAAGACCATCAACAATCTCTTCTGAATTGCCAGCATTTACAGCTTGCATCGTTTCATGTAGTTCTTCTTGACACATAAGCAGACGAAACATTAGGTATTTGTTCATTAATACTTTGTCATCTTTATGTTTTTCAAACCACTCTTTTACACCATACTTGTGGTGCATTTGGTGGATATCGAAAGCCCAGTCACTCATATTATAATCCTTTTATTGAATGTATGTATTCTATCACATTTTACTCAAAGAGTAAACATCTAATTTCTTAATTCCAAGAGCCCAATTCTCTGCAGCATCTTCTACGTACCTCATCGACTTACCCGGAAAATCTTCTTGGAAAAATCGCTTACCATTATTATCAAAATATCTTATGTAAGCATATTCTTCTTTGAAGTCGAAATGAATTTCACAATATCCTTCATCATGATCTGAATAGTAAGTAGAAAGCTTTTTACCCATTTAGTCCTCCGATTCAATTTCTTCTATGAGTTGGTCTTTCATAGCTAAGATTTGTTCTTTCATGTGTGGTTTATCCCACCATCTAAATAGAACACAAACAGTAATCCTTGGCACATTAGTATAAGCAGAATGCCAGCAGTGGTCTGGTTCGTCTTTACCAAAATGATAATGCCGGCATTGCCATCCAGCTTTGTCTGGAATCTGAACAAGAGTTTCCTTCTTTTTATCATAGTATTGAAAGAATCCATTTCCTTGTTCTGACCAAGAAAAAATAAATTGCCAACCAGAATTATTTTGATTTGTGTGCCAGCCTACAAATCCTCCAGGAGGATAATATAAAAACACTGCATCACTATTAGCTCCAAGGGTTGCTATAAACTCATTAGCAGTATATTTAGTTACTTCTTTTAGTCTATCATCTGGAATATTGTATACTGGCAATGAATAATGTTCAACTGGAAATCCTTTATGGTCTGGATCATTCATATGCTTTTTTAAATAAACATAATCCATATATTTTAATCCATCCGTGACAGCATTATCAGGTGAATAAGCTCTATAGTTCTCAATCATGGATTGGTCAGTTAATATATTGGTTTTTAAAACTTCTGACTTAATATAATCAAGTTGAGATAAAATATTCTTATTTCTAAGTACTAACTCAGTCATTTGTAAAATCTAGTGCCTTTGGATAAATACTACCAATAGCTTTTGCTACCTCGATGGCCAGTTCCATATGTTCTTTTTGTGTCCCATTTGCAGAACGTAACTCTATATAATGAATCCAACTACGGATAGTGCCATTAACATAGAGCCTACTAACTGTGTTACCTTCTGGTAAGACTGCTCGTGCTTGTTCTTTTGCAATACCATTTGCAATCGCCCAAGCATATGCCTCTTCTGCTTTATCAATAACTTCTTGCTGCAAAACGTTCCACGCTGACTGCAAATCGGCATCATCAGTTTCAATAGAATTCTGCCGATTTTTATTATCCTGCAACCTTGCTTTTCTTAGAATAAAATTGTTACTAAGATCGCGGATGTCAGCATACCGCTGAGAAAACTCTTGAAATGAAAACGATCTGTGCCGTAAGAGTTGACGGGCGATATCTCTGGTTGTTTCGATTTCGATGCAGGCTGATGCCATTTCGAATGGTGACCAGTGTTTATGCTTGATGAGATAGTCAAGTAACTTTGCTGTTGTTTTGGTGTTAGCTTGGTTCGATGGATTGGAGACACGGGCTGCGTACGCGATAAGGTCTTGGATGTTGTCAAGCCCCTCGAGTGCAAGTTCTCCTGAGTGGATACGACCAACGGGTTGGCTATAGGATATGAGACGTGCATGCATTATTTACCTTGACCTCGATATTTTTTAAAAGAACGTTTTTTGCTTTTATTCATAGAAGACGTTTTAACGTTTCCATTACCAATTGCTGTTTTCTTATTGCCTTTTGCCATATTTTACTCCATTTTAAAATCTTTAAAGCGTTCATTCATTTGTGATTTGTCAAATGCCGGGGTATCATCCATTACACCATCTTCAGCTTGGTCGGCATCATATAATCTCATACGAGATCTATCAATACCAACTACAAATCTCTTTTTAAAGTTTGGATCATTATATCTATTCTTTAATTGTTTGACCATTATTTGGCCAAGAGCTTCTAGCTCTTCAGAACTAATAAGTGCAAACATAAGATCCGCAGTAGCTGGTAGACCAAATGATTCAGAGGTATCTTCAAGTCCAGGATCAGAGCTTGTATATCCAGACCGAGTTGTTTGTGTAGCAGATACAATTGGTACATCAAACTCTACAGCAAGACCACGTAGTTCTTCTGCAATTGCTTTAATGTATGTATATGAATTAATAGCACCACCCATGCCTTTCATACGTGATGAGGAACAAATATTCAAATAATCAATAAATATCATTTCCGGTACAAAGTTCTTTTTAAGTTTTAGCTCGTTTAAGAGAGCTCTGAAATGTCCGGTATGAGCTGAGCCAGTTGGATATTCTTTAATAATCAACTTACCATTTGTACGAGCAGATAGCTCATCAACTTTACTAGTCAGCATATCTTTTGTAATATGCTGAAGTTGATCTAATGGAATATTTAGCAGGTTAGCATCTATCCTTTCAGCAATACGTTCCTCAGCCATCTCTAGTGTGATGTACAGCACGTTCTTGCCTTGAACGAGAACATTGCCAGCCATATGACACATAAACAAAGATTTACCAACACCAGTGCCGGCCAGAGCGATATTCAATGTTTTATTTGGCAATCCACCTTTTGTAATCTTATTAAAGTAATCAAGATCAAATGGAATACGTTCTTCGTCTTCATGGTAGAATTCATAACGTTCTTCCACATTCTCAATATAGTCATGGCCAATATTCGTATCAAAGGATACAGCCAATGCTTTTGATAGCAGATCTGGTAGTGCATTCTTTGTAAGAGACTTATGTTTACCATCAATAATAGAAATTGATTCCATAATAGCATTATGAATAGCACGATCTTGGCACCACTTCTCAGTAGTATCTTCTAGCCATTTTTCATCTGCAGTTTCTTCTACAAAAATGTTTGGAAGTATTTCCATAGCATGAGCATACTGCTCATCTGTTAGTTTATCACTTTGGTCAATTTCAATTTTAAAAGAGTCTAGTGTTGGAAGCTTATTGTATTTACCAACAAACTTACCGGCCTCTTTAAATAATTGATTGTACACACCTTGGAAATATTCTGGTTTGATAAATGGCAAAACCTTACGCATGTAAGGCTCATTCGTTAATACGTTTCTTAATATTACTTGTTCAACGTTACTCATAAAATATACTCTTTAGGTATTTGTTTCGCTACTTGTTCATACGGCCGGTCGAATATACTAATTTTTAAAAGTATCCTTTCTTTATTACCATTTTTTACACCATGCATAATAGATGTATTTAGCAAACATTGCTCGTAAATATAATCAATTCCTTCAATAGTTACAGGAGCTGGTTCATCTGATAATATAAAGTTAAGACTACAAGTAGTTCCATTATCAATATGCTCTGGCAAATTTACATTAGGTTCTAGCCAATAAACTCTTGGCTTTCCATTAACGCCAAAATCATCCATAATTTTAATAAACATTGGATCATACGATTTAGCTATTTTCCAAAAGTCAACAGTGCCTCTATAATCACTATAATAGACACTTTTTTCTTTGAGTCTATCCAAATTAGCCAAGATAGCTGATTTATCTAATGGATAGTTTAATCGAACCAAAGGGTCCATTATAGTTTACCTTCTTCTCGCATTTTCGCTCGGATCTTAGTAGCGGATATATCATGTATCTCTTTGCCAAGATCATGTTGTGTAAATGTATAACCAACGTCTCGACCATAACTAATGTCTACAATGTTTGGTACAACTATTATAACATAGTCTTCTGCGTATGTAAACCCAGCTTCAAGTAATTTATCTTCAATATTTGTCCGTACGGTATTAAAATAAAATGGGTTATCGTCATTACCCATTCCGGCATCTACACCAGCAACGTCACGACACATAATCACAACCTGACCAGTTTTAGCTAGAGCTTTTTTAAAGAGTTCAGTATGTCCATCATGCCAAGGTTGCCATCGGCCTAACATTTGTACTGTTGGTTTTTTCCAATCAAAGGTCATATGTTTCTTTCATTCTATTTGCCATTTGCTCAATGGCTTCATCTGAAATAAATTTTTCAATAATGTAATCAAAGTCAGTAGGATCTTCAAATAATTTATTTGTATCTTGATATTCACTGGCTATAACAGTGGCCAGCCATATTGTAATGTCAGCTTCAAAGATATATCGTGTCATTTCTGTTGGACACACAAAATCGCAGATTACTGTATGGCCACAACCTTTTTCGTAATCTGCTATATTGCGCATCCGCCTTGCTTGACGAATTCTAGATTCTTCACTGAAGTCCCAGTCATTGGCCATTTCCCGGATCTTATCAGCGTTATACCAAGAGCAATTTAAATGCTTTTGTAGTCTTTGTGCTAAATGAGTCTTACCTGAACCTGGAAGACCCATAATTAAAATTTTCATTCTTCTTCTTTCTCTTCTTCTAGTACTCTTGCTACAGAATTTTCTAACACGTTATATAATATATCAGATACGCATTTTTGTAAATCAATATTTTCAGGTTCAAGATCATCTATTGGAGACGAGACTATCTCATAATTAAAATTTAAATGTTCTCCATCTTCTGCAACTTGTAAAGCTCCGAAATTAAATACTGTTTCAATAAACTCTCCAGTTTTAATTCTAATATTCCAATGATCGGCACCTTCAGCTGGAACCAATTCATAATCAATGTTCTCTTGCATTTTTATCTCCATATTTAAATCTTAATGATAAACCTAATTTTTCTCCTTTAAAATGAGAAGTACAATGGATCTTCCTATTATCAAATAAAATAGCTTTACTTGGAACAAACTCAAATGCTTCAGCAGATAATCCATGTAAATCTTCTAATTTAAAATAAGATAAATGCTGTTTGTGCATATTTAAATCAAAATCTAGTCCAGTTTTATTAGTAACATTATAACTATTTGGAGAACCTTTTGTGAATTTATTTGTTTTCAATTCGTTTGTAGTTTCGTAATTCATATCCCACGTTACACTATCTTCAAGCCATTGCTGGTCAAAAACCAATAGACTTGCTGAGCCAGTTATTTGTAAAGGTATTACAAGATTAATTGGATTATTTAATTCTTTTTTATAGTCAGTGTGCGGAAAATACGGTATTGTATGCTTATAGTAATTACCACTAACAAATTCTAATTTGCAATTTAATATATTACTGGCCAATTGTGTGAAATAATTTATGTGTACATTAGGATCTGCTTTGGCCATCGTTTTAGTTCTAAAAGACGTATTAGAGTAATAATCTCTAATACAATCTTCTATAATCTTTTGATCTACATCAATATAATGGTTAAGCATATATTACCTATATAAATTTATATTAAAAGTTACTCGTGGGCCTAAACCCATTGTGCTAAATTTATGCCAAGTATTTTGTGTCCTAGAAAAAATAAGAGCTCTATTTTGTTTCCATTCTAAAGGCTGCAAGTTATATCTAGTTCCAATAAATGTGCCTATATGATTTTCAGGATAACCATATACAACAATTGATAAGAGTTTATCATCTCTATCTACGTGTACAAAATTTTGACTTGTTTCATTTATCCCAACACCTTGAACATCTAATTGAAACGTATTATATAATTTAAGTTTTTCTGGAGCTAGAAGCTCCAAATAACTAAGAGCCCTAGCTTCATACTTATTTTTAAACGTATTTAAAGTTTGAGTTTCAATTATCTTTTCTTCAGGTTTTATTTTATTACAAATTTTAATTGCAATAGCTTTAAAGTGTTCAAAGTCTTCGTAATCATAAAAGTTTTCTTCAATTATATGTGGCCAAGGATGATTAAATATCTTCGACAACTATCTCATCCATTGATACCTGATCTTTGTATCCAATAGTATATTGTTTCTTTATAAACTCTTTAAAGTCCGTATTGGCAAAAATAGGTTCCCAAAATTCGTGCTCTAAAGTTTGATCATGCCTAACTTTGCCACCAATCTCACCTGTCTCCATATCAACCGCTGCATACCAGCCATTGGAAGGCTTAGTAACGTACCCACCAGCAAGAGCCACGTCAAGCAGGCCAGAATAACTGCGAACACCACCGTCCCAGGAAACAGTAATAGGAATTTTAGACTTTTCTTTAACATATCTACTCTTCTCAACATTAATAACAAAGTGATAGCCCTGGATCTCTGTACCTTTTTTATCTTGTTGTCTACCTAGAATCCAAATGTTGTCGGCTGAATAATAAATGCCTGTACCACCACCAACAACGGCTTTAGGGAATAGACCGATCTCCATATACGTATGGTTCACAGCCAACATAGGAATATTCTTCATAGCAAGATAAGGTGTTGCCATACGGAACAAACCTTTTAGAGCTTTAGCACGTGACATGTCTGCAACCGACTTTTCATTGATAGCATCATCTAGTTCTTTCTTCGATGCAAGGTTACCAATAGAGTCAATCACTACAATAACTTTATCATTGCGTTCAAGTGCTTCAAGCTGACTAATTAAATCAAACTTCAGTTCTTCTACGTTTGTAATAGGGGTATGAAGTACTCGTGATGTATCAACTTCGAATTGTTCAAAGTAGGCCTGAGGTGAACCAAACTCTGAATCATAGAATAACATCACAGCATCTGGATTTTGTCTAAGATATGCTGATGCCATAATCAGCGCAAATGATGTTTTAAAATGTTTTGACGGTCCTGCGAGAACAGTAAGGCCTGGAGCTAAACCACCATCAACAGAACCTGACAGTGCCACATTAATCATAGGCACATCGGTTGGAGTCATATCTTTTTCTGTAAAGAACTTACTCTGACTCAGAACTTCCGTTGTCTTGATTTTGCTGTTCTTTTTTAGTTTGTCCATAATTGACATTTTGTGCTATCTCCCGATCGCTAAGTTCATATTGAGAACGGATTTCGTTATTTACTTTGCGGATTTCTTTCCAAATTGTTGGATCCACTGATGTTTCTTTTTCTGCAAACTTAATAAATGCATTAAGATCTTTTGGGAAACAAGATCCACCAAATCCAGCCTTGCCATCAGGCCCTGGAATTTTCATGTGTGAATGTCCAATTCGATTGTCAATTGGTAATGCTCGTGATAGCATGTTAAAGTTTGCACCATAGTCATCGCAGATTTGTTTTAGCTGGTTAAAGAATGTGACCTTTGTAGCCAAGTAAGTATTCACAGCATATTTAAACAAAGAAGCTTCAACTGGACTTACCATAATTGTTTGAGATGGATTACAAAGGCTAAAGTTATTATAAATGCCTTCAAGGTATTGTCCTGCACCTTGTTCTGTAATACCCATCACATTAAATTGTTGATTTACAAAATCCATTTTAGGATTTGCTTCAGTTAAAAATTCTGGATTATAAACCACACGACTGTCAAACTGTGTTAGACGTTCTGCAGCGTCAGGAGTAATGGTAGATTTAATCGCAATAAATGATTGTGTAGTGTTAATCAATTTCATTACTGCTTCATCGACAATAGATGTGTCTACAGAGCCATCATCTCTACTTGGAGTCGGCGCACAGATAAAAGTAATTTGTGGTTGGAATTCTGCCAAGTCTGCAAGCGTTGTATTGTAAAGTGGATCTACAACAAACTTTTCTACATTAGGAGTACTAAATGCATAGTCAACTGCTTTACCAACAAAGCCGTGGCCAACAATACCAATTTTTAGTTTTTCTATTTTACGTTTTGGCTGATAATCAATTTCAGTCATTTTCTAAGTCCTTCATCATTTCTATTTTGTAAACTCTTTCTCTTAATCCACTTGAACTAAATCTGTGGTCACGTTTATTAAAATATAATTGTATGCCTCGTCGTCGGCAAATTTCTTTTCCAGTAAAATCTTTGTCCTTATATTCTTTACCCATTATTTTATAGTTCATATCAAATAGTTCTAGAATATCTTCTAGATCTTTTTCAGTTTGATAAGGTATAATTTCATCTACATATTTCACAGCCTGTAACTGAGTCCAGCGTTCCACCAAAGTTTGGACCGGTGCATTCTTTTCTGGCCTATCCATTGATGGATCTACTTGTAAACCACAAATAAGATAATCACAAATTGATTTTGATTCTCTTAACATAGCAATATGTCCTGCATGTAAGAGATCAAATGTAGAAGCAGTAAAACCTATAATGCCTTTAGAATTTCCCATGTATCTTCCCAACTATTTACTGTATGAACAATTCCACCACGTTCAATAATGGCTTGAGCAATCGTGTAATCATTACCACCCGGCATAGTCTTATCACCAAAAAACATAACTTCATCTTCAAAGTCTACTAAGATCTGAGACTTATCAGCACCAGCTGGTGTAATATCTATGCCTGTTTCTCCGGCTACTTCAAACCGAAGAGATGGATATTTTTCAGAGAGCACTTCTGATATTTCTCGTCTTTCGTTTTTATGTTCATCCCATTGTTTGTACATAACACGCTGTTCAAGTGTGCAATTACGACCAACAATGCTAAAATTGACAAGACCCGGCCTAGCATCTATATGGAATCCAGTTTTTTCATAGAACCGAGAGTCTTTCAATATTTGCAATAGATCCTGTTCAACTTCGGATGGTAAATGAAAAACACCAGAACGGATATTCTTATCACCTTTCCAAACATCGTTACCAGAACAATTATAAACTATTTTGGCTTCGTTGTAAACCCTAGTTCCAACTTGTTCTAAAGTTTTTTTCTTGTCGCTTCCAGTTACAAAATAAACTGGATTATATTTCATGAAGTCCAAAAACCATTCTTTAAAACTTTGGTCCATTACTCCACGTGAAGGAGTAAGTGTGCCATCTATGTCAAAAATATAATTCATTAGTCTATCAGTGTTTGTACAGTTTCAGCCATTGGTGTGTCTTTATAACCTACAGTTTCACGTACAATATCATTATGATTAAATTCTGCCCAATATAATTCATAAGCTACACCAGACTCTAAACATTCAAACTGATGATACAGTCCAGGTTTTACTTTATGGTATTGGCCAATCTGCAGTTCGGTCACATCAATAAGATCATAGTCTTGTTGCCAAGTACGAATAAGCATACGACCTGATTCTACATAAAAACCATTCCACTTATAGCGGTGCATGTGTTTAGAACATATACCACCAGCTTCCATTTCAATACGATGAAACTCTAAAGCACCATTAGCTTCAATCAGTTCAGTCGTACCCCATACTTTTCCTGCTTTCATTTTTTAGTCTCCGTCACTGCAATAATATAAAATCCAATAATAATCAAAGCCAATATACTTATGGCTGTTCCTAGTTCACCCATATTTAAACCTCTCTATTCCGTCAACAACTCTCTCAAAATCCTTTAAATGCAGCATGTTTGGTCCATCACTTGGAGCATTATTAGGATCGGGATGTACTTCTAAGAAAAAGCTAGTGATCCCGAGAGCAGCGCCAGCACGACAAAGACTTGGCACATAACTACGATTTCCACCACTGTGGGTTCCTTCACCTCCTGGTAGTTGGACCGAGTGAGTAACATCATAAACAAATCTGCTACCAAGATCAGAAAGGAGATCCCGCATGCCAGTGAAATCATTAATAAGGCGTCCGTAACCAAAACTTGTACCTCTCTCAGTTATCCACACTTCTTTAGCTCTGCGATCTTCTGTTTTACTTAATATACCTTTTACATCGCTTGGAGCCATAAACTGACCCTTTTTGATATTGATAGCGTCAATATTCATTTTTGCTACACCAGTAATGAGATCTGTTTGTCTGCACAAAAATGCTGGTATTTGAACAACGTCTACGCTACCATTTCTTTCTATGTCTCCAATTTGCCAACGTTCATGGACGTCTGTAAGTATTTTAACTCCAAGTCTCTTTTTTATTTCTTTAAAATCTCTTAGAGTTTGGAAAAATGATTCCCATGGACTAGAATGCATCCCTCTTGTACTATCAATATGTGTGCGATTTGCTTTGTCAAAACTTGCCTTAAAGATATATTCAAAACCGTATAGATCACACACACGTTTACATTCACTAGCGATTTCTAATGATTGCTCAAGTGACTCATGCTGACAAGGTCCTGCAATAATCCTCACTGTATCACTCCATTCTTATATGCATACTCTAATGCATTATTGGCCTCTGTTTCCATTGGCCTGTTCTCATACCAGTTACCAGTCTCTTTGTCAAATTCTTGGCATAACATTACTATTTGTTGAGCTGTAATAGGATAGCCACGTTCTACGGCTTTACCAGCAATGGCTATCATAATACGGTACATTTGTCTATACCAACCAGTATTTGAAATTGATATGTATTCAGCGGCAAGAGACTTTGGCCAAAATGGACAATCTCTATAACCAGACCAAACATAATCAGTATTATTTAGCTTGGTTTTACGGTACTCAATTATCTGTTCTTTCCAAGCATCTGGTAGTCTATCTAAAAAGTCTTTACTATTTTGTTTTTCGTTGTATTCCCATTTGGCCATCAAGGCATCAGGTTCAAGTGCAGAACCGCTGTTAGAGAATACAAAATTATTAGCACCATCATAATTTGCAGGGACGTAATACATACGAGACAAATCCTTAGTCTGTTTGTCTCCGATCGCTTCAAACTCGGAGTTAAGCGCAAACCAGAAGTGTTTGATACGATCTGCCGATATTGCTTCAGACATTGGGAATACAAGTCTAAACTTTGGTACAGAACTAGTGCTGCTAGCAGTGCTGTAACAAATAAAAGTGTAATGCCCATATCTGGATTTAAGTTCACTTTCTAGATCTCCTTTAAACTCATGATCATCAACATCAATAGCACACCAAGATCCCCAAGTAACAACGTTCTTGTTTGCCCTAGTTGTATTAGGTAAGTAAGTAGCCGGTGATATAAGTTCAGCATCGAGTTTTCCTTTTAACTGACGTTCTGATAATTTATATATGAATTTCTCAAAGCCAGCCCAATTATCAAAGTCAAGCCGTCTATGAGTTTTGTTGTCATATCTACTTTCAAATATCGTAAGAGAGTACATTATCCAAAAAATTCTTCCAAGGTTGCAACCGGTTCTGGTGTCCAGTCAACAGCATCCAGAATAGGTTTGAGTGGTTCAATAAAAGTCTTCTCAAACATTATACCATAGTCAACATGCTGTTGTAAACCAAATTCTTTCGGAAGAATACCAGGAAATGATATGACATTTTCTTTGATAGGATTAGGCGTCTTTAGATAGACAAACTTAATCTTTTCGCCATTCTTGATAGTTTCATATCGTTTCGTTAGATTATTTTGTTTTAGGTAGTGGTTATATAATAACGAACCACGGACATGAATTGGAGTACCTTTACCATAGATTTCTTTACGGTCTTTCCATTTGTCAACTTCAGAGACGCCACGTGGAAATGCAACAGCTTCAGGTGGAAGTTTACTAAACTCAGACTTGAAATTAGAAATGAATTTCTGTGTATCTGATTCAGTGCCATTGATAATCACTTTGAATATTTCTTTGAACTTATCACGGACCACTTCAGGCGTAGACGACTTAATAGCCTCAATACCCATCATCTTGAGTTTAGGCTCAGCGTACTGGACACCCTCTGAGTTATGCACATTCAAAATATATCGTTTCTTTGCTGTCCAGATTCCACGATCAGCAATCACTTCACGAGCCATTTCCATACGTGGAGCGTATCCATTCATTACATGATAGAATTCGTCATAAGACTTTGATAGTATTTTTTCAAAATGGTCTTGACAGATTTTATCTAAAAACTTTACAGGATCATTTGGATTAAACTTCTGAACCAGTGGACCCATGTTAATATAGACAGAGTCTGTATCAATTGCAATTACATAATCATCTTCAGTTTCTAGAAGCTTGTTCATCTCTTCGTTAATAGCTTTCTCTGCCCAACGAATCACAGTCTGACCAGTCAAGGTAACCGATTCAGCCAATGCGTTATCGAAATACTTGAAGTACTTGTTAGCCAAAGCGCCATATAAACTATTAAGTAGGATCTTAATAGCCATCTGGTTATTTTCAAGCTGATTGATCTTTGACTCTAGAGATTTATCTTTAGTCTTCTCATACTCAGACTGAGCATCTAACATTTGGCGTTTGATAGCTTTTCGTTCTGCGTAGTAGTCCACAATCAATTCAGGGATAATGCCCTGCTTCGACCGGTCAAAGGGCACACCAGATGAGGCGAGAGCGTATGTTTCATCAACTTGCCTTGTTCGATCATGGTCAAAAAGATAATAATCTACGCCTTGTGGAAAGCGTATGGTGTAATCTTTACATAGAGTCTCTGGTGAAATATTCTGTTGAACAATAATATTAGGATATAGAGAGTTCAAGTCGAAAGATACTACCCAATCATGAGCACCAACATGTGGATCTTTTACATAACCACCGGCAATTGACTTACGTTCAGATTCTGGATTACCAACCACAGCATACGGAACTTTATCAATTTGTTTTACAGGT
>Ga0181570_10002358_pt1 | contig 15113 bp, 12 predicted proteins | sample 101ome_18_FD_148667 | JGI IMG/M metagenome (GOLD analysis project Ga0181570, IMG submission 148667) | Coastal salt marsh microbial communities from the Groves Creek Marsh, Skidaway Island, Georgia - 101406AT metaG (spades assembly) | ecosystem: Environmental > Aquatic > Marine > Intertidal zone...
GAAAATAAAACCAATCTTCCCAATATGTTTGATAAGCATGGAGTATTTTTGGTTACGAACCAAATCTTGCTTGCGGTCATGTCTTTAAACTTTCGCCAGAATAATTTACTTAATGATACTGGTAAAAAAGAGGCGCTCAGAGCAAGCCATGCTTACTTAATTAGTTGCACGACTAAATAGAGTTATCCAACCAGTAAAACTTTTAAAATTTCTTCAGAAATATCGTATTGAATCTGAGCTGAGGGTTTAAAGATTGTTTTAGATATTTTCCATTGATCATCTATTTTTTGATACTCATCTTCATACATTCCCTGTAAAACTGTATGGGTTTGATCGTTGGTGTTTATGAGGGTGTATGTTAAACCCCACGTTCCTACTGCAGATTCGTTATCAATAAAGTTAATAATTGGGTTGTGAGCATGATGTGATTCCTTCATGTAATCATGACAGCCAACGGCCTGAAATATTTTCGCTAAATCATTAGGATTATTAAAACTACCTACTTGGCCATAATCAATTTCACATGGATTGGTAAACACACTCTTCATGGTATCCGGATCTTTCTGATCGCACGCGTTAAGATAAATATGCTTAAGCTGAATAATTAAATGAGTATCAAATAGCTTTTGAACTTTTAAATCTGTATCAGACATTACAAAAAATCATTAAAATAATGCTATCACTTTATCACTTTTACATTTGCACTAGTATTAATAATGATTACAGAATTTAACTTAGGAGAATACAAATCTCTTGATTCAAAAACCTACGCACTTGAAAAAAGAAGATTGCAAATTGAAATGCTAAAATTTCAAGAGGATGTAATCAAAAATAAAAGGAAAATTTGCATTGTATTTGAAGGAAGAGATACTGCTGGTAAGAGCTCAACTATTAAATTTTTCTCAGAACATTTAAGACCAGCACACTATAGATATATATCTTTAGGAATACCCACTAAATGGGAATCTTCCCATTGGTTTCAGAGATGGTCAAAACCAATGCCAAAAAGTGGAGAAATTTGTTTTTTTGATAGATCTTGGTACACCAGAGCTTTAACAGAACCAGTGATGGGATATTGTTCAAAAAAACAATATCTTACGTTCATGGAAAGAGTAATTCCTTGGGAGCTAGATCTAAAAAATCAGGGTTATGAAATCATTAAATTTTATTTTTCCTTAAACCAAGAACAGCAAAAGAAGCGTATGAAGGCTCGCAAATCTTCAGAATTGAAATATTGGAAACTATCTGAGAATGATGAACGTATTGTTGATAAATGGGATGCCTTTACACTCTATAAGATGCAAATGTTTGAAAAGACTTCTGTGGAAGAATCTCCCTGGGTGGTTATTAACTCAAATAACAAGATGGTCGCAAGAATAACTGCTTTAAGATATTTCATTACCAATCAACTATATGCAAATAAAAAGCTCTACAAACCTCTGGCTTGGACTAGGAAACTCTCTCACTATAACGTCACGATTGAAGGGGTGAATTTTGATAAACTCGATTATGAACAATTCAAGATTCTTTCAAAATACTCCGATGAAACTTAAGACATGAGAATTGCCTCCATCGATATAGGAACCAATGCAGTCAAAGCAAAAATCTTTGATACTTCTGCGACATTAATAAAATTTGTTAAATCTGTTAGATCTCCGATTAGATTAGGTCAAGAGGTATTTATTGATGGAGAAATTCCAAACAAAAAACTTATCCAGTTAATAGAAATACTAAAAAATTATCAAAAACTATTTGCCAAGGAAAATGTAAAAGAATACGAAATAGTTGCAACTTGTGCTTTCAGGGATACCTCTAATTCTGAGGATGCAAGACGAATGATAGAACAATCTATTGAACACCCCATCAGAATTATCTCCGGTTTAGAAGAAGCTAAGCTTATAAGATTTCATCCGAAATCAGAAAAAAATAATTCTAATTTATTTATAGATCTAGGGGGTGGCAGTACAGAATTATTTATGAAGCACAAGGATCAAGTGCTCATTGCATCCTTTAATCTAGGAGCTGTTAGAAATATGCTTAGTGTAGATAAAAAAAATGAATGGCAGAGATTAGAAAAATTTCTATCTAAGTTACCTACACCAAAGAAAATTGTTGGAATTGGAGGAAATATACGATCTTTTTTAGATGCTCATAACATGGAGTCCATGAGCTATAAACAATTTCAAAAATATTCAGCAAAAATGGCCCAGTTAACTTATCAGGACAAAATTAAAGATTTTAATTTCTCTGATGACAGAGCAGATGTTATAGACTACGCGATGGAAATTTTTAACTTTATCTTGATGCATAGCTCATGCAATAAAATTAAAGCAACCAAATGGGGAGTTTCTGACTCCATAGCTGTAAAAATGTTCCATGAAATGTACTCAAAGAAAATTAAGATTATAAGCTAGCTTATTTCCTTTTTTTTGGCAGAGTAAACCAAAAAGTTGAGCCCCTGCTTTTATTTTGCATAACCCCTACTTCGCCATTCAGTTGATTGACCAGATGTTTCGTAATAGCAAGGCCTAGACCGCTGCCTTCTTTGCTATCAGCTCTTGCCTTAGCCGTTCTATAAAATCTACTAAACACTAATTTTTGATCTTCAGAGGATATACCCAGACCCTCATCAGACAAAGAGATCTTAACTTGATTTTTGTGCTGACTGCCAACAATAGTAATCTTGGAGTTCTCGGGGCTATATTTAACTGCATTGTCTAATAAGTTGCTAAGAATTCGCTCCAACGCGCTCTTATCTGCATATACCTGTAAGCTTTCCTCACACTTTAGCTTTACTTCCATATGTCTCTTATCTAATACGGGTTTAAATCTCTCAATCAAAAGTTTGATCTCATCATTAATGTTTAGGATCTCGTGATTAAACTTTAAATCCCCATACTCAATCCTGGACAAATCGATCAATCCATTAACCATCTCGGTCAATCTATCTGCATTATGAAGTATTGCAGAACTGAAGTTCTTAACATCTTTTTTAGACTCAACACCAAGTAAGAGAGTTTCAGAATTTGCCTTAATGACACTAACTGGCGTCCGAAGTTCATGAGAAAGATTTGATATAAAATCTCTTCTCATGGAGTCAAGATGCCTCAATTGAGTTTCATCATGAAGGACTAGGATATTTTCACCTGTTGATTTTGACTTACTCATTTGAGCAAGTATCCATTTCGTATCACCCTCCAAATCAATTTCAAACTCCATTGCGTACTTACCCTTCTTATTGGATTGATCATACAAAAGTTGAATTGGTTTGTTATCAATAGAATCTACTCTTACTCCCAATAGATTGTCTATGGATAAGATGTTATGAGCCTCGTCGTTTGCATAAGATACTCTGCCCTTTGGAGTGAAAACTACTACTCCCTGACCAATATCATCTAATAAATTTCCAAATTGATCGCGTTGCTTAGCAAGGAGAGATATTTGTTGTTTTAAACTAGTGGAAATAGCAGACACTGATCTTGCCATAGATCCGATTTCATCTCTTCTAGAGACTGGTAATTTTTTTATATCTTTTTTTCGGTAATTTCTTTTAGTAAATGCCTTAATGATTCTATCCAGATCATGCAAGCTCTCCCTTGTGTAATTACCCGCTAAAATACTTGCTAATATAGCCACAATTAAAGAAACAACTACTATTAGAATTATGGAATTATTTAGGGACTCGTAGTAAGTTTCAAAATAATTTATTGGAACAGCTATTCTTGTATAGAAATTTGAATCCTCAATAGTAGATTTGATAGCTAAATAAATCATTTCTTGCTCGAGGGTAGCGCTAAATCTTTTACTCCAGCCAATACCATTTTCTTTTGCAGAAATAATTTCTGGTCTATTCCCATGATTATCAAGCAAAGCTATCTCATCGTATGGAATATCTGAATCTGCTGTTACCAAGCCATCAGCTTGAATAAATGTAATTCTCGAGTTACTGGCCTGAGAAAATGCATCAACTCGTTTTTTTATATTATCTAGATCTGCACCTAATGGGTTAGAGCGCAATTCTACTAAGATAAGATTCCCTTGTTTTTCCAGCTCGTTAAGAATTTGAGCCTCTATCCTTTCAGTAAGATCTCTTTCAGCAACAATAAAAGAAAAAATAAGACCAATAGACAAAGCTGAGAGAACAATTAAGAAGATCCTTGTTGTAATATTCATTGAATAAGGCTAGGCGCCTGATTTAAATTTATACCCAACCCCTCTGATGGTTTGGATATAGTCTCCAGCTTGTTGGAGCTTTTCTCTTAATCTTTTAATGTGAGTATCAACTGTTCTAGTTGTAATATCCGAAGAATATCCCCAAACATCTTGTAGTAATTGATCTCTGGATTGCACTCTTCCCCTCTTATCTAAAAATTGTTTGAGTAATTTAAATTCCAAGGCAGTAAGTTTAATTTCATCACCATTTACATGCACAACATGAGCATCAAAATCTACACTCAAAATGCCAATCGTTGTCTCTGAAGACAGTTCAGTATTAGTTACAGGTGATCTCTTGAGAATTGCTTTGACGCGCAATAAGAGCTCTCTAACGCTGAATGGTTTTGTAACATAGTCATCAGCACCTAATTCAAAGCCAACAACTTTATCAACTTCTTCATTCTTTGCAGTAAGAATAACAATAGGGGTACTGGCTGATGCAGGATTAGATTTAATTTCTCTACAAAGATCTAACCCAGAACCATCAGGCAACATCAAGTCCAAAATAATTAAATCAATAGATTTGCTAAAACAGGTATCTCTGCCATCGACCAAAGAACCTGCACTTGAAACCTTAAAACCCTCTTTTAAAAAGTTATATTCAATTGTTTTTCTTATATCTGGCTCGTCTTCGATTATTAAGATATGCATTATTAGTAAAAATTTAAATATAATTTTAGATTGAAATTCAGAAAATTAATCACCCTGTTTCAAAAATGTTACAAACTCCTTCCTTAAGGCTGGTTTATCAAATTTTCCTGAGCCCACCTTAGGCAATGGTGTTTTTTCTATCTTAATATGAAGTGGAATTTTAAAAGCAGCTAGTTTGTTTGAGAGAAAATTCTTTAGTTCATCTGCTGCTAATTCTTGCTTACTTTTAAGAGAAGCAGCTGCACATAAGACTTCACCCAATCGGTCATCTGGAATTCCAAACACCGCCACTTCAAAAATAGCAGGATGTTCTGAAATCGCAGATTCGACTTCTATGCAGGAAATATTTTCTCCGCCCCTGATAACTAAATCTTTTACTCGATCAATTATAAAAAGAAAACCATCTTCTAAATATCCCAAATCACCTGTCTTGAACCAACCATCTTTTATGACCTCTGCTGTTGCATCTGGTTTGTTCCAATAGCCAACCATATTAGCTGGAGATTTTATCGCAACCTCACCAACTTGCCCCTCGGTTTCCAATATATTCCAGTTCTGATCAATAATGGCCAGCTCAGTTACGGGAGGAACAACTCTGCCGCAGCTAGCAGGCCTGGATAAATAATCATCTCCTCCATTAAGGGTCCCGATTGCATTAGTCTCTGTAAGTCCATAGCCTATCGAGGGTTTAGCATTACTAAATTCTTCATCAAGTTTTTTAACATGCTCGGGAGGTCTATGTGCTCCTCCTCCTCCCAAATCATGTAAAGAAGATAAATCGAAATCTTTTCTGGATGGATGCGTAAGGATTTCCCAGGTCATGGTAGGGACCCCGGTAATATTGGTTATTTTTTCATCCTGAATCAGTTTCATTGCTTCTAAAGTATCCCATTTTGATACCATCACCATTTTTCTACCTGAAATAACCGACATCAAAAACCCTGCGTGACTTCCAGTAACGTGAAACAAAGGAACGCAGTGCAATATTGAAGGTTCTACTCCCTCAGAAGCTTCTGTTAAGCCATCTCCAAAAACAGCATTGCGTAGGGTTGAATAAAGCGCCCAACTAAAGAGACCGGAAAGTATATTTTTATGAGAGGATAAAACCCCCTTTGGAAATCCTGTAGAACCAGAGGTATAAAAGATTGTTGCGTTATCATTACTCTCAAAGGTTACAAGGGGCATATCAGAATTAATGCTCTGTAACCATGTCTTGTAAGAGATGGTATTTTGCAGTTCATCCCTAACAACAATCTTGCTTATATCAAAGGTTTTAATACTTTCTATGCGTTTAGCATCTCCAAATATTATTTTGGCTCCACAATCTGTTAAGCCATATTCAATCTCTGACCCAACCCACCACGAATTTAAAGGCACACAGACCGCACCAATTGAGGTTATAGCAATAAAAAGTATGACGTACTCAGGATTATTTGGCATGCAAATAGCCACCCTGTCACCTTTTTCAATTCCATCAGAAATTAATTGATTTGCTACCTTTCCAGCTTCAATGTAAATATCTTTGTATGTATACCTTTCATCAGCGAAAACCAGCCAATCTTTTTCTGGATGCATTAAACCAAATTCAAAATACTCTTTTAAGGTCTGAGGAATATTAGTAAATTCATGAAAAATTTCCCCTTTTTTAACATCTGGAGATTTGTATGCAAAAATTTGATCTGCAGCTGTTAGAGCATCAAGGGTTTCAATGTATTTCTGATTCATTTTATGTAAACTAAGATTTATCTTTTATTAAAAATTTCTTAAAAACTATGGAACCAAAGTATACACAATTATTAGCTCTAATCCTTGTTCTGGCATCCTGTGCCGGTGGAGGTGGAGGTTCCAACAAACTGACAAATCCTCAAGCTCAAGGTCCAGCACCCGACCCAGGTCCATCGTATGATGATTTGAAAGCTAAATACGAAAGCAATTATGAATACCAGCAACAATATGGGCTAGCACTAATGAATGCATCCTCAGCATACGCAAGAGGGTCAACCGGTAAAAATATAACTATTGGGATCACGGATTCTGGATTGGATGTCAGCCATGTTGAAATTGATGGAGCTAGAATAGATCCAGGAAGCTATCTTTCCTACAGTAATTACACCCCCAATACTCGTCAACAAAGACATGGAACAATGGTGGCTTCAGTAGCTGCGGGAATTTTGTCAGAAAACTCAGATACTCCCATGCACGGAGTAGCTTTTGATGCAGACATCTTTTTTGTAGCCATTCAGTTAGCTGAACCAGACGATACCTACGAACCTATTGATTTGGGCGATGGCTCTGGAGGTGAACCTGATCCAGATTTTTCTGGTGTTGATAATTTCTTCGAAAACCTCTTTGAGGTTTACACCTCAAGGAATATAGACATAGTTAATAATAGTTATGGTTATTCCGGAAATATTATTGATTATTCGGAAGAGGTTGTGCGTAATGCATTTCCAAAAACCATTGCAGCAATTGCTCAAGCCGGTGTTCCTGATGCAGATAAGACCATTTTTGTATGGGCAGCAGGAAATGCAGGAAGCTATGCTGATCAAGGAGTAGATTACTCAAGTCCAGAAATCTTTCCGGGAATGACTTATTTCATAGAAGAAATTCAAGGGCATTCAATTGCTGTTGTTTCTGTAGATGAGGACGGTGAAATAAGCGACTTTTCTAGTCGATGCGGGTTAGCGGCTGAATATTGTATTGCAGCACCTGGAGGTAGAGTGGTTGGTGCTTATCCAACTTCTTTAGATGATACTGGCATTTATGAAAGTACTGATGACTGTGTTTCCGATAATAGTTGTTATGCTCTGATTAGCGGAACCTCCTTTGCCGCACCTTTTGTTTCAGGAGCGCTTGCGGTCCTGTTTGAACATTTTGAAGGTCAAATGGGAAGCACTGAGATTGTTAGCCGGCTTTTTGCTACTGCTAATGATGATGGGATATATGCAGATTCATTAATCTATGGACATGGTCTCCTTGACTTAGAAGCAGCTACCAATCCCCTAGGCGCTATGTTAGTTGCGATGACTGGATCAATATCTGGGCAAATGGCTCCCCTCTTATTAACTGGGCTCAATGCTTTTAATCCTGTACTTGGTTATTCAATTGTTAGTGGGTTACAGTCAAAATCTCTCATTGCATTTGATGAGTTGGGTTCTCCTTTTAGAATTCCAGTCGGAAGTTTGATTGCCTCTTCTAGCACTGCATCTAAAAGGCTTGATGCTATTGGAGTATTTCGTAGCCCAGAAATTAAAACCTACTCTGAAAAAGGATCTACGTATGAATACATACAAAGAGCTCCTCTCAATAACATTAATTTATTAAATAGCGGTTATTTCTTAACCTTTTCTGAGCTTAGTCAAACTTTTAATATTGTAGATCAAAGCAGTCATTCTTTTATTGCTTATGGCCAAAACGATAACAAATACTACACATCTAAAAGTTATTTAGAAGCTAGTGAAATATTTGAAAATCCTTATTTAGATTTTACTAAATACGGCGTGCTGATTAGTCAAAGCCTAGAACTTAATAATTATGATTTAACCTGGATTGCTAGCATAGGTCAGCCAAAAATTAGCATTGAAGAAGTATTCCATGACAGAAGCATGAATACTCAATTATCCATGACCCTTTCTGGCTCTCTTATTCCCAATATTCAGATTGGCTGGCTTAATGAAAAAGATAGTGTTGTGGGATTAGGAAGCTCTGGGGCGTTTAACTTTTCAAAAAATACCGATTCATTTTATTTGGGTCTTCATAAGACTTTTAACTTCCAAAAATCTTCTTTAATTTTTACAGGTTATAGAAGTTTCCTAAAAGATAATAGTTTTAACAATAGTCTCATCACTGGAACAGAAAATATTGAAACTTCTTTTTATAAGGTTGGAATCTCTATTCCTAATGTATTAGAGAGTATTGATTTGGAAGTTGAATACACTAAGCCCTTATTTATTTCACGTGGGTTGCTAAATCTAGCTTTACCAGTTTATAGAGACAGATATTTCAACCTTTACACCGAAGAAGTTTCTTTAGCATTATCTCCTGATCATCAGGAAACAATTACCAGCATTAGTTTAAATAAGCTTGCAGGTAGTAGTTCAGTGGTTTTGCGTTTAGAGAATGTGGAAAATCCTTACCATGGAAATATTTATAAAGACTATTTAAACTTTTCATTAGGATTTAAGTATTTATTTTGATTGGTAAATAAAGCAAGGGGAGAAAGATTTGAGTTGGTTTGAAGATAAAGTTATCTACATAACAGGTGGTTCAGCCGGTATTGGCAAAGCTATTGCAAAAAAATGCTTGGGTGCAGGTGCCTCCGTAGTGATCACAGGAAGAAATAAAGAAACCCTTGATTCTGCAGTTCTTGAGCTTGCTAAAGTTTCAAAAAATATACTTGCTCACGAAGCAGATGTTTCAAACCAAGAACAAGTAAACATTTCTGTTGCTGAGACGCTAGATGCTTATGGCAAGATTGATGGCCTAGTTAATAACGCTCCCTCAATACATACAGGTCTGTTACAAGATCTCTCTTATGAGGCCTGGAGAACAAACTTTAAAGCAAATTTAGATGGAGTATTCTTACTTTGTCAAAAGATCCTTCCTCATATGCATACTGTAGGTTCCGGATCAATTGTGAACATTTCTTCTGTTGTTGGTTTAAGAGGCACTCAATACATGGGTGCATATGGTGCAGCAAAAGCCGGCCTGATGAATTTAACTCAGACGATGGCTCTAGAGAATGCTCCTAACGTTAGAGTTAATTGCATAGTTCCCGGAGCAGTCATGACTCCTGCAACTTCTCGAGCTATACCTGATGAGGACATGCTAAAACATACAGCAAAAACTATTCCCCTAAAACGAATTGCTGATCCAGATGAAATTGCTGCTCCAGTGATGTTTCTTTTATCTGATCAATCTTCCTTTATTACTGGCCAATCACTGGTGGTAGATGGAGGCAAAACTGCTGATTTAAATGCTGGAAACTGAGTTAAATCCAAGTTCGCCTAATTGGTTCTCTTATGTTGAGGACCCAAAAATTGTTACTGATGCCAGCGCAATAAATTGGGATGATGAAGCTGATTTAGTTGTCGTTGGGCTGGGAGGAGCTGGCATCGCTGCAGCGCTTGAATCTCTAGATCAAGGGCATAGCGTAATTGGGTTAGATAAAACATCTGGTGGCGGAGCGACAGCAAGAAGCGGTGGCGTATTTTATGCTGGCGGAGGTACCTGCATCCAAACAGAAGCTGGTATCGAAGATACTATCGACAACATGTATAACTACCTTAAACAGGAAGTTGGTGATGTAGTATCAGATGCAACCTTAAGAAAATTTTGTGAAGACTCTCCAAAAAATACTCAATGGTTGATAGATAATGGGGTTAAATTTAATTCAACCTACTATCCAAAAAAAACATCTTATCCAGATGCAGGACATTACCTCTATCATTCAGATAACTCCTTAGTCCCGAGTTACATGGAAAAAGCATTCCCCGCTGCTCGCGGTCACAGAGGATTCGAAGAAGGTCCTTTTAAACCCATTGGAGTTGGAGGAACGATCTTTTATCCCCTTAAAAAATCTGCTCAGTCAAAAGGGTTAAAAATTTATCAACAAACCGAAGTTAAAGCTTTAGTGATAGACGCTAATAACCGTGTTTGTGGAGTTAAGTGCTTAATGCTTCCCAGCGGATCAATTCGAGAAAAGTATAAGAGATTAATATCCCGTGGCGAGTTACTTCAAATGATACTTCCACCAACCTATCCTGGAGCAAGTTTGTTAAGAGCCTGTGGAGCTTACTTTATTAACAAGGCAAATAAAATTGCAAAAAAATATCAAGAAATAAAATTTTTACGCGCTAAAAAAGGTGTTTGTATTTCGGCTGGAGGGTTTATCTTCAATAGGGAAATGGTTGATCATTACGCTCCAAAATACACCCATGGAATGCCGCTTGGAACTGCTTGTGATGATGGTTCAGGAATAAGATTGGGGCAATCCATTGGAGCAAAAACTTCATTAATGAACAGAGTTACAGCTTGGAGATTTCTAAATCCTCCTCACTCATTTGCGAAAGGAATTGTAGTAAATTCACATGGGCAAAGATTTACTAATGAAATGGTCTATGGAGCAACATTAGGTGATGCAATGTGTGAAAACCAAAATGGTAAGGCATATTTAATCATTAATCAGACACTATTTAATGCCGCCAAAAAAGAAGCTAGTGATTCACTGCCCTTTCAGAGAGATGCAGCAAGAATGATGATGTACTTCGGTTCTAAGAAATCGAAAGACCTTAAAGTGATTGCTAAAAAATACAATATAAACTTGCATGGACTAGAGAAATCTATTCGAACATACAATGAAAATTATAGGAATAATTCTTCTTGTGAGTTTGGAAAAGCGCACAAAGATATGGCTTTGCTAGAAGGCACATTTATAGCAATGGATATTTCTATAGACGCAAAAATTGCTCCCCTTCCTACATTAACGCTAGGCGGCTTAGTGGTAGATGAGGAGAATGGATCTGTAATAGGTACAGATGGCAAAAGTATCAAAGGCTTGTATGCTGCGGGAAGATCTGCGGTTGGTATTTGTTCCAATATTTACATCTCAGGTCTCTCTGTTGCAGACTGTATATTTTCTGGAAGAAGAATAGGACAAAAATTAGGGGTGTCTAAGGATGAATAATTTTTCAACGTTATGGGAGGAAATTAGCGATATTGTTCCGGACAATAATGCTCTGGTTAATGGTACAAACATCCTTACCTGGAGGGAATATGAAAACCAAGCTGCAAAAATTGCCCATACATTAGATAAAGTTGGTCTCAAATCTCATTCCAAAGCAGGTCTTTATTTACAAAATTCTAATGAATACCTTGTCGCCCAATTTGCTATTTTTAAGGCTGGTGGTGTTAGTATCAACGTAAATTATCGCTATCAAGCGGATGAGTTAATTTATCTGTTGGATAACTCAGATTGTGAGGCTGTTTTTTATAACGCTGTTTACTCTGAACAAGTCAAAAATATAGCTACGAAATTGCCCAATATTAAGGCCTGGATTTGTGTAGATGACGGGTCTACAAACACATTTGAAGATGCTTACCTTTACAAGGATTTATTAGACAATGAGCCGTTGGCTAGAACAACAAAAGCCGATGATATTTTATATATGCTTTATACGGGTGGTACAACGGGTATGCCAAAAGGTGTCATGTATAACCAAAGTGAATTCATCATGGCAATGTTCAGGACCCTCAAAGGGTTGGGATTTGATGTCCCTGCTACACCTAAAGAACTTAAAGATTGTATACAGGGACATAAAGAGCATCGGTCTGCCCCAACTAGCTTTGTAGCCTGCCCACTTATGCATGGAACTGGCATGTGGCTTGGAAGTTTTTTGCCCTTAAATCTTGGCGGATCTGTGGTGACCACCTCAGCCCTTGGATTCGATCCACATCATTTATGGGCTGAAGTTATCAGAACAAAATCAACCAGCATTACAATCGTGGGAGATGCTTTTGCTAAACCAATGCTAAATGCCTTAATTGAAGCACGTGATTCTGGAAATCCCTATGACATTAGCTCAGTGAATACCATTATATCTAGCGGAGTCATGTGGAGCCAAGAAGTAAAGGATGGCTTGTTAGAATTCAATGACATGAAATTAATGGATACCATGGGTTCAACAGAAGGTGGCATGGGTGCTTCTATCGCAACTAGAGACATGAAAGCCGATACTGCGAAATTTAGATTAAATCCGGGAACAATTGTTGTTGATGAGAATGATAAGCCAATAGCGCCTGGTTCAGGTAAAGCTGGCATGATTGGTGCAGCAGGGCTAGTTCCACTTGGATATTACAAGGATGAAGAAAAATCAAAAGCTACTTTTAGGGAAATAGAAGGTATAAGGTATAGCTTTCCAGGAGATTTTGCTCTTGTAGAGGAAGATGGCACCATCACCCTGCTTGGTAGAGGAAGTAATTGCATTAATACCGCTGGTGAAAAGGTCTATCCTGAAGAGGTAGAAGAAGTTGTTAAAAAGCATCCTAGTGCCTTTGATTGTCTAGTTGTAGGTTTGCCTGATGATAGATTTGGGCAAAAAATAGTTGCTGTGGTATCAACCTCTAGCAATCTAGATGGAGAGGAGTTAGATAGTTTCTTGCGATCCAAGATAGCTGGGTACAAAGTACCAAAGCATATTCTGTTTGTCCCAAAAGTTGAGAGAGCTCCAAACGGTAAAGCAAATTACAAATGGGCAAAAGAATATGCAGAAAAAATCCTCAGCTAGTTTTAATTTAACAGATAGTTTCTTATATTTTTCTGAAAAAAATATAGAAGATTTTTTTTATGATTCCCTTATTTATATATGTGAACACGATGAGCGCGGAGCTTTTGGTTTAGTGATAAACCAACCCTTGAAACTTACTACGAAAAAATTATTTAAATCGCTCCAGCTTAATGCCAGCAACCTAGTAAATGATCTCGATAGAGTGATGCAAGGAGGCCCAGTTGATGTGGATAAAGTATTTGTGTTGCATGGGGAGAAATCAGCCTCTGATGTATCCTCAAAACTACTTGAAAACTTATACCTTTCAACTGATGCAGAAATTCTTCAAAGGATTGGCAAACAGGCAGATACAACTTTTAAAGTCTTTTTAGGGTACTGTGGCTGGGGAGCAAATCAACTAAATGAAGAGGTTAATGATGGTGTATGGGAAATAATTCAAACTTCCCATGAAAGAATTTTTAATGCCAAGCCGTCTCAACTCGTTGATTCAATTTCCACTGAACTTGGCTATAATCTCAGAGAAATTTCAAAGGGTAATAAGCAAACACATTAACTATGCAAAGATTTAAAAATAAATCAGTTTTAGTAACAGGGGCTGCGTCTGGTATTGGTAAAGCAACTGTTTCAAGACTGCTATCCGAGGGAGCTGAAGTCATTGCATTAGATATAAATGATGCTTTGTTGCAGAAATTAAAAAATGAACTAAATAGTGATCTGCTCTCAACTCATGTTCTTGATATTGCAAATATTGAAGAAATAGAAAAATTTTTTACAGATTTTTCTAACCAAACAGAGACCCTTAATGCACTAATAAATGTTGCGGGTATCCTAAGAATGGAAAATTCACACGAAGAAAATCTTAAAGATTGGAATAGGATTCTCAATGTGAACCTCACCGGAACCTTTTTTATGTGTAGATATGCCCTACCCCTGCTTCTTAAGTCTAAGGGAAATATTGTCAATGTATCCTCAACAGCTGCCCTAGGAGCCCATGCATGGACAGCTGCCTATAGCGCCTCAAAAGGAGGCATTAGTGCATTTTCTCGTAACCTTGCGATTGAATATGGTATGGAAGGATTAAATGTTAATTGTGTCTGCCCAGCATCTATTGAAACTCCGATGACAGAAAATAATCGATTACCAGAAAATTTTGATAAAAGATTACTTAAAAAAATAATGCCTATCGATGGGGTGAACAGAACTCCTAATGAAGTGGCAAGCGTAATAACTTTTTTAGCATCAGATGATGCTATTCATATTAACGGAGTTGATTTGAGGGTTGATGGAGGATTGCTAACGTGAGGCAGTTCTTCATTGTAATGGTGTTAACCTTCACCGTTCAAGCCGATATTTTCAATAGAAATTCAATTATTCATCCAGCTGTGGGTGAATCTGGCATGGTGGTAACTCAGCACTACTTAGCCACCGAAGTTGGTCAAAGTATTCTTGATAATGGAGGCAATGCAGTTGATGCGTCAGTAGCTGTTGCATTTGCCTTAGCAGTTGTATTGCCTAGAGCTGGAAACATTGGTGGTGGAGGATTTATGGTTCTCCATAATGCTGAAGACAGAAAGAACTATGCTATAGATTATAGAGAAATGGCTCCGGCAGCGGCTCATAGGGATATGTATCTTAATGAAGATGGCAGCGTTAATAAATCCACTTCCAGATTGGGTTATCTATCTGGAGGAATTCCAGGAACAGTAGCTGGCATGTGGGAAGCCCACCAAAAATTTGGATCTTTACCATGGAAAGAATTACTCGCACCAGCGATTAAATTAGCTCAGGACGGCTTCAAAGTAAGTCCCTTTATGGCAGATAGTATTAATAGGGCTTATGCTTCGATGAAGGATTATCCCTCATCAGTTGAAGTATTTTTTCCTGAGTATCCCTTAAAACCCAATCATAATTTAATCCAAAGGGACTTAGCAGCCACTTTAAAGAGAATTGCTCGCGATGGTA
>Ga0181570_10002361_pt1 | contig 15085 bp, 15 predicted proteins | sample 101ome_18_FD_148667 | JGI IMG/M metagenome (GOLD analysis project Ga0181570, IMG submission 148667) | Coastal salt marsh microbial communities from the Groves Creek Marsh, Skidaway Island, Georgia - 101406AT metaG (spades assembly) | ecosystem: Environmental > Aquatic > Marine > Intertidal zone...
ATGAGATAAAAAAAATACTTTTTTTTATCAGAAAAATATTAATTAGTAATAATATTTTTTACACTCTTGATTTTTCTGGACTTCTGCCGTTAAAAAGGGGGCAATTAATGTCAGAGTTTTCTGATGTTGAAATAGCCATCCTTGAAAAAGATATAAAGAAATTATTATCTTTAATGTCTAATATGCCTAAGAAATTTGATATTAGACTGACTTATGTAACTAAAAAAAATTCGTTATACAAAAAGGGGGATTTAATAGGCATTGATATTTTTTCTGAGAAATACAACAGTTATTTCTTAGAACCAGCCATTGTGTCAATTACTGTAAAAAAAATAAGAGGAAAAAGTGCCTTTTATTTGAGTGAACATGGAAAGATATTTAAATACAAATCATCTCATTTTATTGCAGCCAAGACTATAAAATATGATCATTTAGCATTGAATGTGCCATTAAATTCTTCTAAATATCTTTATCAGTTATACGGGTCTGATTGGAAAATTCAGTCAGAGTTCTGGTCTGGTCTTAAATAATAAATAATATTTATTCTTCTACTCACTTTTGTTTATATCGTATGTGATATAAAGAGGCATTATTGATGAAAGCTATTTAATAAAAATACTGATTTAAAAGGTTTTATATCAGATCTGATATAATTTTTTTATATTAATTTGGTGGAGAGAATATCATTTAACCTAATGCGCTTAATTTCTTTAAATACATATAAATTTGCAAAGTTTTAATTCTGTTCTACTCATCTTTCTACTCATATCTCAAATATCAAGTTAATTGATTTTTTAATGGTCTCAAAGCATATCTGTATAAATCTATACAAAAATACACAGCTACAACTGGAATAACAGAGGCCTTTATGACTGGATACCAAAGATCAAACTCTATTGAACTGAGCAATAAACCGTTAGTAACATTATTCTTGTAAGTTATAACTCCTATAGTCCAAAATACAGTCAATATGAGCCATTTTGCTCTCCATCCAGATATTTGATTTAGTTTCATAGTTTTTATCAATTCTAATATCATTATTGTTAATTTTATTACACTTAAATTCTAATAAATTACGTCTTCATCAATAATAAATATTAAAGTAACTTCATACAATGATAGAATGAGATAAATACTGAGTTTTATATTTATGCCCTTTCAGACTTTATCCCTGAAACCAAGTTACTCTACAGATACAGATAATGTACTGAAAGACTTTTATATTCCAACACTAAAAAATGCCGTTTCTTATGACAGAGCTGTTGGTTACTTTTCCTCTAATGCTCTCTTAAAAATGTTAGAAGGCATTGATGGCCTAATCAGTAATAATGGATATATGAGGCTTGTAATTGGCGATACTCTCTCAGATGAAGAGTACGAGGCAGTCAAATTCTCAGACGAAAGCCAAATAAATGAAAGACTTAGTCAAACATGGGAACAGATCTATACTAATGCAATCAATGATAGTTTACTTCACCATAGGCTCAATATTCTCAGTTGGCTAGTTCAAAATAAAAAACTTCATATCAAGTATGCATTAAGAAGAAAAGGTCTATTTCACAAGAAAATAGGGATTATTTCTGATGCAAATAATAACAAGATAGTTTTTTCAGGATCTATGAATGAAACTCAAAGTGCAATCATTGCAAGCATTGAAAATCCTGATGGAAACTCTGAAGAGATAGACGTATACAAAAGCTGGAAAACAGAAATTTTCAATGAGCATGGCCAGTCGAAGATCGTATCTTTTGAAAATCTATGGAATAACAAAGAGCCTAATACACTAACAATTGATATTTCATCAGATCAATACAAGCGATTAAGTGCTATATATTCTGGAGAATACCCTCCTAAAAGTAATGTTGAACAAGTTCAAGCCGACATTTTTGATGAGTATTTAAATAACAATAATCTAGATATTATTAGACAACCTTCAATTCCATCACATATAAACAATTACCCATTTGAAATAAGAGAGCACCAACTAAAAGCTTTACAGGCTTGGGATGCAAATGATTATCAAGGAATTATGGCACTTGCAACTGGTGCAGGTAAAACAATTACTTCAATATATGGTGCAGTAAAGATTGCAAACAAAGGCAATCGCCTTTTTTTAGTTGTTGCTGTTCCATACAAAATTCTTGCAGAACAATGGTGTGAGGTTTTATCAGAATTTAACATTTCACCGATAAAATGCTTTCATTCAAAAAATAATTGGTTTTCCGCCCTTCTCAATAATGTTCAAAACTTTAATCTAGGAATTAAAAATTTTGGTTGTGTTGTTGTTGTTAACAGAACTCTTCAAGGTCAGACATTTAATGAGTTAATTTCTAAAATTAATAGCGATGAGCTGATGTTTATTGGGGATGAGTGTCATCATCATAGTTCTGAAAATATCTCAAAAAAACTACCTAATGCTAAATTTAGGATAGGCCTATCAGCTACTCCATGGTCAAGAAAAGATATTACTCAAGGTGAGCTATTAAGAAAATATTATGGAAATATTATTGCTTCTTATTCACTTAGAGAGGCTTTAAATAATGGAATTTTAGTTAACTACGAATATTACATTCATGCAGTTAGTTTAAATGATGATGAAGAAGAAAAATATAGAGCAATTAATAAAACTATTGCTCAAATAGCACCGAAAAAAAACAAAACTTTAAACGAGCAGAATATTTTGAAGTTTGCAATCTTCAAAAGAGCTCGTCTTCTGGATGGTTTAGAAGATAAGTTTCAAACTCTTGATGAACTACTTCAAAATGAAGTACCTCAGAATCATACTTTATTTTACTGCGGAGCAGGAAGCAGTGAGAGTGAAGATGAAGACGATCTCAGTGAAGAAGGTGACAATCTTGAAGAGCGAGTGAGGCTTATTGATAAGGTTACCCAGATTCTAACCAAACACAATTGGTCTTCCTCAAACTTTACCTATAATGAGTCAACTAGTGAGAGATTTAAAATCATGGACTCTTTTAAGGCTGGCGAAATAAATGCTTTAAGTGCAATTAAAGTTCTTGATGAGGGTTTTGATGTGCCAATTTGTCAGAAGGCATTTATCACAGCAAGTTCATCTAATGAAAGACAATATATTCAAAGAAGAGGAAGAATACTTAGAAAATCTCCTGGGAAAAAAATCGCAATTATTCATGACTTTGTAATCATGCCCTCCTACAAAGACTCAGCATTTCTTGGTCTAGTTGAAGATGAATTTGTTAGAATGTCTGAATTTTTTAGGGATGCTGTAAATAAGGACGATTTCTTGAACAATATCTCTATAAAGCGTTGTGCGAAGTTGTACAACATAGATATGCATAAACTTATCGATTAATTAATATGAGCGACAAAGAAATTACTAGTTTAATTCATGAGATTTATCAAGATTCTTTATCAGAAGATGAAGAACTTATAAGTGAAATCATTAAAATTGAAAGTACATCCAAAGTAAGAGAAACTAGCACTCGCAATCGTAAAGATATGATATTTAAGTTGCTTGAAGAAGCAATTGAAAAGAATAATGAGTGAGTTAATATTTAAAAAACTTCAGATTAAAGATTTTCGAGTATACAAAGGTGAACACTCTATAGAGTTCTCTACCAATCCAAAAAAAAAATTAACATTAGTTCATGCAGAAAATAGCACTGGAAAAACTACTATGCTTAATGCAATTAAGTGGTGTTTATATGGTGAAACCCCTGATTTCGAAGACAAAACAAGGCTTGTAAATTCTCAGTCGGGTAAAAACTCTTGCTCAGTCAAGCTTAACTTTATTTTTGATGAACAAGAATACCAAGCATCAAGATCATACAATCAAATAGATACCAAAAGCGATATAAAACTCTTCAAAGTAAATCAATATGGGTCGCTAACTCCTGAGAATGAAGAACAAGCTTTAATTAACGGTCTGCTTCCAAAAGAGTTATCAAATTTTTTCTTGTTTGCTGGTGAGCAATTTGCTAAAGAGTACATTGATAAACCAGAAAATCATCGAAGAGCAATTAGAAACATTTTGGGTTTTGATCTTGCTGAAAGAGCAATTGATGATTTAGAAAAAATTAAAAAAGATAATTTAGCAAAAATTAAGTCTCTTGCTAAAGAGAACAGCGAAATTTCCGCAGCTGCAAAGGAGATAGATAGGCTTGAGAAGCTAGTTGAGAGTCTTAATGAAGAGAGAGCTGAGGTCAAAAAAGATATTTCCGTTCAAACTGAAATAATCAAGATTGCCCAACAAAATATTGATAACAGTGATCACAAGTCGGTAAAGAAATTAAGATTGATTCTCAAAGAGCAAGAGAGTTCTAGGGATACTCAAAAGAAGTTATTAGTGGAGAAATTTAAGCTTAAAAACTCTTTAGTTTCTAGCTATGGCTATTGTATCTTTGGTCTTAAATTTAGCAAATCCACTTCAAAATTTATAGAGGAAAAAGAGTCTGATTCTGGAATGCCGTCTGATTTTGGCAGAACTTTTGTGAATAGACTTCTAAAAAATAAAGAATGTTGCTGTGGCAGACCTCTAAAAGAGAATACTGCAGAATTTAGAAGAATAGAAGGGTTAATTGATACTGCTACAACTCAAAAAGTTAATGACAAGATAAGATATGCTAAGGGCATTGAGGATGACTTCGCACATAAGTCTAAAGAATTTATTGAAAAACTATCAACACTTGAGACCCAGATAACCAATATAGAAGCTGCTATATCTGGTTATGAGGCAGGAATTGAGGATACCAAAAATCATCTTAAAGGTCTCAAAGATGCGAATATAGAAAAAGATATTATTGATAGAGATAATGCCATGAGTGAGAAATCTAAACTTCAAGCTAGGGTTATATCAATTGATGAGACTAAATTAAAATTTAAGAATAGTATTGCAGAGAATGAAAGAACTATAAAGATAAATCCTGGGAAAAATGTTCAGCTAAATAAATTCCAAAAAATGAATAATTACATTGATGGAATTTCAGAAACTATACAAAAAAAACTATCGACAACTGAAATAGCTGCAGTGAATACAATTAAAGAAAATGTTCAAAATAATATTGATAAGAGCATGAAATCCAAATTTCATGTTTCAATAGGTGAAAATTTCCAGTTAAATATTACTACTTCCACTGGTCATACGATCCATGGTTCTGACGGTGGAAGAGGTTTAACGCAACTGACTAGTTTATCTTTCGTAACTGCTTTAATTGCGCATTCAAAAAATAGAGCTAACAATAAAAAAACAATATTTCAACCCGGAACTATAGCACCATTTGTAATTGACGCTCCATTTGCTGAGATGGATGCTGATAATCAATCTAATGCTCTGAGATTTCTACTTTCTCAATCTCACCAAATTATTTTATTTTTATCCTCTGGTCAATGGGAAGACCAGTTTGAAGATGTTGTTGGAAATGATATTGGTAAAAGGTATTATTTTATTGATCACGCTAAAGAGGAGACTGGTTCTACAGTTAAAAAACTAAAAATAAAAGGCAAAGACTATGCATTATCCGATTTTAATACCGATAAACCAGCTACTGAAATAATGGAGATTATCTAATGCCCTCAGTTGCTTTCGATAGTGAATTTATAAATATATTTAATAAACTCTGTGAAGAGAAAGATGAAATGACTGGTCAGTCTATTTTTAAGTTTAATTGGGAGTTCATGATATTTCTTGCCATGGTTGGTCGTCATAAAAAAGAAAGCTGTTCTAAAGTTGAGAAGATCCCTACGAATAGAAGAGTAAAAGATATAAAGGATGTGACTTTTGAACAGGCCAATAAGGTTGGTATAGTTTATGCCCTCGGTATTGATCAATCCAAGGGTGGAGATATTCTTAGAGATGATGATGACAATGAATCTTGGCTATATCTTGAAAAATTTGCCCAAATTGGCATGGAAGAGGTTTATTCTTGGTTTGTTGAATTTCCTACAATGAAACCCTCTGATTTAATTCTTTCAAAAATTAAAGAAATTGCTGAGTCAAATATAAGCAAAAAAGAATTTATTAAACCTAATTTTGGAAGTTAAATTTAACTTCCAAGTTAATTCATATTCATATATAATTTCTTAAACACAAAAATTATATATGTCGGATTTTTTTCATTCATTTAACGCAGTAAGAGGGACGCAAGCAGGAAAACCCTGCTACACCGCAATGTGCCCTATGAGAATTATCCCTAAGATTTTCGTTTTTGATGAGGAAGAGGTTCCAGCGGAATTGCGTGCACAAAGAAAACTAAATAAAAGTCGACTACCTGAAATTACAAATTACCTACTTGAAAATAGAAATGATTATATTCTGTCATCTCTAACAGCTTCTATTGATGGTGAAACCCAATTTGAACCAATTAATGATAAAAACTTAAATATTGGCACTTTTAAAATATCAATGGATGCTCGTATTCTTATTAATGATGGCCAGCATAGAAGAGCAGCTATTGAAGAGGCTATCAATAACAACATTGAACTTGGTCACGACCATATTTCTGTTGTTTTCTTCTTAGATAATGGCCTGACAAGAAGTCAACAAATGTTTGCTGATTTGAATAAACATGCAGTAAGGCCAAGCCCCTCCCTTTCAACTCTTTATGATCAAAGAGAGGAGTTATCTAATGTAGCCAGGAAAGTAATGAATGGTGTAAGCATTTTTAGTCGTTTGACAGAAACTGAAAAAACAAGTGTATCAAATAGAAGTGTTAAGTTATTCACTCTAAGTTCAATAAAGAATGCGACTAAATCTCTTCTTTCTAAAGGAAAGAATGACTCTATTACCAATTTTGAGGTTGAATTGGCCTTAGAATTTTGGAAAGCAGTAACTTCAGAAATAAAAGACTGGTCTGATGCTTATGATAAAAAAGCCAATAGTAGTGAACTAAGAGAGAACTATATCCACGCTCATGGTGTGTTTCTTTCAGCTATTGGCATTCTAGGAAATCAAATCATTAATGATAAAAAACAGTGGAAAAAACTCTCTAAGTTAAAAGATCTTGACTATTCAAGACAATCCCCTCTTTGGAACGGAAGAGCAGTAGTTAATGGAAGAATATCGAAGTCGCTTACAAGCGTCAAACTAACCTCTAACAAGATTAAAGAATTAATTGGATTGGAATTAACTGACTCAGAAAAACAACTAGAAAAAGAAATAAAAAAATAATGACTCAACATTTGTACAACTCTCATCATGAGATGATTATCGATTTAGCAATAGCGGACCGAAATCTATTTGAGCAAATTGAAGAGATAAAAACACTTTATCAGAGTGATACTAGAGCGTGGGTAATTGGTTTTAGTGGTGGTAAAGATTCAACTGTGGTCTTATCTCTAGTTTATCAAGCTTTAAAACAACTTGATAAAGACAATCTTACCAAACCCGTGTATGTAATTTGTTCAGATACACTTGTTGAAACACCTGTTGTTGTCGGTCTTATAAAAAAAGTTCTCAATGATGTTGAATCCGCTGCTAAAAGAGATGGTATTCCATTAACAGCTCATTTGGTTGTTCCTGATGTAAAAAATACATTCTGGGCAAACCTATTAGGTAAAGGCTACCCTGCCCCAACTAAAAGTTTCCGATGGTGTACTGAGAGAATGAAAATTCGACCAGTCACTCAATTTATCAATGAAACTGCCACCAAATTCGGTGAGGCAATTGTTGTGCTCGGTTCCAGAAAAGAAGAGAGCGCTGCTCGTTCAGCCTCGATTGAAAAACACAGAATAGATGATTCTCTTTTATCTAGGCATTCTAATCTTCCAAATGCATATACCTATATGCCTATTCAAAATTGGTCTGCGGATGATGTTTGGCAATATTTATTAAGTGCACCTAGTCCCTGGGGAGAGAACCATGACCAGCTCTTTGCAATGTACAAAGACTCTAACCAAGGTGAGTGCCCACTGGTTGTTGATAGTAAATCGCAATCTTGTGGTAATTCTCGCTTTGGTTGCTGGACATGTACTGTCGTTACAAAAGATAGAGCACTTCATGGCTTAATTGACTCTGGTGAAGAATGGATGAGACCACTTCTAAATTTTAGAGATGAGTTGTATAACTCTTCGCAACCAGAAAACAAAGAAAGGTATAGAAATTTTAGACGTCGCACAGGAAATATTGACATACAAACTAAATATGAACCTGGTGTTGGTAGAACCAATGAGGTTGATGTAAATGAAGATGGAAGTGTTAGATATGTGCCTGGTCCATATTGGATGGAATATCGTCAAAAGTGGCTTAAAGAGTTACTCGAAATCGAGAAAAATATTCGTATTCAGGGAATTGATATTGAACTTATCACAAGAGATGAGCTCAAAGCTATCAGACAAGAATGGCTAAATGATCCTGTAGAGGCTGATATTGCAGATTCACTTCCTGGTATTTATAGATCTGTTTACCCAGATGATGAAATCATGTGGCACAAAAATGATTTAGGGCTCGATGATACAAGTGTCCTTGGCACTCTTACAAAAGCATCTAAAAATCATAACATATCTCTTGAACTTCTTAAAAAGAGTATTGGGATAGAAATTGAGGCTAGTGGTGGCAACAGGAAAGGTATCTATCAAAAACTTGGAAATCTATATTCCCAGGACTGGGGTGAGAAAGAAGAGGTGCTTGATAGGATTCATCAAGAGAAAAATGAATTGAACTTATTCAAAAATAAGCGAGATGGATTCAAATCAATGTTAGAGGGATTAAAAAAATGATATTTAATTCGCTAACATTAGAAAATTTCAGAGTATTTCAGTCAACCCATACGATTGACCTAACTGTTCAAAATGGGCGCCCTATTGTCCTATTTGGCGGTCTAAATGGTGCTGGGAAAACCTCAATATTGAATGCAATTAGGGTTCTTCTATTTGGAAGAAATGCTTTTAAGAATATTCGTACTAAAAAACAATACGAAGAACTTTTGGTTGATTTTATTAATGGTAAGAAACAAAATAAACTTAAACATGCAAGTGTAAAACTTAGTTTGACTTTTTCAAAGCTTGGAAAAGAAGAAACTTATGAAATTAAAAGATATTGGACTTTTATCAATTCAAAATTAGAAGAAAAGCTCACTATCAAAAATAGCAATAAAGAATTTTCTGAACTTGATAATGTTGGCGCCCAGAGTTTTATTAACGATCTTATTCCTCTTGGTATAGCTGACTTATTTTTCTTTGATGGTGAGAAAATTAAACATATGGCCGATGACCAAGATGGCACTGTTCTTATAGATGCACTCAAAAAACTTGTTGGAATCGACCTAATCGACCGTGTTGTTCATGATACTGGCGTCCTTATCAGAAACCATGCAAAATCTAATATCTCCAAAGCTCAACAAGATGAGTTTGAAAGTAAGGAGAAAAGACTAGATGAAATAGAAAATTTGGTGGAACTTAAACAAACAGAACTAGACAATACCTGTTATGTTCCTAAGATTGCATATGAAGATCAACTAAGGAGAGTTGAACAAAAACTTGATACTGCTGGAGGTACATGGGCTAAAAGTCGCTCTGCTCTGGTTTCAGACCAGTCAAAACTTCAATCTGAAGCGAATAAGTTAAAACAACAGATTGTTGAGTTAGCAAGAGGGTCATTTATTTTTATGCTGGCTCCAAATTATATTGGTGAATTAATCAGCCAATTAGAAAAAGATTTGGACATCCAGAACCAGCTTAACTTTAATAATGAATTAAGCAATAAACTTAAAAAGTTATCATCTGATGAAGAAAAGTCTCTATCGCCAATTCTTCCGAGTCTGTTAAATAATATAAATGAAGACCCACAACATCAAATTTCTTCATATCAGCTATTTGGGATTAAAAGCACCATCGAAGACTCCAGGTCGTCAAATTCATTGATTACTGAGAAAATTTCAGAATTGAATCAAGTTAATAAAGAACTCGATAATCTTGGCTTAAACATTGCTAAAGCACCAGACGAATCTCATCTCAAATCAATTTTTGAAGAACTCAATGCAGTCAAGTTAGAAATTGAAAAAATTAACCTTTTAGAATCTTCAATCAAGGCTGAAATGACCGAATTATTGAATGAGGGAATCTCTCTTACGATTGAGCTTGAAAGACTTTATGTATCAATTTCTTCTGAAAAGAAATCTACGCAATTGATTGATACCTCAAATCAAGTGATTAATGCCATGACTGATCTATCAAATAGCTTACTGAATGAGAAACTATCTCAGCTTGAGGCTGAATTTGACAAAGTCTTTAAACGTATTCTCAGAAAGAAGGATGTGATCTACAAAGTTAGAATCAATCGAGATTCCTATCAGATTGAACTTTTTGATGAACAAGGAGATTTTGTCAATAAAAAGGCAATTTCTTCAGGAGAAAAGCAAGTTTTTGCATTAGCTATGATTGAAGCACTTGGTAAAACTTCTGGAAAGGACTTACCTTTTATTATTGATACACCCCTAGGTAGACTAGATTCTAAACACCGAAAAAATATCGTCAATGACTTCTTTCCAGTAATTGGAAAACAAATTGTCATACTCTCAACGGATACAGAAGTTGATAAAAATTACCAAGAAAGCATTCAAGATTATTTAAGTCATCAATACGTTATCAATTACGATGAGCAAAGTCAAACAAGTTCACTAACTGAAGGTTATTTTTGGCATGAAAAGGAGGTATCTAACGCATGAATATACTACCCCTAGAGATTGCCCTTTCGTACAAGCAAACCAATCGATTTTCATCAATTAAAAGTAGAACTGGCATCACTCCTAATATCATGGCTAGAATCGCAATATTAAAAGCATTAGAAGATAATATTGAGCCTGAAAAACTAGAGAAGGCGACAAATCTTTCTCAAAAAATACCCAGCCACATCGCATTTGGTGATTTTATTGATTTATTTGATTTTGCCATCAGCCACTATACAAAAAAATATAGTTACTCAGGAGATGTGCGAGAGTTAATCTCTAACCTGATTGAAACAGGTGCTCACAAAATTGGTAATATTAAAAATATAACTGACTTTAGAGACAACATCTAATTCTCGAAGAATTACTTTATACAAGTTAATTTTGATTAATGTAGGATTGTATAGACACTAACCGGGGTTCTTATTTCCTCTAGAAGCTTTTCATATTCAATAATTTGATATTCCAATACATCGCAATCTGCTGCTGTTATCTTTCGAGTTAACTCTCCTTTTTTTATCTCATAATCAATCTCTGCAACTTCATTATCGCAAAACTCATTAATCTCATCACTTTGATTACCATATCTTCTTATCCAGTCAAGCGTATTCATTCGATATACAAGATCACAATACAAATCATTATCTTCATATTTGTCTAAGTTTTTCTCAAAACCTGCCTCAAATGCATCTATAGCAAAACTATTTGCCTTTTTCTTTGATAAGAGTTTCTTCTTTATTAATTTTTTTCTTATATAAAGGGTTGTTTTAATCACCATGTACAAGAACCGAATCAATGTTGGTATATAAAAAATTAGGTCCTTGATTTTTAATAGCTTCTCTTTCAATTTTTACTTTTAAAAATTTGAAATCTTAATACTGCCTCGGCACCCTTTTTCATGATCCTGTTTTTTAATGTAACCTCACCTTTATGTAATTCCATAATTTTCTTAACAAATCTCAAGCCTAATCCATTACTTCTTCTTCCTGAGTTTGGCTTAACAGTTGAATAAAACCTAGAAAATACCTTTCCCTCTGCATATCCTGGGATGCCCGGACCTTCATCTCTAATCTTAAGCAAAACATGTTTATTCGACGACTGCAGCTCAATATCAAGATTAGAATCAGGAGGTGAAAATGAAACCGCATTATCAATAATATTTCCTAAAGCTTGCTCAAGAAGGATCCTATCTCCAAGAACACTTATTGACGGATCTATATCCTCCCTAATGTGAATCTTTTGATTAGCAATAATTGCTCTTCTATTAAATTGCTTAAGAACATTTTCAACTAATTCCTGAATGTTTACTTTTTCAGTTTTTTCAAGAGTATCTCTTAGCTCAAGACGAGAGAGATCTAAAATCTTATTTATCAATAAATCCATGCGATTATTAGCATCTAGAATATTTTTTATTGATCTATCTTTTTTCTCTTTATTGTCTGTATCGTAAAGATTTTCAGCATTCATCCTGATTCCAGTAATTGGCGTTCTTAATTCATGTGCCATAGTTGAAATCATCTCTTCTACGTATTCTTTTTCCTCCACCTCGATTCTTAATTTTTTGATTGCATCTGCCAATTCAGAAAACTCAACTTGTCTTATTTTTGGCGCCTCAATTTTCTTACCTTTAGAGAGATCGGTCGTATATTTGATAAGTTTTGTTGCGGATCTAGAAACCAAGAAACTTACCCCTGCACCGAATAAACTAGCAACCAGGAAAATCATCACAGCGTAGTATTTAATTTGCTCTTTCTGTGATGAAAAAAATTCTCTTAGTACCTCAGCCCTCTTAACAACTGTTAAAGCTCCAATAATCTCATTCTGATGATAGATAGGAGCGGCAACATAAAATGCTTTCTCTTCTGGCAAAGGATTTACATTGTCTCTATCATATGCACTTGCTCTGGCACCATACTCACCTTTCAATGTAAGATAAACATCATTATCTTTTGAAAAGTCCTCTCCAACATATCTCTGAGTAGAGTCATAAATCACAATTCCATTTTGATTAGTGATGTAGACATCTAAGGAGGTTTTTTCTTTTTCTACATCATAAATTTTTGCCTCAATATTCCTCTTTAGATAAGAATCAATTGTTTTTCCAATTTCTTGAAGCTTTATCTGTCCTTCTCTACTTTCATCAGAAACTAATTGTGCAAGAAGATTGGCAGTATCAATCATGACATCTTCAGCAGCTTTATCTATTTCTTTACTTAATTCTTTGGGTGTTTGCTCTACCAAATACCACGAAATCCCAAATCCAATGATTAGATAAGTTAAAAATACTTTAATACCGATACTTAGATTTGGAAACATTACAAAATTAAACTATAGCCAATACCGCGAATTGTTCTTATATATTGACTACCAGGAGCAACTTCATTTAGTCTTTTACGAATTGAAGCCATATGTGTGTTAATCGTATTTTCATCTGCACCAGTATGTCTCTCATGTGCAATATTGAGAAGTTGTTCTCTCGTAAACGTATTGTTGGGTTTAGAGACTAATTGTCTTAAAATCTTGCACTCTAATGGAGTCAAATTTAGGGGCTTTTCTTCAAAAAGTACTTGGTGAAGCGCATCATTAATTTTAAAAGGATTTTCGAGTTTTCCGACATCGTTAGATGGCAATAGAGTTCTTTTCAAAAGAAGCTTGATTTTAGAAATAATTACTCTTGGACTAGATGATGCACCAGACTTAACAATATAGTCGTCTGCACCCAATCCTTCAAGCATAAGCACCTGTTCAATTTCTCCATCAAGAGCAGTTAGGACAAGAACTGGAATCTCGCTTTTCAATTCCTGCCTAATAATTCTCAGTACATCATTTCCTGTAATATCAGGAAGACCTATATCCAAGACAACTAAATCAATGGAGCCATTCTTAATCTTTTCAAGTCCTTCAATTCCAGTTGAACACCAATCAAAATCAAATCCATGGTTATCCAATGCCATAGTTAAGGCTTCGGCGATTGTTGGATCGTCCTCAATGACTAGAATTTTTTGCATGAGCATATTCTAAACGATGAGATATTTGAAACAAAGCATCTCAATTAAATCTTTATGAAATCTTTATGAAAGAAACATTTGTCCTTAATGTTCATTTAATAGACTGTTGTCATGTTTTTAGTTGAGTGAGGGATAAAGCGGACACAATCCTCCAATACTACTCCTCTAATGTAAGCTCGTTCGCTCCTCACTCTCTAGAAACTATCTAACTAAACATGAAGGAGAAAAACACAGTGATTGAATATGAAGCTGTCGAGGACAGAGTATATGAAGAACTAGCATCTTATCAACTTCCAGAAAATGCGAATGAACTTGACCATGATGTAGATTACGTCTGGAATGGCATATGGAGAACTATCAAGTTGAAATATCCATCCAGTAAATACAATGTTTATGAGAATTTAGATGGCTGGAACTATCATCATGACGGTATATCTGGATGGGTTAAAACATCAATCACTATAAGATGCCAGACTTTAGTGGATTACACACCTATTGTTGATGAAGACAATCAAGCCATACGAGTCACTAATATTAAATCAACGGATGTGGATAGAGCGATTAAGCGTTCACTTGTGAGAGCTTCTCAACAGCACGGACTGTGGCAAGATTTGGTGGTCTAATGAGTTACGATAATTTCATGAATCAACTTTTTTACTATTGTGTAGAAATACTTAAGAAATCAGCAGAGATAACTGGAATGACTTATGAAGAAATCAACATATGGGTCTTTGTTGTTATACACCCTTTAATTACAATTCTCTTAATTTACGAACTATCTAAATGCAAACGATTAAATACTCAATCATAACTCTATTTTTGTCACTCTCATTGAACTCTAATGCAGTAATGGAAGTCAAGGAATACAGCAAGAAGTTTGGAAATATAGAAGTCAGAGAAAGATTAAAGGTGGATGAAAGAGATTATTTCAATCAGCATACGGTAGAAGTTTTCTATAAGGATGATTTACTATTTGAGGAAGACTGTATTGACTGCGGCACACAATACATTTATGTTCTTCATACGCTCGACAAAGAAGATGTTAATTGGGAGGAATCTGGAGTTCCAATAATCGATGATAAAGTTTTATCAAGATTTGATTTAAACAAGATAGACCCTTTTCAGGGGACAGATAAACATAACTCTGAATTTGTGATTGGATTATTTACTGCAGGAGCTGGTGCATCAGGCAAGTCAGGGAGTTACACTTCATACCATGTTGGAGTAGATACAGGAAAGGTTGTCAAAAGTAGCTATATATATGACTATTATCCCAATGCATGGGGATACCCATATCCGAGAATTGAGAATATAGAAGAGTCTTTTGGGCCAAGTAGAAAGCTATAAATTACTAAAAAATGAAAGCACATTGAAATGAAAAAAATAACATTATTATTGACAGCTATTTTTTCTTTGCAGGCATTATCAAATATTAATGAG
>Ga0181570_10002371_pt1 | contig 15057 bp, 13 predicted proteins | sample 101ome_18_FD_148667 | JGI IMG/M metagenome (GOLD analysis project Ga0181570, IMG submission 148667) | Coastal salt marsh microbial communities from the Groves Creek Marsh, Skidaway Island, Georgia - 101406AT metaG (spades assembly) | ecosystem: Environmental > Aquatic > Marine > Intertidal zone...
CCGCAAGATTCTAATGTATCATTTAGACTAACAGATGATAGTACAATTGTAAATGCACGAGTTGAAAGTTTTGCATATGACGGTGATGATGCTGTTGTAGAATTACAAGGTTATGTGAGAGATCTGTTCCAACTGAAAAGTATTGATGATACACCTGAAATGATTCTAAATGATGACAGCACAGCAAACCTAAAATTACTTGATGTTAAACTTACTGAAACTAACACACTGTGTTTGCTAGAAGCACCAGAAGCATGGGAAACAGTAAACATTTATACATTTAGTAATCACGACATAAATGAGTTTGAAAGAAACAGTTATGACGTTGTGTGGAATACTAACCAAGCACCAGAAGGTTCGCAAGAATACATTGATAAAAACTTATTGTCTACAGGTTACGTAAAATTACAACAACCTGCAATTAGTGCAAATTATGTCTGGGTGTTTAAAAATGGTATTATACTTGTACCGCAGAAAGATTATAAAATTGTAGACAAAAAAGATGGTGTACAACTTTATGAAAAAGTTTTACCAAACGATAAAATTGATGTGTTACAATTTGCTGCACCAATTAGTAAACCAAAATTTGGATTTAGAATATTCAAAGATATTATTGGTAGATATCATTACAAGCGTTTGAATAATGATAATGAATACGAATTACAGCAACCGTTAAATTATTATGACCAAACAATTCAACTAAAAGATGCAACTGGAATTCAATCGCCTAACAGAGCAATTGGATTACCAGGCGTAGTTTATATTGATAAAGAACGTATTGAATATTTTGCTGTCGATGGCAATCTTTTAAGACAAATACGCAGAGGTACTTTAGGAACAGGAATTAAAGAATCTTATCCAGTAAACACAAAAGTAATTGGACAAGGTATTGAAGAAAATATTCCTTATAAAGACGAAATTCATAGCACAAAATTTATTGGTGATAGCAGTACAAAACAATTCTTGTTAGATTGGACACCAACTAGTGTAAATGAATTTGATGTTTATTTCTTAGGATATAAATTACGTAAAGATAGTATTACAACATTTGATCCTACCGTTGATCAAGACTCGCCAGAAGCAGATGTAACTATTGCACCAGAATATACAATGGAGACAATACAATGGGGATCAGAAACTAGAGTTGCAATTATTTTAGCAGATTACATTCGTCCTCCGGCTGATGGAGGAATAATAGAAGTTGTAAGAAAAACAGGCAGAGTTTGGACAGAACCAGGTAAAACTATTGCAGATAGTGAAAATCAAATCTGCAAATTTATAACAGACAAAACAATATCGCTACCACGATAAATACAGTATAGGAACGGAATAAAAATATGATTAATGAACAAAGTGGTGTACACATTGAAGGACATATAAAAATACACAATCCAGATTCTGGACACGTATTTGTAAACAAACGTAATGCTATTCATTATGAAAATATGAGTATTAGTCTTGCCGAAAGTTTAGGTAATGCTGGCGAAGGTTTTATCTATGAAATGGCGTTTGGAAATGGCGGTACTAGTGTTGATCCTACAGGTATTATTACATACCTAACACCAAACAGTACTGGTACGAATGCAAGTTTGTATAATCAAACTTACACAAAAGTTGTTGATGACCGTTCTGTCAATAACGTAGACCCACAGCGTAACAAAATAGAAACACGTCATGTAACTGGTACAAATTATACTGATATTGTTGTAAGCGCACTTCTTGATTATGGTGAACCAGACGGGCAAGATGCATTTGATACAGCAGCTGATACTGAGCAACAATTTGTTTTTGATGAACTTGGATTAGTTGGATATTCACCAAGTGGTACAGGACGTTTACTTACTCATGTTATTTTCCATCCAGTACAAAAATCATTAAACAGACTTATACAAATTGATTATACTGTAAGAGTACAAAGTTTGAGTGGAGGTAATACATAATGCCATATAATATTCCGTTCACTGACGAAGCTAACAAGGGCAATATTACAGTAGAAGATAGCAGTATCAATACAGAAACAAGTATGAAATTGCCTGGTAGGCTAACAACAGACTATGGACAAAGTGTAAATGAAAATTTTCTACATTTGCTAGAAAACTTTGCAAATGCAAGTCCGCCTTCAGATCCAGTTGAAGGGCAACTATGGTACGATACTACACAAGAAGTTGATCAATTAAAAATTTATGATGGCACAAATTGGGTTGCAGCCGGCGGCCTTAAAAAAGGTAGTTTTGAGCCAGAACTTGCAAACAGTGTAAAAGGCGATCTATGGGTAAACACCAGCACTAGTCAGTTGTATTTGTATACAGGCAGCGGCTGGTTACTTGTTGGACCAAATTACAGCGATGGCAATAAAAGTGGTGCTTTGGTTGAAGAAATTGTTGACACAGCAAGTGTAACTAGAACAGTAATAATAAACTATATTGAAGATATTCCTGTAACAATTTATACAAGAACAGAATTTTCTCCTAAGACACCTTTTGCAGGATATAGCAGCACAACACCATTTAAGGTTGGTATCAATTTTAACAAAAATTTAAGCACAGCCAAGTTTAATGGTACAGCAGATTTAGCTGAAAATTTATTGATTAGCGGTGCAACTATTCCTGCTGCAAACTTTATGCGTAATAATATTGTAAATCAAGTAACTGAAAAATTACAAATTAAAAGCAATCAAGGTATTGAAGTTGGTAATGCAAAAACAATAAGTGTTTTAGTTGAGGGCAATAACGGTATTATTGAAAACACAATACCCGGTGCACCATTAGATATGCGTGTAAACAACAATGGTACATTTGTTGTTCCTTTAAGAGTAAAAAGCAATACAAATATAGGTGTAAATAATCTAAATCCAACAGAAAGTTTAGATGTTGTAGGCAACATTAAAACAGACAGTTCTGTAATAGTAAACGGAACTACCGAAAGCAATAATCCTACTACAGGAGCATTAAAAGTTGCCGGCGGTGTAGGCGTTACAAAAAATATAAATGTAGGTGGCAATGCAGTAATTGACGGAAACATTACAATGGCAAATATATTGCCAGATATTGCAAATACTAGGAATATTGGTACAAGTGTGTTGCCGTTTGATACATTGTATGCAAATAGAATTACAGGAAATTTAACTGGAAATGTTACAGGTAATGTAAGTGGTACAGCAGGCAGCACAGCAAAATTAAACAGTACTACAACATTTTCAATGACAGGACAAATTACTAGTAGTAGTTTTGTATTTGATGGACAAACTGGGGGTAGCACAAAAACATTTGGCACACAGGCTGCTCCTGCAATAATTAGTGATCAAACAGCGGCAAGTAGTATCAATAGAACAACTGATGAATTACTTGTAAATCAAGGCGGAGTTTTAGCCAAAGCTACTCCTGCACAGCTAATTGGCAGTATTGATACAATGCCAGTCGGTACAATTATCATGTATGGCGGCCCTGTTGCTCCAACAGGTTGGTTCATATGTGATGGCGAAGAATATGATAGGACTACATATTTAGATTTAGCAAATGCAATTGGATTTGATCCTTCAAACAGCAGTACATGGTATTATGGAAATCCTACAACAGCAGGCTTCTTTAAAATTCCAGATTTGCGAGGGCAACTGCCATTGATGTCAACAGATGGAAGTTTATCTGGTAGATCATTATCTGCAAATGCAATTTCAACAGGAAACTTAGGTAGTATAGGTGGTAACACAGAAGTAACTATTCAACAAGAAAACTTACCTGAACACAAACATGATTTTGAGGATGGCGATGGCAATCAATACTATGCAGCCAGCACAGCAATATATACTGGAACAGATAGTGTTCCAAACAACGGCGATACATCTGGCGTTGGTACAAGACTAGAAACCAGTGGTGGAGTTGTTGACTTACAGAACTTGCCAATGAATGTTGTGAACCCGTTCTTAGCATTGAACTTTATTATATATCACGGAGTAACAGCATAATGGCCTATAAATTAAATAAAACAGACGGATCATTATTAGTAGAACTAGTAGATGGAAGATTAGATACTACATCCGCAGATATAAATCTTATAGGTAAAAATTATCAAGGTTTTGGCGAAAGTATAAACGAAAACTTTATCAAAATGCTTGAAAATTTTTCAAACACTACTGCGCCTAATAAACCAATTGAAGGGCAATTGTGGTACGATAGATCTACACAAAGATTAAAAGTTTACGACGGTATTACATTTAGAAGTACAGATAGTACAATTTATAGTTCTACACAGCCAGATGAATTGATTGAAGGCGATATTTGGATTGATGGTAGTAAAGATCAAGTATATTTTTGGAATGGTACAGAAACTGTTTTAGTTGGTCCGCAATATAGTAAGACACAATCTAGAACAGGTGATGTAGTAGAAACTATAAAAGATACACTTGGACAAAACAAAACAGTTATTAAAAAATATATAAATGGAAGTTTAGTTGCTATTGAAACTAAAGACAACTTTACTCCTTTTCCTAATATTCCAGGTTTTACAGATTTAAAAGTTGGTTTCAATATCAACTCAGGATTTAGCTCATATACATTTTTAGGATCTGCAAACAGTGCAAAACAACTTATAGACGATTTTGGTAATGTATACGATCAAAGTAGTTTTTTAAGTTCTAATAATAACAGTACTACAACAGGTAGTATTAGTATAAAAGACGACAACGGATTATTCCTAGGCGACGATTTTGATTTAAATATTAGACAAGACGGCGCAGTTACAAATCTAAAAATGCAAAAAACAAATCAAGATTTTAAAATTGCATTTAATGGTAGTAACGACCTTGCACAAAGTGTTTATTTTGATGCAAGCGAAAAACGTGTAGGATTTTTCCAAAGTACTTTACCTGCATATACAGTAGATATTGCAGGTGATTTGCGTGTAACTGGTAATATTTTAGTTGAAGGCGACAGTGTAAGTTTAGACGTTGCAAAACTGCGTGTTGAAGATCATAGAATTGAATTAGCAATACAAGATGATAGTACTCTAATCAGTGAAGCAGATTTAGCAGGATTAGAAAGTTTATATGGACCTGCAGGTATAGTTATTAGAGTAAGTGGTGATGACAAAGAATGGTCATTCCGTACTGGAACTGATCTTTGGACAAGCAGTCACGGTATTGCTTTAGATTCTGTATATCATTCGTATCATATAGGCACAGCTGATGTATTATCATTAGATACATTAGGTACAAGTGTTGTAAACAGTAGTTTAACAACTGTAGGTAAATTGATACAACTTCAAGTTGGCGCAACTACTGATACAATGACAATAACTGAGGATACAATATCAACAACAGGCGGATTACAAATTACCAGTGTTGATGATATTGAATTGACAAACCCAAAAAGAATCAAAAACGTTTTAGAGCCAACAGACGATAATGATGTAGCACACAAAAAATATGTAGATGAAGCAGTTACATCAACACCAATTGTAATGGGTGTAGATATTACAGGACTTGGAACTACATACAATCCTGGTGCATATGGTGACGGTACTTGTGACGATGCATTAGTTGTTAAAATTGCTACAATGTTAGCAGAAATATCACCGCCTGCGACAGAAAGAAACGGAACAACTGCCAAAATTCATGCATACTATTATAATGCAACCACTGATCCAATTGATGTACAAAGCGGAATAGCTAAAACACTTGTACCAGTTGACAGTGCCGGTGTACAAAACGTGAATGTTGTAGGAGATTTTGCAATTAGTGATCCTACAGCAACAGTGAATCTCACAGTTACAAGGCGTGTAATTACTATTACAATATCAAGTGGCCTTTGGGACGTGAACACAGGTGTAATTAGCACATCAGCAGTATAACGATAAATAACATAAGCGAGGAACAACAATAATGGCATATATTGTAAATAGATTTAACGGTACACAACTTACTGTTGTAGAAGATGGTACAATTGATCAAACTACAGATATTAAATTTGTAGGTAGAAATTATAGCGGATATGGTGAAGTTCAAAACGAAAACTATCTTCATTTGCTAGAAAATTTTAGCGGTACAACTGCTCCGGTCAAAGCAATTGACGGACAAGTTTGGTACGATGCAAGCACTACAAAATTAAAGTTTTATACAGGCAGTGCTTGGAAAACAGCAGGCGGTACTGAAGTAAGTGCAACTGAGCCAATTGGTTTAGATGAAGGCGACTTATGGTGGAGTAGTTCTAGCAACCAATTGTACGGTAAAACTGCTGCTGGAGAATTTATTCTTGTTGGTCCTCAAAGTGCTGGTAGCGGTACAACGCAAATGCTTAGTGTAAATGTTTTAGATAATGCCGAAAATGAAAAAACAATTATTGTTGCACTAATAAATGATGTATCTGTTTATGTTATTTCAAATGAAGAATTTACTCTTGCAAATTTACAACCTGATGGTGTTCCAGCTTTAACAGGCTTTAGTCTAATAAAACGTGGTATGACACTGGTAAACAGTACTACAGGATTGACACAAAATAATTTAGGCAATTACATTAGTGCAGCAAATAATGAACCAATTATCTGGGGTACAGCTAATGATGCACTAAGATTAGGTGGCACATTATATAGTGATTATTTAAAAAGATCTGATTCCATTACATTTGGTGATGCAGGATTTACAGTCGGTGATAGTAATGATTTAAGAATTAAAATTGAATCAGACAATCAAGCAAAATTTGAAAACAGAGGTCCAAAAATTGTTTTTGAAGCAAGTCAGTCAGGCGAAGATCCTACTCCTGTTGTAAGTGTAAGAAACGTAGCAGGAGAAATTAAAGGTTTATATCCTGAAGCAGATGGTGTATATAACATTGGTAGTTCTAGCGAAAGATTTGCTGAAATACATGCAACTTTATTCAGCGGTACAGCAACAAAGGCAAATACAGTTGATGTTGCAGGTACAGGACGTAGTGCAAGCACAGCAGCAAGTGCAAATACTGTAGCAATTAGAGATGCAAATGCAGATTTGACTGCAAGATTCTTTAATGGTACTGCTACAAAAGCACAGTATGCAGACTTAGCAGAAAAATACACAACTAATGAAGAACAACCGGTTGGTACTGTAATGGCAGTGGCTCCGGAAGAATTTAAAGAAGAAGTTGAAGTTAGTGCAGAAACAAGACCGGCAAGATCTAGTGATTTAGCAATTGGTGTAATCAGCGAAAAGCCTGCGTATTTGATGAACGCAGATGCAGATGGCCAAGCTATTGCCCTTAAAGGTAGAGTTCCAGTTCGTTGCACAGGTGCTATTAGAAAAGGCGAACCTGTATATGCATGGGATAATGGTGTATGTACAAATACTGCTACAAGAGCACTTGTTGGTATTGCGTTAGAAACAAATGTAGACGAGGGTGAAAAATTAGTAGAGTGTGTGCTGAAAGTATAAGTACTATAACGGAGATAACATATGCCAGAAATAGTTTCAGCAGCAAGATACAATGAATTACAAGGTAGAATTGCAGGACTTTTAGGAGTAGGTAATTTAGACAAAGGATACAATCAAACTGTATCCTCAAATTCTGAACCAGTAAAAACTGAAGCCCAGGCTGTTCATATGAATGCATTGTATACTGATTTTGAAAAAGTTTATGTGCATATAAACGGTACAACTCCTACAACAATCTCAACAGTAACAACAGATGATGAAATTACAGAGGCATTGTACAGTGCTTACGAAACTCTAATTACAGATTTAGAAAATGATCGTTTTGTAATACATCCATCGCAAGCAACAGTAGAATCAGCAGGTGTAAACAGTATAAAAAACGGAGCAGCATCGCCATGGGGCGGCACTGCAACTCCTCAACAAGTAAATCATACAGTAGATGTAGGTTTTGCAAGTGCAAATGAGCGCAGAGCATTTTTCAATGCTGGAGGACAAATACGCTTCGATGCAAGTTTAGACATTAGTTCTGTAGGCGGTGCAGATTTAGCAAAAAATCAAGACTGGCAGACAATGCTTTCTAACAGTGGACAAGTACAGTTTGGTAGAGCTGCAACAACATCTACCGGAACAGGCACAGGATATGCTATAGGTAATGAGGACTTGACATCAAGTTATCAAACTGTATATTTAAAAGAAGGCGATCCAACAGGAACATATTCGGAAAACAATTGGTTTGTACAAGCAAAAAATAAAGATTCTAGTACAATAACATTTGATATTGTGTTTTGGGATAGAGATGTAGGTTCAGGCGGCGCTGATGAATACGTTGCTGGTATACTTACAAGTGCAGTTTCTCATTTAAGAGCATCTGGTACATATGTCAGTAATGACGCACCTGCATATAACAAAACTAGCGAGTTATGATTGACAAATGTAATAATTAGTATTATAATATTTAAAAGAGGACTGTAAATGGCTGTAGGAACCCCGATATTAGCATCGCATTATAATGCAATAAGAGAACTTGTTGCCGGTAGGCTGGGCAATGTATCGGTATATAATGACTATGGCAGTTTGAGTACTCCTCTTACAACATTTGGCGGATATGGCAGAAACTTTTCAAGTAACAATGTAGTTGGAGGCAGTACTCCAGGAGTAAGCGATGTTGTTACTGAACAACAACACTTTGATCTATGGCTTGATTTGCAAGCAGGTCATAATCATTGCTTTGGTACACTTGCTACTGATATTTCTCCAACTGAGTTTGAAGGTCAACTAACATATCCTAGTGATGTTGATATTCCTAATAGAGATTTAATTGCTTGGCAACATAAATTAGATTTAGACACTATTGCCGATACTGTCCTTACTTTTAATCATGCAAGCACAGAATTTCCGTCGACAAGTTTTACAGGATTAGAACCACTTGAAACATCAGGTGGTGTAAGTACATCTAGTACACGTACAACTACTTTTGGAGGTAGTAGTGATGCTGCAAAAATTATTACGCACGAAGTTACAGTTGATTTTGGTAGTCACAATAATTTGATTTATTATTTGGCAGCAGGCGGCGAATTTGCATTTCAATCTAGTGCAACAGGTGGTACAACTGGAACTCCTTATACCAAAGACTGGGACTGGGCACAGGTACTCAGCGATGCAGGCACAGTGCGTTTCCGTAGACGTAATCAAACAGATTGGATTTGCGAAGCAATTGCACCAGGTAGTGGAACAGGTTTTAGTGGAGCAAATATTGGTAGTGGTACTACTTGGACAAAAATATTTGAGAAGCAAGGTGGTGGTAGAGCCGGCGGTAATACAGGTGGTATTCCAGTGTCTCAAATTTATGATGATAACTTTTTTAGAATCTATGCTAGAACTAACACTGCTCTTTCTACAGCAAGTAGATTACAATTTAAGATTGAATTAGACGACGGTGATACTGGTACAGGCTATCAGATTGAAGTTGGAGAACAAGGTGCTCCAAATGATGAAAGTGTTACAGCAAATATTACAAGCACTGTTTACACAAAAACTCCTGCAAGTACGTTTGTTTATAACGGTGTAACATACAATGGCATAGTTTTAGATGTTCCAACAGGAACAAAAGATTCCGACTTTTAATTGACTTTTTGAAAAAACTACTATATAATACTAGCATATAGGAGATTTATATGGACGAACGTCTGCAGAAAGCATTAGACCACAGCAATTATATGATTACATTAAACAATCAAAAAAGATTGTTGACAGCACAGTATAGAGAAAATCTTGTATACTATTACAATGGTGGTCAATTTACAGTTACTCAAGAACTAGTTAGTTTTTGCCAAAGTTTAGTAAACATGGAACAATCTGATACAATTCTAATCGACGATAATGATCTTCCTATTTTAGTTGAAAATTTAGATAAATTTACTAGTGAGATATACACAAAATATTTTGAAGCATCTAACAGATATCTAATGGAATACAACAAATTGAAAAAAAGTAGAAGCGTAGAAAGCATTGTTAGTTTATGACAAAAGGCGTTCTGTTATTTGCAAATAACAATAGATCAATAAATTATGTAAAGCAAGCAATATTTCTTGCAAAACGTATACGCAAGTATATGGACTTACCTACCAGCATTGTCACATCTATTAAACTTACAGATGAGGAATGTAGTCATTTTGACAAAGTTTTTAGTCATACACTAGACGAAAAGAAGACCACAGACAAAAGACATCACGACGGAGATTTGTATAATAAAATTACAAGATTTTATAATTACAATCGTGCAGACGCATATGATTTGACTCCGTATGATCAAACAATTGTAATGGATACTGATTTTATTATCAGTAATGATATTTTAAATAATTGTTTTGTACAGCAAAAAGATTTTTTGTTATACAAGGATGCAACTCATGTTGGCATTCATAATGGTACTAGTGAATTTTTAAGAGTAAGCGACACTAGTGTAGACTTTTATTGGGCCACTGTATTCTTTTTTAGAAAGACAAATGAGACAAAAATTTTCTTTGATTTAATTAAACACATTTCAAAAAACTATATGCACTATCGTAGTATGTATCAATTCCGTACAACTGTGTTTAGAAATGATTTTGCATTTAGTATTGCAATACATATCATGAATGGATATCAACAAGGAGATTTTGCCGGAAAATTGCCAGGCACTAAATTCTATAGTATTGACAAAGATGTCCTGTTTGATATAGTAGATGATGAAATAAAAATTTTAGTGCAAAAAACAAATAGATTAGGCGAATACACTGCTGTAAAATTAAAAGGTAGTAATTGTCATGTGATGAATAAATTTAGTTTGGAGAGAATCATTGACAACCAATAATTTTACAATGCTTGCTCAAAACAGCGACTTTGATTATATTAGACAAGCATATCTTGCTGCTATGAGTATCAAAGCAACAAATCAAAATAGCAGTACCTGTTTAGTCACAAATGATCCTGTGCCTACAAAGTACAAGCAAGTGTTTGACCACATAGTAGAAATACCTTGGGGCGACCACGCCGAAAAAGAAGATTGGAAAGTAAGTAACAGATGGAAAATATATCATGCAGTACCTTATACAGAAACGGCTGTTATTGATACCGATATGCTTGTTTTAGATGATCTTTCTTTATGGTTTGATTTTTTAAAAACTTATGATCTGTTTTACACAACAAATGTTATAACGTATAGAGGAGAAACAGTTCCTAATGATTCTTATTATAGAAAAAATTTCTATAAAAATAAACTACCTAATATTTATAATGGATTTCATTATTTTAAAAAATGCGAAAGCACACATGAATTCAATGATTGGTTAGAAATTATAACAAATAATTGGCAACAGTTTTATAAACAAATAGACAATCAATTAAAACATTTACCTCATCCAAGTATGGATATCACTGCTGCCATTGCAAGTATTATTATGGATAACACACATCTTATTACTAATGAAAAAACAAAGTATCCTAGTTTTATACATATGAAACCTAGATGTCAAAATTGGCAGGATAGATTTTCCTATAGATGGCAAGATAGATTAGGTGTATATGTTGATGACGATCTAAATTTAAAAATTGGAAACTATAAGCAATCGGGTGTGTTTCATTATACTGAAAAAGATTTTGTTACAGGCAAAATCATTAAAAAGTATGAAAAATATTTAGGAATATAATATGAATCTAAAAAGATATGTATGCTTTCAAGATGACGGAACAATCTATAAGGTTACTAATGCTCCTGATGAAAGATTTAAAAATTTAGAATTAGATTTTGCCGAAGTTGAAGATTTTATCACAGGCAAATTGAGTTTATTAGAACACAGAGTTGAATTTGATTTTGTTACAAAAAAATATAGCATAAAAAGTTTAAAACAAGTTGATGAAGATAAACTTATGTGGGCATTTTTGTATGAAATTCCAACTGAGGAACCTGAAGAGAAACAAATAGTAATCACAAAAAATAACAAAAGCAAATCTTGGCATATTATGCTTGATGATAAATTCGAATTAGAATTGTTAGATCAAAAAATGTCAGTTGATTTGTCAAATTATTATTTTAGCATTACAAAAAAAGATGATCCAAATGTTTTGTATAAATTATTAAAATTTGACAACGGAAATTATTTGCCTTTTACTGATGATTTTGAGTTTGACGGAACACCAATTTCTGTGTATACTACACGTAGATTTGATTCTTATTATTACGAGGAAATAAATGACTAACACCTTTAGAGTTGTTGACTATGATGTAATCTATCTTAGTTACGATGAACCAAATGCAGAAAAAAATTATGCAGACTTAGTCAGCAAATGTCCTTGGGCTGAACATGTTAAAGGTGTAAAAGGCAGCGATAGCGCACACAAGGCTGCTGCTGAAAAATCTACTACAGATAGATTTATTACGGTTGACGCAGACAATATTATAAATGCAGATTTTTTAAATCAAGCCATTGATTTTGATGAAAACACAGATCTTACAAACAAAGTAATCAGTTGGACTGCAAAAAACATTATAAATGGTCTTAGTTACGGAAATGGCGGATTAAAGTGTTGGCCTAAACAACACGTCTTAAACATGCGCACACACGAAAATGCACCAGATGATAATCCACACGCACAAGTAGACTTTTGTTGGGATACACAATATATTCAAATGAATGGCACATTTAGTACAATACACAATAATGCTACACCACAACAAGCATGGCGAGCAGGTTTTCGTGAAGGTGTTAAAATGGCACTAGATCAAGGTGTACGCCCTGACTATGAAGGATTTAAACGCAACCACTGGAAAAATTTACATCGCCTTTATATTTGGCTAATGGTAGGCGCTGATGTCGAAAACGGACGTTGGGCAATACACGGTGCTAGAGAAGGTTTGTATAAAACAATGTGTACTGACTGGGATTATATAAATGTACGTGATTTTGAATATTTGAACGATTACTGGGATAGCAAAGACATTTCCGATATGGAAGAACAAACAGAAGATCTTGGCGCTAAATTGATTCATGAATTAGATATTCCAATTGCAGAAGAATGTTTAAATGCACAACAAAGTGCGTTCTTTAAAAGTGTATATCAAAATCCTGTAAGAGATAACAGTACAAAATTTTTAGATAGAGAGCAATAATGGAACGTAGCGAAAGCGAAGAAATCAAGCGTATTGATAAAATTACGCAGGAAATATCACCTACGTTTTGTTTTGCTAAATGGTATCACGCAAACATATATTTTCAAACAGGCGAAACACACAGTTGTTATCATCCAGCACCGCATAAGATTGATACAGCACCTTTGTTAGAAAATCCAAGTGCTATACATAATACAGCACAAAAGAAACAAGAACGTGCTGCTATGATTCGTGGTGAACAGCCTAGCGGTTGTAACTATTGCTGGAAGATTGAAGCACTTGGCAAAGATTATGTCAGTGATAGAAAGCAACGTAATCAAACTATTTTCTTTAAAAAACGTCTTGCTGCTGTAAAAGAAGGCGGCGCAGAGTTTGACGTAAATCCAGAATATTTAGAAGTATCGTTTGGTAACGAGTGTAACTTTCGTTGTGGTTATTGTCATCCAAAAGCCAGTAGTAGATACTACCAAGAAATTAAACAACACGGTCCTTACACAAATGTAAAAAATCATAGATGCGACATTGACTGGTTTCAAATTTTTGAAGAAGAAAACAATCCGTATTTAGATGCATTTTGGCGTTGGTGGCCTGAACTTAGCAAAGAGCTACATATTTTACGTATTACAGGCGGCGAGCCAACAATACAACAAAGCACATACAAACTGTTTGATATGTTGGACGCAGATCCTAAGCCACAACTCGAACTAAACTGTAACAGCAACTTAGGCGGAAAACCAAAGCAACTAGAAAAGTTTACTAACCGTGTAAATGACTTATTGACAAACAACAAAATTAGACGCTTCAAAATGTTTACAAGTATTGATACTTGGGGTAAACGTGCAGAATATATTCGCGATGGGTTAGATATTGAAACATTTGAACGTAACTTGGATTATTTTATGCGCAACTGTGAAGCGCCTATGGTTTTAATGATTACATTTAATATATTCAGTGTTACAACTTTCCGCACACTGTTAGAAAAAATATTAGAATGGCGTAAAAAATACAATGATGTAGAAACACACAGATGGCAACGTTTAGGTTTTGACACACCGCATTTGAAAGAGCCATTGCAGTATGATATAAATATCCTGCCTAAAAACTATATGAGTTATATGCATGATCATTTACAGTTTATAAAAGAAAATGTAGATGACAATCGCAAAGATGCGTTTAGCACTATTGAGTATGAAAAATTTAGACGTGTTGTTGATTATATGGATACAACAGAATATCCATTAGATAAAATTATTCAAGGACGCAGAGATTTTCACAATTTCTTTACAGAACAAGACAAACGCCGCGGAAATGATTTTACCGCAGCGTTTCCTGAAATGTCAGATTTTTTTGAACTTTGCAAAAAATATGTTTAACTAAAAAGAGGGATAGCTTCTTCTGCTTCGGGCCATCTGGCATCTTTTAGTAATTCATAAAGACGATCAACATCAATACGATAAAATGTTTGAAAAGTACCTTTGTACTCTAGTTCAATAGGATCTTTGGTTATTCCTAATTGATTTGTAAAACGTTTGGTCCATACTCTATGAACACGATCTTGACTACCTACACCACCTTCATGTGTACTAATATAAACTGGTTTATCTCTGCCTACGTGTTCTATGCACACAGGAAACAACATTTGTAATGTATGATGATTGATAGGACCCCATGATCTAGGAGCATAAACTCTATTACCGTCGATATGATCTCTTACCAAACAAGTTCTTGCACCAATGCGGTATGCATCCTTACCTAAAATACCTAAGCCTTTTAAACTATGTACAACACTATTTCCTACAATTTTGTCATTATAGTAAAGTAAAAATAGTGTGGCATCTTCGTATTTTGCAATATAATCAATAAGCATTTCTTTACTACTGTTATTGTAGTATCCATGCTTTTCAGCATCTTCAAACCATTGTGTTAGATCTTGTGATCCGTCGTACGCTTCAAATCTATACAAATTCTTGATTCCTAGAAATTTTACGTAGATTGTCATCTACTTTAATTTCAT
>Ga0181570_10002374_pt1 | contig 15049 bp, 14 predicted proteins | sample 101ome_18_FD_148667 | JGI IMG/M metagenome (GOLD analysis project Ga0181570, IMG submission 148667) | Coastal salt marsh microbial communities from the Groves Creek Marsh, Skidaway Island, Georgia - 101406AT metaG (spades assembly) | ecosystem: Environmental > Aquatic > Marine > Intertidal zone...
TTCATGCAGATGAAATCCAAGATAGAACAAATTTAATTACAAAGAATTTACGATGTCTTGTTTGTGAAGGTCAATCTGTTTATGAGTCAAACTCAGATTTTGCCAAAGATATAAAAATTTTTGTGTCAAAAAAAATCAAGGAAAATAAAACCAACGAAGATATTTACAATTTTTTAACCTCAAAATATGGAGATGAAATCTTATTCAATCCTGATTTTTCAAAAAAATCTTTTTTTCTTTGGCTGGCACCACTTTTCTTTTTTGTAATTGGTGCTTTTTTTATTTTTAGGAGATCTAATGAAATCAAATAAATGCTGTCACATATTTATTTACAAAAAAACTGACTTAGAACAAAAAAAGAGAAAAGTTTGTAAAAAGTGTGGCTTTATTGATTATAAAAATCCTAAAATTGTAGCTGGCTCTTTAGTTATAAGAAATAAAAAAATTTTATTATGTAAAAGAGCAATAGAACCCAGTTATGGAAAGTGGACTTTTCCATCTGGTTACTTAGATGCAAGCGAAACTCCAGAAGAAGGCGCCATTAGAGAAGCAAAAGAAGAAGTGAATATAAAAATAAAATTAAAAAAATTATTTATTGTTTTTACTGTTCGAAAAAAAAATTTAATCCAATTTGTATTTTTGGCAGATCATATAAATAAAACTTTTAAGCCTGGCATTGAAACTTTAGAGGCTAAATATTTCAGTTTTGATGAGATACCCTGGACTCAACTTGCTTTTCCGAGTGTTGCTTATGCTATTAAAAAATACCAAAATTTTCCAAAAAAATTGCCAATTTTTCATACATTTGGTAAAGATTAGGACTTTTAATTAAACTCTTATTAATATACTTAGCACTTAATGAAAAAATTATTTCTATCTGGATTGTTTATTCTATTAACCTCATCAGCTTTTGCGAAAGGTTTAGCATTATCAACTGGTGTTTTAGATTATAGTGATAAAAAAAAGAAAGCTGGATTTTTAGAAGGAACCTATAGTTTTAGTGAAGACAAAGCCTTAGAAACTTCAATTGGAAAATTTGTTCCAATTACTGGTGCCATGTTAACCGAAGATAATGCTTCAATGGTATATGCTGGTATAAAAGCAGATTATAAAATTGGAAACTTCTTAATAAGCCCAAGCTTTGCACCTGGATATTATAATGAAGGTGATGGGAAAGATTTAGGACATAATGTAGAATTTAAGTCTCAAATTAATCTTGGTTGGAACATGGGTGATAAGTCTAATTTTGGTTTCTCATACAGCCATATTTCTAATGCTAGCTTAGGTGATAAAAATCCCGGGGCTAATAATATCGCTTTTACTTTTTACACCCAGTATTAATTCCACAGCATGAAGCTAAACGATTGTCATAATGTAGATGATTTTCGTAAACTTGCTAAAAAAAAATTACCATCTCCGATTTTCCATTATATTGATGGAGGTGCTGATGACGAAAGTACATTAAGAAGAAATACTGAGTCATTTAACAAATGTGATTTAGTTCCAAATGTATTAACTGATGTGAGTAGCGTGGATACCTCGACAACTGTACTCGGCCAAAAAATTGATTTTCCATTATTTCTTTCACCAACAGCAATGCACCAGATGTATCATCATGAGGGAGAACAGGCGACTGCTAGAGCAGCAGAAAAATTCGGAACTTTTTTTAGCTTATCAACCATGGGTACAAAAAGTATAGAAGAAGTTTCAAATATTTCTAGCGGTCCTAAAATGTTTCAATTGTATATCCATAAAGATCAAGGGTTAACAGATAATCTAATAGAACGCTGTCAAAGATCAGGCTTTAAAGCGATGTGTTTAACAGTTGATACAATTGTTGCAGGAAATAGAGAAAGAGATCATCGTACTGGTTTTACAACACCGCCCAAACTTACTTTGGAAAGTTTGTTTAGTTTTGCAATACATCCTGAATGGAGTTTAAGATATTTATTGGGTCCAAAATTTAAGTTAGCTAATATTTCACATCTTACAAAAAAAGGATCAAGTATTGAAATTTCAATTATGGATTACATTAACTCTCAATTTGATACGACAATGAATTGGAAGCATGCAGAATATGCAGCAAAGAAATGGAATGGCCCTTTTGCCTTGAAAGGCGTAATGTCCGTTGAAGATGCAAAAAAAGCAATTGATATTGGGGCTTCAGCTATCATGATATCTAATCATGGCGGAAGACAATTAGATGGGTCAAGGTCTCCTTTCGATCAGCTAGAAACTTTAGTTGATGCTGTTGGAGATAAAATCGAGATAATTTTAGATGGTGGAATTAGAAGAGGAACTCACGTTTTAAAAGCATTAGCTCTTGGTGCCAAAGCATGCTCTATGGGAAAAGCATATTTATATGCACTTGGCGCAGGAGGTCAGCCTGGAGTAGAGAGAGTCCTACAAAAAATGAAAGATGAAATTACTAGAGGGATGACCTTAATGGGTACAAGAAATGTTAATGAATTAACCAAAGAAAAGATTGCATATAGATAATGAAAATTGCTGATAATTTTTCAAGATTAGGAACTGAAAATGCCTTTGTTATTTTAGCGAAAGCAAAAAAACTAGAGAGTGAAGGAAGAGAGATTATTAATCTTGGTATTGGTCAGCCTGATTTTTTAACTCCAAAACATATTGTTGAAGCTGGAAAAAAAGCATTAGACGATGGGCATCATGGATATACTCCAGCGAATGGAACCCAGGAGTTAAGAGATGGAGTAAGCAGACATATAAAAAAAATGTATGGTGCAGAAATTGATTCCTCGAGAGTTTTTATTGCACCTGGTGGAAAGCCGTCCATGTATTTTGCAATAATGATGTTTGGACAAACCGGAGCAGAAATTATTTATCCTGAGCCAGGTTTTCCAATTTATGAGTCGGTTATAAACTATAGCGGTGCAAAAGCTGTACCGATGTATCTTTCGGAGAAGAAAAATTTCTCATTTAATGCAGATGAGGTGCTCTCATTAATTAATGATAAGACAAGGTTGTTAATTATAAATAATCCCCAAAATCCAACAGGAGGATTAATTGATAAAAGTGAAATTGATAAACTTGTCCAAGGACTTAAGAAGTTTCCAGAGGTTGCTATTTTTAGTGACGAAATTTACTCAAGACAAATTTATGATGGTAAAAAAATGCCATCTTTTTTTTATTATCCTGAACTTTATGATCGTTTAATTGTAATGGATGGTTGGAGCAAAACATATGCCATGACAGGATGGAGACTAGGCTGGAGTGTATGGCCAGAAACTTTGATTGATAAAGTTACAAGAATGGCAATTAATAGTTACTCTTGTGTTTCTGCAGCCAATCAAGTTGCAGCACTTGCTGCGTTGGAAGGTTCACATGATTTTCTTGATGATATGATGGAAAAGTTTGATAAGCGAAGAGGTTTAATTGTAGACGGATTAAACAGTTTGCCTGGAATAAAATGTAATAATCCTGGCGGTGCTTTTTATGCATTCCCAAATGTCAGTGGAACAGGAATGAGCGGAGATACTTTTGCTGAAAAATGTTTGTATGATGCGGGGGTTGCTTTGGTACCTGGCACAAGTTTTGGTAAATCATGCACAAATTTTGTAAGATTTAGTTTTGCAAATTCTTATGAAAATATTGAAAAAGCATTGGAGAAAATAAAGAAAATTCTCTAATATAAAGCTATGCCCTTAAAATTACCTGAAGCAGATACCAGTATTATAGAGGATAAAAAAAATATTGTTCAAGATCTCTTAAAAATTACAAAAAATATTATCCATGCAGAGGAAGAAATTAAGCCCTATGAAACTGATGGGTTATCAGTATATAGACAAAAACCTATCGCAGTAGTGTTGCCAGAGACAACAGAACAGGTTTCTAAAATACTAAAATACTGTCACCAGAAAAAAATTAAAGTTGTTCCAAGAGGTGCAGGTACCGGTTTATCAGGAGGTTCTATCCCACTTGCAGATTGTATTTTAATGGGGATGGGAAAATTTAATAAAATTTTAGAAACTGACTTTGATAATAGATGTGTTGTTGCTCAGCCTTGTGTTGCTAACCTTGCGATTACTCAAGCTGTTCAACATAGAGACTTTTATTATGCTCCAGACCCTTCGAGTCAGTTAGCATGTTCAATTGGTGGAAATGTAGCTGAAAATTCTGGAGGGGTACATTCGTTAAAATATGGAACAACAACAAATAATTTAATGGGCGTTGAAATAGTTTTAATGGATGGAGCCATTTTGAAACTTGGAGGCAAACATTTAGACTCAGAAGGTTATGATCTTTTAGGTCTTGTAACAGGATCAGAAGGATTGTTAGGTGTTGTCACAGAAGTAACGGTTAGAATATTAAAAAAACCTGAGTCAGTTAGAGCAGTTTTAATTGGATTTGATAGTATTGAAGACTCTGGAAATTGTGTGGCTGATATTATTGCAAAAGGAATAGTCCCTGCGGGTATGGAAATTATGGACAAGCCATTGATTATTGCAACTGATAATTATGCAAAAGCTGGTTATCCAAGGGATGTTGAAGCACTTTTGATCGTCGAACTGGATGGAACAACTAGCGAAGTGGATACTTTAATTGAAAAAGTTTTGGATATCGCAAAAATGAATAAAGCGTCTTACAACAGGGCGAGTAATAGTGATGAAGAAAGAATGAGGTTTTGGAAGGGTAGGAAAGCCGCCTTTACAGCATGTGGAGTTTTGGCACCAGATTATATTTGTATGGATGGTTCGATTCCAAGAAACAAATTAGCTGATGTATTAAGTTATATTAGCAAGCTTTCAAAAAAATATAAATTGGATGTTGCAAACTGTTTTCATGCAGGAGATGGAAATCTTCACCCATTAATTATGTTCGATTCAAATGATCCAGTTGAGATGAAAAAAGCAGAGGATTTTGGGGCAGATATTTTAAAATATTGTGTAAAAGTTGGTGGGGTTTTGTCTGGTGAGCATGGTATTGGAGTAGAGAAAAGAGAATTAATGTGTGAGATGTTTAACGATAATGATATCCAACAACAACTTAATATAAAAACTGCATTTGACTCAGAAAATCTTTTAAATCCTGGAAAAGTATTTCCAATCCTTCATCGATGTGCAGAGGGTGGAAGAATGCATATTCACAAAGGTAAAGATAAGTTTCCAAATTTACCAAGGTTTTAATGCCAGATTTATTTTTACCAAGAACTGAACAAGAGGTTTCAGATTTTATATTTGATAACTGTAACAAAAGTAATCCAATAGAAATTATTGGTAATGGATCCAAAAAAATTGGAAGAATTGTTCAATCATCACAAACATTGAGTTTAAAATCTATCTCTGGAATTTTGGAATATTTTCCTGAAGAGTTATATATTAAAGTTTTACCAGGAACTCCTATACGTGAAATAGAAACTACACTTAAACAAAAAAATCAGTTTTTTGGTTTTGAGCCAAATGATCTTGGTTTTCTTTATGATGGACAATCAAACCCAGGTACTATCGGAGGCGTTGTTTCTTGCAATCTTTCAGGTCCTGGAAGATTTAAAAATGGAGCATTGAGGGATCATGTTTTGGGTTTTAAAGCAGTCAATGGTTCAGGCGCAAAAGTTAAATCAGGTGGCACAGTTGTGAAGAATGTTACGGGTTATGATTTAAGCAAGATCATAAGTGGAGCGTATGGAACTTTATGTGCTATTACGGAAATTAATTTAAAAGTATCTCCTCTGCCTGAGTTTGAAGAAACTTTTTTAATCAGCGGAATAGATTATGATCAAGCAATAGAAGTGTTTAGAAAGGCGCTAGACTCATCTTTGGAAATTTCTGGTGCTTGTTTTTTTCCTGAAAGTAACGCATCTTTTTTAACGCTTAATGATGTAAAAAAAGATACATCAGTTTTAGGTCTTAGGGTCCAAGGTCCAAAACCTTCAGTGATAGAGAGAATACAAAGCCTAAGTAAAATGTTTAAAGATAAATCAGTATCGATGCTTGACACTTATCAAACAGCAATATTTTGGAGAGAAATTAAAAATTTTGAAGGGTATTCAAATTCAGATGATTTTGTTTGTAAAGTTTCTTTACCAATAACTAATATGATAAATTTTTTAAAATATTTTGAAAAAACTAATTTTAAATATTTCTTAGATTGGGGTGGCAATATAGCTTGGTGCTCTTTAGAAAATCAGAATGACCTAGATCAAATGAGGATATTTTGTTTAAAACATGATGGTCATTTAACCGTATTAAGAGCAAATGATAACTTTAGAAAAAGTGAGGAATTTTTAACCAATTCGGATGCTAATCTTAAAATTTTATCAAAAAAATTAAAAGAAAGTTTTGACCCTAAAGGAATACTAAATCCAAATAAAATGTATGCAGGAATTTAATGCAAACTAATTTTAAAAAAGATCAGCTTTTAGATCCTGAAATACAAAATTCAGAAAAAATTTTTAGGAAATGTGTTCATTGTGGCATGTGTAATGCAACTTGCCCGACCTACCAGATCCTTGGTGATGAATTAGATGGTCCAAGAGGAAGAATTTATATGATTAAAGATATGTTGGAAAATAACAAGCCAGCAAATGAAAAAATTGTAAAACATATAGACAGATGTCTGTCTTGTTATGCATGCGTCACTACTTGTCCATCAGGAGTAGATTATATGCATTTAATTGATCATGGTCGAAATCATGTTGAGAGAACTTATAACAGGCCACTGTTTGAAAAATTAATAAGAAACCTGTTAGCTTATGTTTTACCCAAACCTAAATTATTTAAATTTTTAGGAAAATTAGCATTATTCACAAAACCACTTCATTCTGTTTTACCAAGAAAATTAAAGCATATGATTTCTTTTATGCCTAAAACTTTTCCAAAGTCAGAGTATCCAGAAAATATTGTATTCAAGCCTAAGAAAAAATCTATTTCGAAAGTTGCTTTATTGACTGGCTGTGTTCAAAAAGCAATTTCTCCAAATATTAATGATGCATCGATTAATGTTCTATTAAGACATGGAATTGAGGTTCATGTTTTGAGAGAAATAAAGTGTTGTGGTTCTTTAACTCACCATATGGGCAAAGAAGATGCTTCTCACAAATATTTCATAGAAAATATCAATGCTTGGCACAGGTTATATGAAAAAGAAAAAATAGACGCAATTTTAGTTAATACATCTGGCTGCGGTACAACAATTAAAGATTATGGTTTTGTTTTTAAAAATCATCCAGATAGATCACTTAGAAAAAAAGCAAAACAAGTAAGTGAGATTGCATTAGATATTACAGAATATTTAGAAGAGTCTATTAAACTTGATTTTACAAGAACTAATAATTCAAAAAGATATAACATCGCATATCACTCTGCATGTTCAATGCAGCACGGACAAAAAGTTCATAGCCAGCCAATAGAATTATTAAAAATGACAGGGAACAACATTTTAGAAGTTCCAGATGGGCATTTGTGTTGTGGTTCTGCTGGTACATATAATTTGATGCAAGAAGAGCTTTCATCAGAATTGCTTAAAAGAAAATGTGAAAATATAAAAAAAATTAAACCAGATATTATTGCTGCCGGAAATGTAGGGTGTATAACACAAATTGCAAATGGCACAGATATTCCAATTGTTCATACTATTGAGCTTATTGATTGGTTTACAGGTGGCAAAAAACCTATGGGATTAAAAAGTTTATGAAAAAAATTTTAGTGACAAGAAAACTTTTACAAGAAAATGATGAAAGAATTTCCAGTTTATTTGATGTAAAATTAAATCATGAAGACAAACTTTATTCGTCTGATGAGCTAATAAAGTTAAGTGAAGGTTGTGATGGAATTTTAGCTTTTACCACAACACCTTTTAATGAAGAAATGATCAATCGTTTACCAGAAAGTATAAAAATAATTTCTAATTATGCTGTGGGTTATGGAAATATCGATATTGAAGCAGCAAAAAAAAGAGGAATAGCTGTAACAAATACTCCTGAAGTTTTAACTGACGCCACAGCTGATATTTCAATTTTATTATTACTTGGCGCTTCAAGAAGAGCTTATGAAGGAAGAAAAGCAGCTGAGAAAGAAAATTGGTTATGGTCTACCGATTATTTAATTGGAAAACAAATGACCGGTAAAAAATTAGGTATTTTGGGAATGGGAAGAATTGGAAGAGCAGTTGCAAAACGAGCAAGAGCTTTTGATATGGAAATTCATTATCATAACCGTAACCCGTTAAGTAAAGATTTGGAGGAAGGTGCAATTTATCATAAAGATATTAATGACTTGTTTAGAAATAGTGAATTTTTATCAATTAATTGTCCTGGCTCAAAAGATACTGAAAATTTAATTAATGAAGAGACAATAAAAAATTTTCCAGATGGAGTTGTGATTGCAAATGCCGCAAGAGGTGAAGTTATTGATGATGAAGCAATGATTAAAGCAATGCGAAATGGAAAAGTTTTTGCTTTAGGACTGGATGTTTATAGAGGTGAGCCTAAAATAAATAATAAATATTTAAAATTAGATAACTTATTTTTACTGCCACACTTGGGGAGCGCTACAACAAAAACAAGAATTGCAATGGGCGATAGAGCTATCGATAATTTAGATGTTTTATTGAATAAAAATGAGAAACCTAAAGATAAAGTAAACTAATCAACTATTAGTTGCTAAAAAACACTTAAATTATCTCATATTTTTGTTAGCAATTGCAAAATTTAATTTATTTTTTAATCATTAATTAAATAGACATTAAGTGTTTTTTTGAGCTACAATAAAGATGTTAAATTTAACTAACATGGGAGAAAAACATGTCAAAAAAAGAAACAACGACTCAAATATCTAAAAGACGTCGTTTTTTAAAAAAAGCAGCAGCTACTGGTGCAATAGCAACAGCTGGTCTGCTTGCTGCTTGTAAGCCACAAGGTGGTGGATCAAGCGGTGGTGGTGGCAAAACCATTACACTAAAAATGCAAGCCGCATGGCCGAGTGGAGCAAACATCTTCTTTGAAATGGCAAAAGACTATACCAGAATGGTAGAAGAGATGTCTGGAGGAGAATTAAAAATTGACCTTCAGCCAGTCGGAGCAGTTGTTAAAACTTCTGAAATTGGACAAGCAGTTAGCTCAGGTGCTCTTGATATGGGTCACTGGGTTACAGCTTATTGGTATGGAAAAAATGCTGCTGCTTCATTATTTGGTACAGGACCGTCGTATGGTTTGTCTTCTCAAGAAGTAATGGGATGGATGGAATACGGTGGAGGTAGAGCATTGTATGATGAAACATTAAAAAAAGTAGGTTATGATTACGTTGGTTTCTTCCACATGCCAATGCCAGCACAACCTTTTGGTTGGTTTAAGAAAAACGTAACGACTGTAGCTGATGTCAAAGGTATGAAATATCGTACTGTTGGATTAGCAACAAACGTTCTTACAGCAATGGGAATGGTAGTTAGACAACTTCCAGGAGGAGAGATACAACCAGCAATGAAAACTGGATTGATTGATGCTGCGGAATTTAACAACCCAACATCAGACTCTCAATTTGGAATGCAAGATGTTTCTAAACATTATCATTTAGGATCATTCCACCAATCTCAAGAGATGTTTGAAATACCGATAAACAAAAAAAGATACAACAGTTTATCACCTAAGCACCAGGCTATTTTAAAGTATGCTGCATATAGTGCAAATACTGATAACTATTTCAAAGCCCTTGTGAGATACTCAGATGATCTAGCTAAGTTGATGAATGTACATAAAGTAAATGTTTATCAAACTTCTGATGCAATATTAGCTGAGCAATTAAAAGGATGGGATAAAGTTGTGAAAGAATTTTCTGACAAAGACCCATTCTTTGCAAAAATTGTAAACTCACAGAAAGCTTATGCTAAAAAAGTCATGAAGTACTTGCTCATGAATCAGCCTAATTATAAATTAGCTTACGAAAATGAGTTTGGACCGATTGGCCAAGTAAAGATATAATCTATCTAAATTAAAAAGGGGGTGTTAAAACCCCCTTTTTTTTTATCTAAAGTAGAATAAATAGAATATAGAGCGAAAATGAACAAGTATGATGGTTTTATAAAATTTGCCGATACCCTAAGTATATCTGTAGGTAAAGCATTCTCATGGTGCATAGTAATTTTGTGCTTGGGTACATGTTATGAAGTGGTCATGGCTTATGTTTTTAATAAGCCAACATTATGGAATTTTGATTTTAGTTTACAAATGTATGGAGCTATATTTATGATGGCTGGCGCATATACTCTAGCAACAGAAGCACATGTAAGAGGAGATGTTCTTTATCGTTTGATGAAACCGGTGACACAAGCAAAATTAGATTTGTGGCTTTACGTTTTATTTTTTTTCCCTGGTGTTTTAGCATTAACTTTTGCAGGATTAGATTACGCAGGCATGGCATGGAAAGTCAAAGAAACCAGTTGGAATAGTCCAGCTCAAATTCAAATTTATATGGCAAAATCATTAATACCATTATCAGGATTTTTATTGGTTCTACAAGGAATAGCAGAAGTTTTGAGATGTGTAATATGTATTAAAACTGGACACTGGGCAGAAAGAATGTCTGATGCTGAAGAAACAGAAAAAATTTTAATGAGAACTTCTCAACAAGAGGAAAAATAATTAAAAAATGTTTGGATATTATATACCTAACCCGACCGTAGCTATTATTATGATGGTTGTTTTTCTGGGTTGCGTACTACTGGGTTTCCCGATCGCATTTACTTTGATGGCGATGGGAATAATATTTGGTTATTACGCTTATTTTGATTGGGGATTAATGGACCATATTCTAGACAACAGAATATTTGGTTTATTCGTTCAAAATACCTATACAGTAATGGATAATAATGTCCTAACAGCTGTACCATTATTTTTGTTCATGGGATATTTAGTAGAAAGAGCAGGAATTGTATCAAAACTATTTTTCGCAATAAGACTTGCCTCACACAAACTACCAGGATCAATGGCAGTTGCAGCATTGGTAACTTGTGCTTTATTCTCAACAGCCACAGGTATAATTGGAGCAGTAGTAACATTAATGGGTTTATTAGCGTGGCCAGCAATGGTTAAAGCCGGCTATGATAAGAAATTTGCCTCTGGAGTAATATGTGCGGGTGGTTGTCTAGGAATTTTAATTCCACCAAGTATAATGCTAATTGTATATTCGGTAATAGCACAGTTATCTCCACTACGTTTATTTGCTGCAGCTATTTTTCCAGGTCTTTTATTAGCATTTTTATACATAGTTTACTCAATTACATTAGCGTATTTTAATCCAAAAGTTGCACCAAAACCAAGAGAAGAAGAAATACCTCCAACAGCAGTAATTATAAAAGAAATATTAGTTTCATTTGTGCCTCTATTTACTTTGATAATGCTAGTGCTTGGAACAATTCTGGCAGGATTAGCAACTCCTGCTGAGGCAGCCGCAATTGGAGCCTTAGGATCAATATTACTTTCCCTAGTATATAAATCTTTAAAATGGAACAACTTTAAGGACTCCGTATTTTTAACAGCAAAGACTTCGGCAATGATTATGTGGTTATTTGTAGGGTCTTGGACATTTTCATCTGTATTTTCTTATCTAGGAGGACATGAAGTATTTGAACATTTTTTTGCAGCTTTAGATCTTGAACCTTGGCAATTTTTGGTTGTTACTCAAATTATTATTTTTTTATTAGGTTGGCCGCTTGAATGGACTGAAATTTTAATTATTTTTGTTCCAATCTTTTTACCACTATTGGAAACCTATGGAGTAAACCCATATTTCTTTGCAATGCTAATAGCTCTTAATTTGCAAACGTCTTTTTTGACACCACCTATGGCCATGTCAGCATATTATCTTAAAGGCGTTCAGTCTAAAAATGTAGAACTTATGGATATATTTAAAGGTATAGGGCCTTTTTTATTTATTGTAATTTTTGCTATGATCTTAATGTATATTTTTCCAGGTATTGCTTTGTGGTTACCAGAAACATTATTTGCAAATAAATAATTAATTATATGGTTTCAGAAGATTTAATTGCATTAAGCACAATTCAGTTAGCTGAAAAAATCAAAAGTGGAGAAATATCTTCTCATCAATTATGTTCTGCATTTATAAATAGAATAGAAAAATTTGAAAAAAATGTTTCCGCATGGGCTTTTTTTGATAAAGATAAACTTTTAGAAAAAGCAGAAGACGCTGATAACTATAGAAGCTCAGGCAAGCCAATTGGACCATTGCACGGTATTCCAGTCGCTATAAAAGATATAATTGGTACATATGATATGCCTACAGAGTGTGGTACCAAATTAAGAAAAGGCAAAGGGTATAGCCAAGACTCCGAAGTAGCGAGTTTGATAAAAAATTCAGGCGCTATTTTAATGGGAAAAACCGTAACAACAGAATTAGCTTATTTTGATCCTGGCAAAACAAAGAATCCTCATGATTATTCAAGAACGCCTGGTGGCTCTTCAAGTGGTTCAGCCGCTGCTGTTGCATCTTATATGGCTCCTCTTTCTGTAGGAACACAGACTAATGGTTCTGTTATAAGGCCTGCCGCATACTGCGGGGTTGTAGGATACAAACCGTCTTTTGGATTGATATCTAGAAATGGAATTTTAAAACAATCATCACACCTTGATCAAGTTGGTGTTTTTGCTCATACTGTTGAAGAGGCAGCACATTTTGCAAGAATATTAATTCGAAAAGATTTGTATGACCCCGATACAGTTTATTATGCAACAAATAATATGATGGATGAAATTGAAAAAAAGTTAGAATTTGAACCTAAATTTATTTTTTATAAAACTTCAAGTTGGAAAAAAATCACAAAAAAAAATCAAGAAATTTTTAATTATTTTATTCAATCCTTTAAAAATAATATTGAGATATTTGATGAACCTTCATATTTTAAAGATATTTTTAAGTATCATCAAATAATACATGAAACTGATATGGCCAGAAGTTTTAGTGATTATTATAAAATAGGTAAAAAATCTTTAGGGAAGAATTTGATTAGCGCAATTGAAAGAGGAAAAAAATACTCTGCTTATGAATATGCCGAGGCTGTAGATTTTAAATTAAGGGCTTATGAGTCTTACAAAGAAGTTTTTGAAGACTATTATGGTATCATTACACCATCTGCAATGGGCGTTGCAGAAAAAGGCTTATCAAGCACAGGTAGCCCTGAATTTTCAACTATTTGGACATACATGGGTTTGCCTACTATTAACTTGCCTTTACTCAAAGGAGAGAATAATTTACCTCTTGGACTTCAAATGATTGGTAACAAGTTTGATGATTTTAGGTTTTTAAAGTACGCTAAATGGTTAGAAGGGGAATGCAAAGATGAATAAAAAAATTACTGTTATCTTAGGCACGTGTTTAGCAATTTTATTTTTAGTGGGATTATCTACAACACTTACCCGATCACCAATGATAGGGTTTTGGGATATTTTGCCTGTAAAAATCATTATGGCTTTTGCGATTGTAATGATGGTAATCGAAGCATTTGAAAATTTTAATATTTCATTAGCTCAACTTTTTAAAAATAAATTTTTAAAAAAAAAATAATTTAGAAATTGTCTAAAAAAAAAGTAAATGCCAATTCTTTAGTGCATTTTTTATTATTGTTTATTCAGCCAATATTTATGACAAGTAATATCGCTATTGCTAGGGGGGCAATCGGCAATATACCACCAGTGTCATTGGCTTTTTCGAGGTGGTTGTTAGTTTTTGTTGTTTTGTTTCCATTTGTTTATCAATCTATTTTAAAAAAAAAAAAATATTTTAAAGAAGAGTTCTGGAAACTTAGTTTTTTAGCTTCCACAGGTTATGTCGGATGTGGAGCGCTTCCTTACATTTCAGGCCTTACAACTACAGTTACGAACATGTCAATTATTTATGCACTCTCACCTGTGTTTATAGTTTTATTGTCAGCTATTATTTACATAGAGAGATTAAAAATTTTCCAGTATAGCGGGGTATTATTAAGTTTATTTGGAGTTTCATTTATTATTTTTAAAGGAAGCATCATTAATTTTATTAACTTGAGCTTTACTATAGGAGATCTTTGGATTTTTGGTGCAGCAGTTTCTTGGTCTTTGTTCTCAATTTTTTTAATTAATTGGAAAAGTAATTTCAATATAATTGAAAGATTTACTTTAATGAGTTTTTTAGGATCAGTTATCTTAATTCCTTTTTTTATAATTGAACATTTATATTTTTTACCAACGACATTTAATTCAACTTATTTAGAATTTTCATTTTTAGCAGCATTGTTTCCAGGTATCATCGCTTTTTTAATGTATACAAAATTACAACAAGTAGTTGGAGCGTCAGTTGCTGGATTAACAGTTTATTTAATGCCAATTTATGGTTCAATATATGGAATGATATTATTTTCAGAACAATTAGTTGATTATCATTTTTATGGCGCTTTGTTTGTTTTATTAGGAATTTTCCTGGCTAAAAAAAAATATAAATGAAAATGATCAAATATTTTTTAGTTTTTGGTCTTTTATCTTACCTTTCAATACTTCTGTTCATGTTCTTGTTTCAGAGAACTTTTATGTATCATCCAAAAGTCAAAAACCTTGACCCAACGCCAATAGCATTTGAGTATCAGGAGGTTTTTATTCCATCAGGTAATGATATTGAACTAAGATCCTGGTTTAGTTTTAAACCTCAAAATAAAAAGATTGTTTTGTTCTTTCACGGAAATGCAGGAGAACTACATGCCAGAGTTTATAAGTTAAATAAATTTAGCAATATGAATTTAAATTTTTTAATTATTTCTTGGAGAGGATTTAGTGGAAATGATGGAAAACCCACTGAAAAAGGTTTGTATCAAGACGCAAGAAAAGCAGTCGAATGGCTTGAGAAAAAAGGCATCAATAAAAAAGATATTATTCTTTATGGAGAATCCCTAGGCACTGGGATTGCCGTTGAGCTTGCTAGTAAAGATAATTTTTCAGGCATTATATTAGAGTCACCCTATACATCGATGGTAGATATGGGAAAAAGATTTTATCCTTTTGTACCCGTGAGCCTTTTACAAAGAGATCGATATAACTCCATAA
>Ga0181570_10002381_pt1 | contig 15016 bp, 24 predicted proteins | sample 101ome_18_FD_148667 | JGI IMG/M metagenome (GOLD analysis project Ga0181570, IMG submission 148667) | Coastal salt marsh microbial communities from the Groves Creek Marsh, Skidaway Island, Georgia - 101406AT metaG (spades assembly) | ecosystem: Environmental > Aquatic > Marine > Intertidal zone...
TATGCTGGTAATGGTCAGGATGTTCCAGACTGGTCTATGTATTACAAAGGCGAAAAAGTACGCGACGTTAAGTACGATCAAAAAGATCCCGCATATAAAAAAGGCACAATTTTTAAAGCCCATAAACAGAATCTAGAAAACAGAGCAAAGTGGGAAAAAGCAGGTAAGCCACTAGATAAAAAGATTCTTAATGCTTATATTAAAGCGGCAAACGCAATGAAAGGTAAGTATGCTAGTTTAAAGTCTACGTTAAGATCATGGGGCCAGACCTTGAATGCCGGTGATAACTCTCCATATCGTGGAGAAATACCAGACTATAAGAATTACGAGTATGTAGATCAGGCACTGGACGCAATTGGACACCCTAGATGAGAGCCGCTGAGATTGTAATAGAAAACTTTGCTGATGGTAAGAAAAAAGGCAAAAGCAGACCAGGGCGTGTCAAAAGAGCAGGTGCAAGTTGTAAAGGAAGTGTAACTAAGTTACGTAAGCAAGCAAAAAATGCAAGTGGTGAAAAGGCTAAAATGTATCACTGGTGTGCAAATATGAAGAGCGGACGTAAAAAAGGCTAAATAGTAGTATGCATATAAGAGATATAACAGAATCAGCATTGTCTAAAGTTTTAAGACACATTCGTGATCTTGATGATCTCGAAAGAAGTATCCGTAAGTCAAAATCTATGGATAAAGAAACTGCCGCTGAGATCAATAAGAAACGTAAAGAGCTTATGCGAAAAAAAGCAGAGCTAGGCGAAACTGCAACAGCAGGTGCTACTAGTGCAGGAAATATTGCTACAGTTGCTAACCCAGTAATTGCTAAACATAAGCCTAAAAAGCGTGGACGTTATGGTGCACCACAAGCACCACAAAAGAAAAACTCAGACGGCACAGCAAAAAATGCACTAGACGTAAATAATAATTTAATGGGCGGGAAAGCCATCAAGAGGTAAACAATGAAAAAGGTAAATGAAGATTTAGCAGATTTAGCAATGAGAGCAGAATCGGACCACGAAGTCCAAATGGCAAGAGCAGAGTTGTATAAGATTGCCAAATATGCTATTAAGTTACACGACATGCTAAAAGGTGTATCTGAGCGTGAAGGCTTAGATGGTTGGGTACAATCTAAAATTACTAAATCAGCAGATTACATTGGTTCTGTTTACCATCACTTAGATTACGAAATGAAATTCGAGTCAGTACAGTTAGGTGAGGCAGATAAAAAAGGTACAGTAACATCAGTAAAGGATGTAAAAGCACCAGTAGCAAAACCAAAGAAAAACGGCACTGTTAACAAAGTTTCAGATGCTCGTATGACGGCAAAGAAAAAGCCTGGTCTTGCTAAAGACAAGTATAAAGAAAGTATTGAAGATCGTCTAGCAAAGGCAGTTGAAAAACACGAATTATCAGAAAAGGCAAAATCAAAAGCTCAGCAGAAATTCATGGGTATGGTTCATGCCGCAAAGAAGGGCGAAAAGCCTGCATCTAAAGAAGTCGCTAAAGCCGCTAAAGGAATGTCTAAAAAAGACGCCAAAGATTATGCTTCAACCAAGCATAAAGGCTTACCTAATAAAGTTGCCAAAAAAGACTAGATTTTAGTTGACTTTGATCTAAATATATCATATAATATAATTTAATAATAACAGGAGGAACCTATGGGTGACCGCGTATACGGTGCTGACGAAAAAGCAAAACTAGAGAATCTCGTTCGAGAAGGTGTAACAGTACTACAAGAAGTAGAAGATTTACAGGCCGGTCTTAAAGATACAGTTAAGGCAATCGCTGAAGAAATGGATATTAAACCTAGTCTTATTAACAAAGCAATTAAGGTTGCTAAGAATAGAGATTGGGACCGGCATTATGATGAGTTTGACGACTTAGAAACACTTATCACTACACTCGGTTATGATAAGTGATAAACAAAATTAAAAACTTTTGGCTACACAGTTATCAAACTGATAGTGTAGCATTTGTATTTGAACTTATAAGTTTTGTGTTTACTGTAGGTGCTAGTTTAACACTTGCTCTTACAGCAGATGCTCCCGATATGCGTTATGTGTATCCAGGATTCTTTATAGGTTCTTGGACAGCAGTGTATGCTTACTATAGACGTAAACTTGCATGGCCGATGTTGCTAACAACATACTTTGGTTTTGTTAATGTATTTGGTTTTGGAGTAGCAATAGGTTGGTGGTAAATGGAAACGTTTAAGGATAAAAACATTATTCGACATCCAGCAGTTAGTACCATTTACATGGACTATCCTGCACCAATAAAACATACTGTACTACCACGTACAAAAGAACAAGATAAAAAAATTATCGATTACTTTTTAGATCTTAAGAAGCAAGGCACACAAGATAGGCTCAGCAACGTAACAGGATGGAAAAGCAGTTGGAAAAGTCACATAGAACATCCAGAAGTTTTAAGTGATCTAATTCGTCAAATTGCACAATTTCATGTTAGTTATTTTGCTAAACCAAGAAACGACGGTGAAGTACCAGATTTTATCAAAGAAGCAGAAAATTACGACATTGATGCAGAAGTCTGGTTTGCAGAATACTTAAAAGGCGACAGTGCAGACGAACATAATCATACATGGATTAGCAGAAGCAGTTTCGTCTACTATTTAGATGTTGAAGACAATGGTTCGCCCTTAACATTTGTACAAAAACACTGGCGTAATAATGGTGAGATTAATACAGTTAGAGAAATCGATTTAGACGTAAAAAGAGGCACATTGGTTATGTTTCCTAGTTTCGTAGATCACAAGGTTAGAGAAACCAGATCTAAGAGGTATGTAATAGCAGGCAACATAAATGATATTATACACATGGTGTAATTTCGCCCTAGGGGCATGTAGAAGGTTAAGTTGGCCATAAAGCAACGAAGGAGAAAAATTTGAGTTACGTAGACGCATTCTTTGACCGCGACCAAGATATTATTCGTGTTGTCGAGCGTAAAGATGGAAAAAGACATTTCCATGAATATCAAGCAAAATACACATTTTATTATGAAGATCCACGAGGCAAATACAAAAGCGTATATGGCGATCCGCTGACTCGTGTTGTTTGTAAAAACACAAAAGACTTTCGCAAAGAAGTTGCTATCAACAAAGGCAAAACTCTTTTTGAAAGTGACATCAATCCTATTTTCCAATGCTTATCAGAAAATTATCTCAACCAAGACTCGCCTAAACTAAACATTGCGTTTTGGGATATTGAGACGGACTTTGACCCAGAGCGTGGATTTGCTCCAGTTGAAGATCCGTTTATGCCAATTACTGCTATCACTGTATGTTTGCAGTGGTTAGACAGTGCGTTGATTACTCTTGCTGTTCCGCCCAAAGGATTGCCTATGGAAGAAGCACAAGCAATGTGTAAAGAGCGTTGGGGCGACGAGGTAATACTTTTTCCAAATGACGGTGAAGGCGAAAAGCAAATGTTGCTTACATTCCTTGACTTGATTGAAGATGCTGATGTACAAAGCGGTTGGAACTCAGAAGGTTATGATGTTCCGTACACTGTAAATAGAATTAAACGTGTACTCAGTACAGATGATACAAGACGTTTTTGTTTATGGGGCCAATTGCCTAAGAAACGTGAGTATGAAAAGTTTGGTAAAACTTCAGAAACATATGACTTTGTAGGTCGTGTGCATTTGGACAGTTTAGAATTATACCGCAAGTACACATACGAAGAACGCCATACATATCGATTAGATGCCATCGGCGAACTAGAAGTAGGTGAACGTAAAACAGTTTATGAAGGTACACTTGATCAGTTGTATAACAACGACTTTGAAACGTTCATTGAATATAACAGGCAAGACGTTGCACTACTAGACAAACTAGACAAGAAACTACGCTTTATTGATCTAAGCAATAGCATTGCACACGAGAACACTGTACTATTGCAAACAACAATGGGTGCTGTTGCAGTTACAGAGCAAGGCATTATTAACGAAGCACACAATAGAGATTTGCGTGTTCCTAATCGTGCAAAGCGTGACGACGAGAACACACAAGCCGCAGGTGCGTATGTTGCATTTCCTAAAAAAGGCTTGCACAAGTACATTGGCTCAATGGACTTGAACTCACTATATCCATCTGTGATTCGTGCGTTAAACATGGCACCGGAAACTATCATAGGGCAAATCCGTCCTGAGATAACAGACGCTCGTATACACGAAGATATGACGCTGAAAAAGAAAAGTTTTGCAGGTAGTTGGGAAGGACGCTTTGGCACAGAAGAATACGAAGCAGTTATGGAGCAACGCAGAGACGTTGCACTGACTGTCGACTGGGAAGATGGACGTTCAGATGTGCTAAGTGGTGCAGAGATTTATCAACTGATTTTTGATAGTAATATGCCGTGGATGCTTAGTGCTAACGGCACAATCTTTACTACAGAATTTGAAGGTGTTATTCCAGGTATCCTAAAGCGTTGGTATGCAGAACGTAAAGAATTACAAAAGAAACTTAAAAAAGCAAAAGATGCTGGTCTTAAGGCTGAAATTGAATATTGGGATAAACGACAACTTGTTAAAAAAATTAATCTTAACTCTCTTTATGGTGCTATTCTTAATCCTGGCTGTAGGTTTTTCGATAAACGTATTGGTCAATCTACTACACTTACAGGAAGACAGATCGTTAAGCACATGAGTGCTGAAGTAAACAAAACTATTACAGGAGAATATGATCACGTAGGTAAAGCAGTTATTTACGGTGATACAGACTCTGTTTATTTTAGTGCGTATCCTGTTCTAAAAGATGATATTGAATCAGGTAATTTAGAATGGAATATTGACAAGTGTATTACACTTTACGATCAAGTATGTGAACAAGCAAATACTACATTTGCTGACTTTATGGCACGAGCATTTCATTGTCCAAAGACACGAAGTGAAGTAATTGCCGCTGGTCGTGAAATTGTAGCACAGTCAGGACTATACATTACCAAAAAGCGTTATGCGGCATTGGTAATTGACAACGAAGGTTTCCGCACAGACGTTGACGGTAAACCAGGCAAGGTCAAGGCTATGGGTCTAGACCTTAGACGCTCAGATACACCTGTATTCATGCAAGAATTCTTAAGTGAAGTATTGCTTATGGTGCTTACTGATAAAAGCGAAAAAGAAGTCTTAGAACGTATTACACAGTTCCGTAAAGACTTCCAAGAAATGCCAGGCTGGGAAAAAGGTTCGCCTAAACGTGCAAACAAGATTGGACACTATCAGCGTCTTGAGCAAAAGCAAGGCAAAGCAAATATGCCCGGACACGTTCGAGCAAGTATTAACTGGAATACACTAAAACGTATGAACGGTGACAAATACTCGCAAGAGATTGTAGATGGTATGAAAGTTATTGTTTGTAAACTAAAGGCAAATCCACTAGGCTATACAAGTGTTGCTTATCCAACAGACGAGCTACGTTTGCCAGAGTGGTTTAAAGAACTTCCGTTTGATGATGCGGCTATGGCAGAAACTATTATTGATAACAAGTTAGACAACTTGATTGGTGTGTTGAATTATGATTTAGAGGATACTAAACAGAACACAACATTCAATAGTTTGTTTGACTTTGGAGACTAATATGAATATAGAAGTAAAGGTTTTACTTGACACTGAGAAGAAACGAGACCTTGATATGATTGAAGAAGTATTATTTCAACTTCAAGATATTAAAGAATTGTTAGAAGTTAAGCAACAAAACCTAAATAAACGTACTACTAATAAACAAAAGGGGTGAAAAATGAAATACGGAGCATGGGACATTGGTGGCGAAGTTGTTAAAAAAGACGATCGCTATGTTGTTAAAGACAATACAGAACTAAACAATCTTGTTGTAAGCTCGACGGACTTATTTCCTCTTAAAGCAACTACTGGTCATAAACACGAAGGACAAGAAGAAGTCTATATCTTTATTGAAGGTAAAGGTATTATGCAGTTAGACGACGAAAAGTTTAATGTGTATAAAGGCGATACAGTTCTTATCCAAGATGGTGTATTTCATAGAGTAGAAGCATTAGAAGAAGGCTGTCGTTTTATTTGTGTTTTTGATGGCACAAGAGGTACTAAATGACTGTAGGTTTTACTTGTTCGGCATTTGATTTACTACACGCAGGACACGTACAAATGTTACGTGATGCTAAAGATCAATGTGATTATCTAATTTGTGGATTGCAAGTTGATCCTACACTAGATCGTCCCGAAAAGAACAAGCCAATACAGACTGTTGTAGAGCGTTATACTCAACTAAAAGCAGTTAGTTATGTAGATGAAATTATTCCGTATGTTACTGAAGGTGACTTAGAAGATATTCTTAGTATGTATAACATTGATGTACGTATACTAGGAGAAGAATACCGCGATAAAGATTTTACAGGTAAAGATATTTGTCGCAAACGTGATATCGATTTGTATTTTAACAAACGAGATCACAGATTTAGCTCAAGCGATTTAAGGAAACGGGTCTGTGAATAAATTTATATTTGATGTAGACGGTACACTTACACCTAGTAGGGGAGTTATTGATACAGAGTTTAAAGAATACTTTAACGAGTTTTGTCGTAGCAATCAAGTGTTCCTTGTTACTGGTAGTGACAAGCCTAAGACTGTAGAACAGGTAGGCGAGGATACTTATAATCTATGTTATACAGTTTACCAATGTAACGGCAACGATGTTTGGCAAAGCAAAAAACATTTATACACAAACGAATGGCGACTAAAAGATAAGCCGCACGAATGGTTAAGTGAGCAACTTACAACAAGTGAGTTTCCTTTACGCACAGGCTTACATTTTGAACATCGCCCCGGCATGGTAAACTTTAGTATTGTAGGACGAAATGCTACACTAGGCGAACGTAAGTTATATGTTAAATGGGACGAAGAACGTGACGAACGAAAGAACATTGCTTCATTGTTTAACAGTTTATTTCCATTACTTGAAGCAAAAGTTGGCGGCGAAACTGGCATTGATATTTCGATGAAAGGTATGGACAAAAGTCAAATCGTAAAAGACTTTGATCTAAATAAAGACGAGCTCTGGTTTTTTGGTGATGCAATGCACGAAGGCGGCAATGACTATCCGTTAGCACAAGTAGTAAATCATTCTCGTCATGTAACAGGATGGAAACAGACTTGGGAGTATTTACAAATACTACAGGACGAAGGAATAGCAGGATGAAAATTTTAATCACCGGACATAGAGGATATATTGGCACACAGTTAATGGCCGAACTATCCAACGATAATGAAGTTTACGGATTAGATAAAGTAGACGGCAACGATTTACTATTTTGCGAATTTCCAAACATAGACTTTGATCTTATTATTCATTTAGCAGGACGAAGTGGAGTGCGTGAAAGTATCAAAGATCCTGCAAGTTATTGGATGAACAACATAGAAGCAAGTCGTAGATTATTTGAACGTTATCCTGACACACGTATATTGTATGCAAGCAGTTCAAGTGCGTACGAGCCCGATTTGAACCCTTATGCGGCGTCTAAGTATGTACTAGAAGAACTAGCAGAGCGTTATCCTAGTACATTAGGTATGCGTTTCCACACAGTATATTCAGATAACTGTTCAAGAGAAAACATGTTTTTTAATAAGTTGTTAAACAACGAACTAGAATATGTTACTAGACATTATAGAGATTTTGTTCACCTGTTTGATGTTATTGATGCTATTAAGATTTTAATAACAAAACCTAAACTAACAGGGACAATTGACATTGGAACAGGCAATCCTGTAAAGATCCAAGACCTTGCACCAGACTTACCCGTCCGCCTAAATACCCCAGGTGAACGAGAATTTACTTGTGCAAACACAGAAATAATCAAGAGGCTCGGCTGGAAACCTAAATACTCAGTAGAAAACTTCTTGACAAACAGAGGCAAAGACAATATAATACACTTATTCAATGGAGAAAAATAAATGAAAGATATCTTACAAGACGTAGTAGCACACACCCATGCACTAGGCTTCCTGTCATTAGTTAAAGTATCTAATGACGAAGGCACACAAATTGACTCAATGGCTGAAGATCGTAGTGTGATTTTATCAGCAGAAACAGCAACACCAGTAGCAGAGTTTAAAGGCACATTTGGTATGCCTAACTTAGATAAGTTAGCATTACACTTAAAAAATCCTGAGTACAAAGACAATGCGAAGATTGATGTAGTAGAAGCAGAACGCAACGGCGAAGTTATTCCAACACATATTCACTTTGAAAATGCCACAGGTGACTTCCAGAATGATTATCGCTTTATGAACAAAGCAATCATTGAAGAAAAACTAAAGACTGTTAAGTTCAAAGGTGCAAGTTGGGCAGTTGAGTTTCAGCCAAGCATGGCGGCTATTAGTCGTATGAAACTTATGAGTGCGGCACACAACGAAGAACCTACATTTAATGTAAAAACTGTAGACGGTAACTTAGTATTTGCATTTGGTGATGCTAGTACACACGCAGGCGAGTTTGTGTTTGAAGCAGGTGTTGAAGGTACATTAACACACACTTGGAGTTGGCCTGTAGCACAGGTACAATCAATCCTAGGATTAGACGGTGACGCTACTATGAGCATCTCAGATCAAGGTGCAATGAAGATTAGCGTAAACTCAGGTATGGCAACATACGATTACATCCTACCAGCACAAAGTAAGTAAAGGATTTATGGTGAAAAATAAAAAGCCAGGCTTAATAGACAAAATAGGAAAAGCACATTCAAAAGTTTTTACATATGTTAGTAAAAAAGCAAAGACAAGTAAACTATGGGCAATATTATTAACAGCATTAGTAATATACGAACTAATAGAACATTTAGTTTACCCCTGGCTTGTTCCACTTTTAGCAATTAAAGCCTTTGGATAATAGGAGAATAATTTGAATATAGACTTAACCGCAACACAAAATGACTATGCACGTTTTTTACCCGCACTAAGTGGCTTTTATGCCACCTATGTAGGTAAGCAACGTCATGAAGAATATGTGGATAAGTCCAGAATACCTTCTAACCTTACACACGGGGTTGAAAGTCTAAACTATCTAAATGCACAGGAAGGACAGTTTACATACAAATGGAGTTTGTATAGTGCTGGACACGCTGACTTAGATGTTAATAAGTTTGCACCTAAAGAAGATATGGTGCGAAACAGAGATAGAGCAAACACTTGGCTACTTGGCGACTCGGGTGGCTTCCAGATTGGTAAAGGTGTTTGGGAAGGTGACTGGAAAGATCCTAATTGTCCAAAAGCACAAAAGAAAAGAGATGGTGTTCTCCGTTGGATGGATGCTTATATGGACTACGGTATGATACTTGATATTCCTGCCTGGGTTGCACGTAGCCCAGAAGGTGCAAAAGCAACAGGTATCAGTACATATATTGATGCTGTTAATGCAACTAAAATTAATAATGATTACTGGATGAAACACCGTACCGGTGCTTGTAAATTCTTAAACGTACTGCAAGGTGAAAATCATGCAGACGCTGATGACTGGTATGGCAGAATGAAAGAATACTGTGATCCTAAGAAATATCCAAATGATCATTTTAACGGATGGGCAATGGGTGGACAGAATATGTGCGATGTACACCTTGCACTTAAACGTCTTGTTACATTGCGTTTTGACGGACTATTAGAAAAAGGCATTCATGACGTAATGCACTTCCTAGGTACATCAAAACTAGAGTGGGCTACACTGCTTACAGATATTCAACGTGCAGTTCGTAAACACCACAACGAAAACTTTACTATTACATTTGACTGTGCTTCTCCATTCTTAGCAACAGCAAACGGTCAAATTTATTGTGAGCTCGAAACTGAAGATAGAACTAAATGGGTGTATCGAATGGTTCCGAGCATCGACGACAAAGGACTTGCTAAAGATACTACGCCATTTGGGCAAGCATTTGTTCGTGAAGGCAAACATCCTTCGTTTATGGATAGTCCTATTACAGCAGAACTTCAAGCAAAGGATATTTGTATATATGGCCCTGGAGATTTAAACAAAATCGGCAAAGAGGGCAAGACCTCATGGGATAGTTTTTCATATGCTATCATGATGGGGCATAACGTTTGGATGCACATCAATGCAGTACAAGAAGCAAACAGACAATACGACAAGGGAGTATTTCCGGCAATGCTTGTGGAAGAGCGTTTTGACAGGTTATTTTTCCGAGATGTTGTGGAGGAAATATTTGCAACAGACGACCGAGAAAAAGCACTAAGACTTGTTGAAGAATATAGTCGCTTTTGGATGAGTATTATTGGTACAAGAGGTGCTACTGGAAAGAAAACAGTAAATGCACAAACTAAATTTGGGGAGTTATTCGAATGAGCAATTATGATTCAGATGCAGATAAACTTTTGGCACATTATGAAGAATTAAAACGGAAACATAAAGAGATTGACAAAGAGCTTGAAATCAAGTATCATAATATGACAGTAACAGATGAAGCTCGTAGAATGAAAACTATGAAACTTTGGTATAAAGACGAAATGCATCGAATCAATGAGGAACTTATACAGTTGGGTTTAGAATGAAAAGAGATTATGAAACAGGTGTAGCAGAAGATGTACGCTTCTTTACAGGTATCGAAGTAGAACATACTCCGGCATATGGTATGGAAACACTATTCGTAGATGGTATTCATACCGTAGAAACTGTTCGAGCAAAACTAGGCAATATTAAACATATCTTCTTTGGTGCTAATCATAGTTTTAATCCGGGCATTAAGTTTCCGCAAGACGCAGGTAATTGGGAACGTTATGAAGCAATGATGATGCCTTTCTTAGATGAAGGATATCTTGTAACACTCGATGTTCCTATGGATCACGCAGAAGCATTACTTGAAAGCGGCATGATCGAATGTGAGAACTTTATTCCACAAATCCGTATTCCCCTTCCTTACATCAAACAATATAATTATAACACCATGATTAAGATTGATGATAAGGATTTTAAAGCGACTAATCCCGGTGTTTGGTGTCATCGACTTCATGATTTGATGGATTCTACCAAATTTACAGATTGGTCTAAATATTCACTTGACAAACCTCTAGAATGAAAGTATTATATACACAATGCAAGAACGATATTATGATTATATCCTACGTAAAACAAGAGAAGAAAACCGACAAATGTTAGATGCAAAAGCAAAAAAGAGTATTTGGGTAACCTTTCGTAAAGAAGGTGTACACATGTACCCTGGTGCGGACACTGATCCTAAACTAGCAACAGGCGATTGGGATGACGTATCATTCCTTGGAGTTCCACATCGTCATATTTTCCATTTTAAAGTACGCATTGAAGTATTTCATAACGATCGCGATATTGAATTCATTCAATTTAAGCGTTGGTTAGAAAAACTTTACAGTGATGATGTACTAGAGCTTAATCATAAATCTTGTGAAATGATTTCAGATGATTTATGGCGAGAGATTTCAGCAAAATATCCGAACCGCTTTGTTGAAATTGATGTAGCCGAGGACGGCGAAAATGGTTCAAATATCTTTTATCCGAAAAACTAGTGCTATTAGAGGAATTAACAAATGGCAATCAAATACAATCGTGAAGCATACGACAAGGTTTTCACCGATTTGGAGAAGTTTAAAGAGTTTTGCTCAAGTGCATGGACTCTCGGTTTTAATTATTCATTCCGCTGGGATGAAAAAAACCTTTATAACATGAAAAGCTCGGAGTGGAGAGCTTATCAAAATTATTTAAAATTTGGCAAACCACCTAAGCCAAGAAAGGACCGTTTTAAGAAATGACCATTTATATTGTAGACATTGAAGCAGTAGACACTCGTTACACTAAGCAGTGGAAGGAGCATTTGCCCAAGCAACTGCGTCATGCTACAAATAACGAAGTCGTTGTTATTAGCGGAGGAGATACGCCTCAGGCCACTACGCCTGGGGCATTTCTTAACTTTGGTGGTACTAATGTTTACAAGTCTAAACAACTTGAAACTATTGGTGAAATGTTTTGTAAAGGAGAAATTAAAGATGGAGATTATTTCCTATATACAGACGCTTGGAACCCGACTGTTATCCAGCTTCGTTACATGGCTGAACTACTGGGCGTTCACATTAGAGTCGGTGGTCTTTGGCATGCTGGTTCTTATGATCCTCACGATTTCCTTGGTAGACTAATTGGTGACAAGCCTTGGGTACGTTATGCAGAGAAAAGTATGTTTCATGTATTTGACGACAATTTCTTTGCTACAGACTTCCACATTGATATGTTTATGCGTACACTGTTTGAAGATGATCCATATATTGAAGATTGGGTTGAAGAAGCACACGCAGGAGAAACTAGCATTAAACGTGTTGGCTGGCCTATGGAGTATCTTAAAGATAGTCTTGTTACGTACAGTGGTATGGACAAGCGAGATCTTATACTCTTTCCGCATCGCATTGCTCCAGAGAAACAAGTTGAAATATTCCGTGATTTAAAAACACAACTACCAGAATATGAGTTTGTAGTATGTCAAGAACAAACACTTACTAAGAATGAATACCATAATTTGCTAGGAGAGGCAAAGATGGTGTTCTCTGCTAACCTACAAGAAACACTTGGTATTAGTTGGTACGAAGGTGCTCTTGTAAATGCTATTCCTATGGTTCCAGATAGACTAAGTTACAGTGAAATGGCACTTCCTGAGTTTTTATATCCAAGTGCATGGACTGAGGACTATAGCAGTTATAGAAAGTATCGCGGAGAAATTGTTACTAAGATTCGTCATTATATGGAAAATTATAATGACTATCTTGTAAGTTTAGACAAACAACGCACAATACTAAATAAAAACTTTTTTAGCGGAGCGGCACTGTATGACGCAATCAAAAGATGAAAATACAGTTACACTAACACTTGGTGATTTTATGGAAGACGAAGATAACACTGTTACTATTAACTTAGACGAAACATACGGTACAAGCACAACATACTGGGCAGGAGATAGTGTAACTGATATTACTTTTGATTCTAATGCAAGTGACGATACGTTTACTATTGACACTAATAATACTATCAATATCGGTGACTGGAACTTGTCAGGCGACTTTGGTGCTATTAGCATTAACCCAAGTGAAGTCGAACGTATGTGTAAAGAGTATCCAGCACTAGAGAAAGTTTGGCGTAACTTTAAAGCAGTATATGATATGATTAAACAAGACTATGAAGGCAAGAAAAAGGCAGGAGAAATTGACGATGACATTCCTTTCTAAGATTATGGACAAGCTCGGCCGACGTCGAGTAATTACAGACAGAGACGGAAAGGTACCATACCTTATCCGTTATTATCTATTTTTAAAAGAACGAAAACGCTTTCCTTTTAATATCACACTACACAAAGTTCTTGTAAGTGACGAGCCTACACTACATGATCATCCATGGTCATATGCAACATTTATTCTCAAAGGTGGTTATTGGGAACACATTCCTATTATTAGTAAAGAAGGTGCAGTAGTAGGAAGCACAAGAGTATGGAGAGGTCCTGGGCACTTTCGTAAGCGTTCAGCAGATGATCTACATTGGTTAGAACTTGCTAAAGATGCAGACGGCAATGAGATTCCTTGTTGGAGTTTGTTCTTTATGGGACGCAAAGTTAAAGAATGGGGCTTTATGAGATTTGTTCAAGTAAAAGATGTTAAAAAAATTCACGAAGCTGGCTACCGTTGGATACACAATGAGGAGTACCTTGCACGAGGAGCAAAAGACTAATGCAACACACAATTCAACAACTAATGGATAAGATTAGTGCAATGCATGGATTGGCTGTGCAAGCACATAGAGAAAAATATAAAAAGGCTCCAGGTGAGCCGTATAATGTTGCTCATGTTACACATCTTGTAGAACAAATACAAGCCATGGCTGGCGACATTTATAACGATAGAACAATTCATCCTAAACTACAGGCGAAAAAGAAATGATTAAAAAACATTATTATAGTTGGCAAGACGTAGAACGTATGTGCGTTAGTATTGTAAATCAGATGTACAAAGACGGTTGGCGTCCTGATTACATTGTAGGCATTACACGAGGTGGTAATGTTCCTGCTACTATTATTTCAAACATGACCGGCATTCGTTGCGAAGCACTTAAAGTAGCATTGCGTGATGGCGAAAGTCATCAAGAAAGTAACTGTTGGATGGCTGAAGATGCTTTTGGTTATGTAGGTGATGATGAATTAAAAGTTACAGGTGGTCCACTAGAAAAGAAAATTCTTATTGTAGATGATATCAACGATACTGGTGCTACATTCAATTGGATCAAAGAAGATTGGCGTTCAGGTTGCTTACCTAACGATCCTAAATGGGAACGTGTATGGCATAGCAATGTTAGATTCGCAACACTTACAGATAACTTGTCAAGCGAGTTTAACGGAAAGGTAGACTATACAGTTCACGAAGTTAACAAAGCCGAAGAAGATGTATGGCTTGTTTATCCATGGGAAAATGTAGGAGCATACTAATGGCAACATCAGAAGAAAAGAAAGAACTAGTAGAGGAACTTAAAGGCCCTCATTATTATCGTATTACAATAAATGGGTACGGTGGCGAAGCATCGTACATGCGTGTTCCAGAAGAAGCACATAAATTTTGGAAGCCTATTGTAGAAGAACACGGCGATAGTCCTTTAGTACATTACATTGTTAATGCTGAAGATCAAACTGCATCTGAAGTTAATGCAGACGAAGAATATAACGACTATGATATCGATCCTGCTAGTATTCCAGACGAAGCAAAGTTTATGCATGATGTAGAAGATGCAGAAGCAGGTGGATATAGCTGGTATGAACCCAAAGACGAAATTGAACACGTTTATGGTGTAGCAAGCGACAATGCATATATTACTATTGAAAAAGTTGATAGTGAAGAATACAATGCAAGTTGGATAGAAGATGTAGTTGACGGCAAAGACCTAAACGAACTTATCAACGAATTAGACGAAGAAGTTGACTATGCAGTAGAACATGCTGAAGGTTTAGAGAATGGTCCTGCAACACCAGCAA
>Ga0181570_10002388_pt1 | contig 15007 bp, 11 predicted proteins | sample 101ome_18_FD_148667 | JGI IMG/M metagenome (GOLD analysis project Ga0181570, IMG submission 148667) | Coastal salt marsh microbial communities from the Groves Creek Marsh, Skidaway Island, Georgia - 101406AT metaG (spades assembly) | ecosystem: Environmental > Aquatic > Marine > Intertidal zone...
TCAACTTCCAGTTGGTGCCTTCTGATTCGGATCGCGATGCTGTTAAGGCAGAGCTTGCAGGTCTCGCACTAGAGTGGTTCAGCGTAGAAGACGATAGCGTCTTTGTGAACCTTCACAGCGACGATCGTTTTGTATCAGAATACTTCACTGAGGTGGAGCTTGTAGGTACAGGTCTCGATACCTTGATCTCAGGTCAGGATGTTGGGTACCAAAAAGGTCCTATTGATTTAGGTTCAGCATATTCAGTATTGAAGTTGGTGGACAAGAAAGTCATTCCAGATTCAGTGGAAGCTCGTCACATCTTGATTCCATTTGCAGGAGCTACTCGTTCAGATGCTAGTGTAACTCGTTCTCCAATGGAAGCCCAAGCCCTAGCAGATAGCTTGTTCACTTACCTTGAAAGCAATCGCGGTGCCTTTGAAAGCGTGAGCGAAGAATTCTCTTCTGACGTTGTTGCCAAAGGTAAAGGTGGTAGTCTAGGCTACTTCAAGCGTGGCATGATGGCGAAGAACTTCGAGAACTTCTGTTTCTTCCAAAAAGAAGGGAAGCTTGGGGTAGTGCCTACTCAGTTCGGTTTCCACATCATCGAAATCACAGATCAAAAAGGCGGTACTGAAGCATATAAAGTGGGTCAGATCACTCGCAACATCTTGCCTTCTGATGAAACTATTCAAGCCATTTATGGTGCAGCATCTTCCTATGCTGCAGATGCACAAAGCGCAGATGATTACCGCGCCTTGGCGACAGAGCGCAATCATTTCTTGCGTCCAGCACGTAATCTAGGCCGTTTCGAAGAAGTGGTTCCTGGTTTGGGTCAAAGCCGTCGCGTGGTGCGTTGGGCTTGGGACGAAGAGCGTGAAGTAGGTAATATCGGTTTGTTGGAAAACGACGGTAAAGGATATGTGGTTGTCATCTTGACTGATGTTCTTGAAGAAGGCACTGCTTCTTACGAGCAGGTAGCCGACCAGTGTATGGAAGGAGCAAAGAAAGAGGCTAAGAAAGCCATCATCGAGGAGCGTGTTGAAGCGGCATTGGTCGGTGCATCAACTATTCAAGAAGTGGCAGATGCCTTGGGCAAAGAAGTACGTAGTTTGAGCTTCCGTATCAGCAATGCGAACATTGCAGGAATTGGCAACGAGGCTGAGGTAGTAGGTACTATCTGTGGCTTGGAGCCTGGTACACTTAGCTCAACCCTCGCAGGTAATAATGGTATGTTCGTAGCAACGACATCTGCTGCTCAGCCAGCTCCAGTCATTGACTACACGAACATGGCTCAAAATACTCAGCGTAGTTTGCGTTCTCTCGTTAATGTTCAGGCGTACAAAGCGCTGCAAGACAAAGCGAAGATCGATGATCAACGCTACTTGATGTTCTAATCGAGTTAGAGGAAAAATTTAGATTTCTAAAGACCCCCGCGGCGGAGCCGCGGGGGGTTTTTTATGCTAAGAAAGTCGGTTCCACCTCTCGGCGTCGAGCTTGACAAAGATGAACAACAGGATCGTGAAGCCCCACAGGGAAGATCCGCCGTAACTAAAGAATGGCAATGGGATGCCGATGGTCGGTACGAGTCCAATGGTCATTCCAATGTTGATGATCCAGTGGGTGAATAAGATGACCGCTACCGCATAGCCATATACTCTGGAGAAGGTGTCTTTTTGTTTATCTGCCAGCCAAATAATACGACCAATGAGCAGCGCAAAGAGTCCCATCAAAAGTGTGGCGCCTAGGAAGCCCCATTCTTCCCCAATGGTACAGAAGATGTAATCTGTACTCTGGGCAGGTACAAAGTTGAGTTTGGTTTGAGTACCGCCTAAAAACCCTTTTCCGGTCCATCCGCCGGAGCCGATGGCAATGAGGCTTTGCAAGGTGTTGTAGCCAGCGCCACTGGGGTCGTTCTCAAGGCCCAAGAGTACGCGAATGCGCACCTGCTGGTGAGGGGCGAGGACGTTTTCCATGACTTGGCCCACCGCAAAAACTGTGGCAGAGGCAAAGGCCAAGGCCAGGCCATTGAGCAGGAAGTACAAACGTTTCTTGGGCAATATTAGCAAGGCGAGGGCCGATAGTCCCGCAAGGGTGAGGAGGGTCCATTTGAGGGGGAACATTAGTCCTACAATGCTCAGGGCGACTCCGGCCAGGGCGATGCCGATATAATACCCAGGCATGCCTTCGCGATAGAGTACAAGAATGAGGCTGATGAAGACCAAGCTGGAGCCGACATCGGGCTGCAAACCAATGAGTAGGGCAGGGAGAATAAAGATGGAGGCTGCGACTAATCTATTGGGCCATCGCTTGATGTTGGTGCGAGGCAAGGCGAGGTAGAAACCCATCATAAGGGCAGTGGCGAATTTGGCCAATTCTGACGGCTGCAAGCTAAATCCACCGATGCCATACCAACTTCGGGCACCGCCTATTTTCTTTCCAGCGAATAAGACTCCTATGAGCAAGAGGATGGTCAGTGCATACCAAAGTGGAGCGAAGTTTGTCCACAGACGATAATTGGACACTAAAATAGCCGCAATGATCACCAAACTCGTGGCCATAAACATACCTTGCTTGCCGTATTCCTGTGTGAGGTTTACAATGTTGCCTGCTTCCTCGTTAAAAACAGCCGCGTAGATGGAAATCCACCCCCAGAAGACCAGGACGGCATAGGTCAGTACAACGACCCAATCCACTTTGATTCTATTTCTGCTTCGAGTCCTTGCCATTAGAAATTAGGGATGTAGGTGGTGTCTTCGCCGTAAATGGCTTTGTGTTGCATCTTGTATTCGTCGTGAAGATTCCCTTCGATCATGCGAAGTTCAAGAGCGGGCCGTGTGATGGTATCGGTCAGGTACTGCTCTGTCATGAGACTTGCGATGGGCGCCGCCCAACGCGAACCCCAATACCCGTTTTCGATAATGACTGCTAAAGCGATCTTAGGATTGTCTTTTGGGGCGAAGCTGACGAAAATACTGTGGTCCTGTCCGTGTGGGTTTTGAGCTGTTCCCGTCTTTCCACACTGTGTGATGTGCGGAATACGGGCGCCTCTTGCTGTACCAGATTCGAATACTTCAAACATTCCGTCCACGACGACGGGGAAGTGTATGGAATCAACGGTGGTGTAGCGACGAACGGTGTAATTGCTGTCGATGGGCGTTCCATCACCAATACTTTTAATGATGTGCGGAGTGTAGTAATACCCTCGGTTAGCGATTGTGGCGACCATATTTGCCATTTGGATAGGCGTCGCCACTAATTCTCCTTGTCCTATACCATTACTGACCGAGGTCACCCCCCTCCAGCCTTTGTAGCCAAGGAATCTGTCGTAGTACGCGGTGTCGGGAATATTGCCGCGTCGACCCGTAGGCAGGTCATTGCCAAGGAATTTTCCTAATCCAAAGCTTTTTACATGCTCGCTCCAGCGCTCAAGCCCTACTCGGGAGTTTCCACCTTTATCTACAGTTCGTTGGTAGACCGAACAGAAGTAGTTGTTACAGCTTTCTGAAATGGCTTTTTTTAGATCGAGCGGTCCTCCTTTACAGTGACAGGCGACATGGAGCTTGCCAAAGTGAAAGCCGTCATAACAGGTCATAGTAGTTTGAGGCGTGATCACTCCTTCCTGCAGTCCAACCAAGGCACCTATGAGTTTAAAGGGTGAGCCGGGAGGGTATTCTGCCAAGATACCTCGATCAAACAAGGGTTTATTGATGGAGTCGTAGTAGAGGGTGGTGTAGTTCTGACTGCGAATACGTCCTACGAGATCGTTGGGATCATAGTTCGGCGAGGTGATCATGGCCAAGATCTCGCCGCTCCCTGGCTCGATGGCCACGATAGAGCCGCGCTTGCCGCGCATGAGCTTTTCTCCATAGAGCTGCAGGTCGAGATCGATGCTGCTGACCAGGTCGACACCAGGGGTTGGGAGTTCGTCAAAGGCACCGTCTTTCCAATTGCCCAATTTTCTATTGCGGTGATCCACCGTATAAAATCGTTTGCCGTGCGTGCCCTTTAAAGCCTCCTCGTAGCTCTTGTCGATGCCGCTTTTTCCCACCAAATCTCCCATGCTATATTCTGGATGGGAGCGGATATAATCAGTATTGACCTCGCCAATGAAACCGACAACGTTGGCGCCGCCCTTTTCTGGATAATAGCGAAGGATGCGCTTTTGAACATGGAAGCCGGCGAACCTTTTGAGCTCGCTATTGATTTTGGTGTACTCCTCCTTGGAGAGCATTTTCATGAACATGCTACTGCGGAAATGGCTGTAGCGCTTTGCGGTAAGCAGGCGTTCTTTGATATCTTCGACCTCAAGTCCGAGAAGGTTGGATAGGGCGACAGTGTCCAATTCTTTGATCAAGTAAGGACTGACCATCAAATCATAGGCAGGCGAGTTCCCGACCATTAACTCCCCATTGCGGTCGTAGATATAGCCCCTAGGAGCATAGAGTTTCTCGGCGGCGGTGGCGTTGCGCTCGGCCCGGGCGGCATAATCGTCATTGAGGATTTGTACTTGGAATAATCGGACCAAGAACACTAATAAAATCAGTATTAACCCAAGGTAAAAAGCACTATTTCTTCGCATATCGTCTCGCGGTTAAGGCGTGAAGTATGACGAGTAGAAGCAAGGTGATCAGGGAGGAGAATAGGGTACGAATAAGTACCGTGTCCAAATGCTGAAGACCGTAATTCTCCATGATAAAGAGGACCAAGTGGTGCCAAACGACCAGCACTCCAGCGGTAGTTACGAAGGCACCCAGCGGCAATGCGGCCAATCCTTCATCTTCTTCGGGTTTTCTGAAACCGAGTAGGGCATTTTCTAATGAAGGCTTCACCAAAATGAGCGCGAGACAAGCAAGGCTGTGGGCGCCGCCACTCTGCTCGAAGCTGTCCATAATACTGCCCAACAGGAAGGCAATAAGGAACTGGCGTTGGCGACTCATGGGTTGAGGTAGTAACATGAGTACCCAAATATAGATATAGGGATTGCCGTATTTGCTCAGGGGCAATCCTTGCAAGAACGCCCACTGAAAAAGCACAACGCCAATGGAGGCCAATATGAGTCTCAATGAATTCATGGCGCCGGAAGATTAAGTGAATCTAACGATGCTTGTTGGCGCAATCGGCACACATAAACCCAGGTCATGTTTGAAAAATCATGGCTCAGCTTGACTTTTGCCACCCACGTTAGGTCCTCAGGATTTTGCAGAGCGCTTTCGACTACACCTGTGATCACAGGAGGCGCAACGCTGGCTCTAGTATAACTATATACAGTATCTCCCACCATGGGGCGGTGTTCCCGTTGAACGTCAAACAGCTCAGCGCTTCGGTAATCACTGCCTTCCCAGCGAAGCTCTCCCAAACCCTTTCCGGGAATCCGTGCGCCAATGCTTCCCTTTCCATGAAGAATGGGAACGACAGAGCTAAAGTACTCGCTCGTCTCAACCACAGTCCCTACCCATCCCTGGGCTGCAATCACGCCCATCCCTGGATTAATGCCGTCGCCGGTACCCACATTAAGGAGCATGTAGTTGTTACGCTTATTGTAACTGAATTCAAGAACCTGTGCCGGGATATATTCATAGAGCTCGTTCGTTAGAAACGTCGGCGCTTCCATTCCATTCATGCTTGCTCGAAGGGCGGCATTTTCTCGGGCCAATTCTTCATTCACTGCCTCAAGCGCCCAATATCCCTTCCAGCTATTCAGGGAGTTCTGAATGCCGGCCATGGTGCCAAAGCCAACGGAATTAATGCTGTGCTCAGCCACAGGGTTTTTCTGTGTATGTCTGAAAAAAGATAGACCTACCAACACAATGAGCAACAAAGTGTTTCGATACTTCGAAAGAAAAAGTATCAGTTGCCTCATGGTGTTCTATTAGCTCTGTAAGATGGTCTTAAAATGCTCGAGATTTTTCAATACAATACCCGTTCCTCGTACTACTGCGCGAAGTGGATCTTCAGCAACATAGACAGGAAGATCGGTTTTTGCAGAAATACGCTTGTCGAGTCCGCGCAACATGGAACCGCCACCTGCAAGGTAGATACCGGAGTTATAGATATCTGCGGCCAATTCTGGCGGCGTGTTACTCAATGCCTCCATGACTGCATCCTCTACTCTGGTAATGCTCTTTTCTAACGAACGGCTGATCTCTGCGTGCCCTACCTGGACCTGCTTAGGTTTTCCCGTAAGAAGATCGCGGCCTTGTACTGAATAAGGTTCTGGTGCATCTTCTAAATCTTCGATGGCTGCGCCAACCGCGATTTTGATGTTTTCTGCGGTACGCTCACCCACATAAAGGTTGTGTTGTGAACGCATATATAGCGCAATGTCATTGGTGAAAACATCTCCTGCTACTTTCACGCTTTTGTCACAAACAATGCCTCCCATGGCCAATACTGCAATTTCTGTAGTACCGCCACCGATATCGATAATCATATTTCCTTTCGGTTCCAATACGTTGACACCGATGCCTATGGCAGCCGCCATAGGCTCATGAATAAGGTATACTTCCTTGGCGTTGGCACGTTCGGCACTGTCTCGAACAGCACGTTTTTCAACCTCGGTAATTCCAGAAGGAATACAAATAACCATGCGCAGGCTCGGAGGGAACAAGCGCTTCTTGAATGAAGGTATGCTCTTAATCAGCTCACGAATCATGTGCTCTGATGCTTCGAAATCCGCAATCACTCCGTCCTTCAAAGGACGAATGGTCTTGATATTCTCGTGTGTTTTACCATGCATTTGACGAGCCTCCTGCCCGACAGCAATAACTTGACCGGTTCTGCGGTCTTTTGCGACAATTGAAGGAGAATCCACCACTACCTTGTCTTGGTAGGTGATCAGCGTATTGGCCGTACCAAGGTCAATAGCGATATCCTCTGTCATGAAATTAAACCAACCCATAGGAGAACAAGGTAATAAAAATTAGTGTTTGAAGTGACGGATTCCAGTGGTTACCATTGTCATACCATGGGCATCACAATAGTCTATGCTTTCCTTATCTCGAATAGATCCTCCGGGTTGAATCACACAAGTAATTCCCGCATTGTCGGCAATCTCCACGCAGTCCGGGAAAGGGAAGAACGCATCCGAAGCCATGGCAGCTCCTTGGAGGCTAAATCCAAAACGCTGTGCTTTTTCTACAGCTTGGTTCAAGGCATCCACGCGTGAAGTTTGACCCGTTCCTGAGCCCAACAATTGACCTCCTTTCGCGAGTACAATAGTATTCGACTTCGTGTGCTTACAAATCTTTGCTGCAAATTCTAGATCTTCTAGCTGCTCTTGTGTCGGTGCTACTTGGGTCACCGTTTCCATATCTGCCTGCGTTTCGGTCTTCGCATCTCTGGCTTGAACCAACGTCCCGTTGAGTACGGTACGGACATTGAAGGCAGGGACTTCGTAATCCTTGAGGATTAGAAGCACTCTATTTTTCTTGCTTTTCAAAATCTCAAGGGCATCCTCATCGTATCCAGGTGCCATCAATACTTCAAAGAACAAGGTGTTCATTTTTTCAGCGGTCGCTCTATCAACCGTACGGTTTGCAGCAATCACTCCACCGAAGGCACTGACCGGGTCGCCCGCTAGGGCGTCGTCCCAAGCTTGTGCAAGAGTAGGACGCGTGGCCAACCCACAAGCATTGTTGTGCTTGATGATCGCAATGGTGGTATCGTTGAATTCACGGATGAGATTTACTGTGGCGTCGATATCGAGCAGGTTATTGTAGCTCAATGCCTTGCCGTGAATTTGCTCGAGTGCATCATCAAGGTTTCCGTAGTAGGCTGCTTCTTGATGTGGATTCTCGCCGTAACGCAGACTTTGCTTTTGGCGGCCGCTGATTTTCAGATCTAGGCGGTCTCCAGCGAAGTAGCGGTAGATGGCAGTATCGTAATTTGAGCTCTCATCAAAGGCTTCGAGGGCATATCTGCGACGAACTTCAAGAGTTGCACCTTCTTGGCTCTGTAAGACTTCGAGAGCATCTTCGTATTGGCCCATGTTTGAAATGATCCAGCAATCCTTGAAGTTTTTGGCTGCGGCACGAATCAAAGAGATGCCGCCGATGTCGATTTTCTCAATAATGTCCTGTTCTGGTGCGCCAGATGCTACGGTAGCTTCGAATGGATACAAGTCTACAATGACCAAATCCATGTATGGAATGTGGTATTCGCTCATTTGCGCTTGATCGCCTTCGTGATCTCTCCTCGCCAAAATACCGCCAAAGACTTTGGGATGAAGCGTTTTAACTCGTCCTCCAAGGATAGAAGGATAAGAGGTGAGATCCTCGACGCGTTCCACCGAAATGCCTCGGTCTTCAATGAATGCCTGTGTTCCACCGGTAGAATAAATGGTGGTTCCCATGGCGTTAAGGGCATCGACGATAGGACCTAATCCGTCCTTGTGAAAAACAGAAATCAAGGCGTTTTTGATACGCATGAAGCAGAGGGTTTTAAGTGGAAAACTCGAGAAAGAGCAAAAGTAAGGTTTTCGCTCCGCAGAATCTCTATGAAATAGGCTAATTTTGGAGGAAATCCACACTCCCGTGCGCACCTACTTCAGATTGTTAAAAGAGAGCTTTGTTTTCGCCTTTATATCATTGGCCACAAACAAGCTGCGCACGTTGTTGTCCTTGCTTGGAATCACCATAGGTATATTCGCTATTATATTGGTTTACAGCATTGTAGATAGTCTTGAAAAGAGTATTAGAGATAGCGTGAGCCAGTTCGGTGATAATGTTGTCTACGTCCAAAAATGGCCGTGGGGTGGTGGTGCAGATTTTGCCTGGTGGAAGTATCTGAATCGTCCCGTACCTCTGAGTCACGAAGCAGACTTGCTCAAACGCCGCAGTCAATATGCCGAACACATCGCTTTTGGCAGTTCATTGGGTGGCGCAACCGTCAAGCGAGATGCGAACAATGCCACGGGTGTGGATGTGCTAGGAACGACGTTTGAGTACAATAAGATTTGGAGTTTCGAATTGGCCCAAGGGCGCTATTTCACAGAATCTGAAATGAATGCCGGCCGCCCCCTGTGTATTATTGGGGCTTCTACTGCGGAAGGGTTGTTCTTGCCTGAGGAGGAAATCATCGGTCAACGCGTGACCATCAGCGGTCAAAAGCTCACGGTCATTGGGGTGTTTGAAAAAGTTGGCGAAAGTTTGGTCGGTCAGAGCTACGATAAGATGGTGGTGGTGCCCTTCAAGAAAGTACGCATGGTGGTGAATACCGATCGCAACGAAAGCAATGTGATTATGGCCAGTGCAAAGGAGGGGATTACGGTGGCCCAATTAAAAGATGAGCTCACCGGCATCATGCGCTCCATTCGCCGATTACGTCCTGGTGCAGACGATAATTTTGCACTCAACGACCCGTCGCTCATTTCCAATCAACTCGATAGCTTGTTCGGTGCCTTGGGGATTATGGGAACCATTATCGGGATGTTCTCCATTCTAGTCGGCGGCTTCGGTATCGCCAACATTATGTTCGTCTCCGTTCGTGAACGCACGAATGAAATAGGTATTCAAAAAGCATTGGGCGCGAAGGACTTTATTATCCTGAGCCAATTCTTAACGGAATCCGTTGTGCTTTGCCTGCTCGGCGGCATTGCTGGCCTGATCCTGGTCGCCTTAGGAGCCTACATAGCTGCTGCTGCCTTTGACTTCAACATCTTTTTAAGTCTCGGAAATATCGTTTTAGGACTGCTTCTGAGTGCAGGTATTGGCTTGGTTTCGGGATTGATTCCTGCTTGGATGGCGGCCCGATTAAACCCGGTCGATGCCATTCGTATGCAAGCTTAAAAGCACCTTTTATTATCCTAGTCTAGCCGCCACAAACTCCACAACCCTATTTAACACATCGTGGTCCTCCGCGGTAAACGGATCGAGCTTGTGTGAATCAATATCTAATTGGCCCACTAAAACCTCACCTTTGTACATGGGCACCACGATTTCGCTCTTGGTTTCAAGGCTGCATGCTAAATAATTGTCCTGGGCATGCACATCCGGCACCTCGAAAGTCTTGCCACTCATGGCTACTTGGCCACAAATGCCCCGCCCAAAGGGGATAACTGTGTGATCCGTAAATGCGCCAACATAAGGTCCTATTTCCAATTGCTGCGCCCCATCGTTCATGAAATAAAACCCAGTCCAGTTATAATATTCCACCTCCTGATCCAACAGTTGAACCACCGATTCCTGCAGCACTTTTCCTGTTAAATGGTCTAGCGATTGGAGCTTTTCAAGAATATTTTGGGCTTGCTTTTGTGTCATATGGGACTATTGTTGATAGAATCCTTGTTTTAATGAGTAAACGTAGCACAGTTATTGCTCTCATTTCGCGAAATTAGCAACAATATGCCTACATGGTGTGTTTTCGTTTAACCCAATACTATAACATGAGAAAATTTATACTCTCATTAGCGTCGGTACTCTTTACTTTTCAGGCGTTTGCCCAAAGTACTACCAATGCTTCAATAAACCTTCAAGCTTGTCAAGGCGACACCATTGTGTTTTCCTTTGACATTACCTCACCATACAATGTGGGGAACACTTTTTCGGTAGAGCTTAGTAGTCTATCTGGAAGTTTTAATGGGAACTTAGTAAGTACTTCAAGCCTTCTTGCTTGGGGAGTAAGTCAAAACAATGAAATAGACGTTTTGATTCCAGACACGATGTCCCAAGGGACTTACAGTGTTCGACTGATTTCTACAAACCCTGTGAGAATTTCAGACACGATAGGAAATCTAATCATTGGAGCTAATCCGAACACTGGAATTGTCGCCTATAACTGGTTTGATAAAAATGGTGAAATCACCTTCTGTGAAGGTGATACTGCGTTACTTGTTGCGAATGCTCCACCGGCCGGTCAAACTTACACTTATCAATGGTTACAAGGGGGTGCTCAAATTCCAAATGAAACTGATGATACATTAAAAGTAGCCGTCAGTGGGCTTTATGCGGTTGAAGTGAGCGCTTTGTTGTGTGATGCGCGGTCGAACGATACCATAGCAAACTCATATCTCCCTAACAACGATATTTTTGCCAATGCCACGATGGGAGTCACATATATTGGGATGGATAGTATTCAAATGTGTGAAGGAACTATCGCGACTTTGGAACATATCGTATTTCCAGTGCCGGGTATTTCAGGTTATACCTACCAATGGCTGAAAGATGACAGCTTAGATATTTTCGGAAACCCCGTTATGTATGCATTACCCAATGACACATTGGCAACCCTAGATGTAGATACTACTGGAACCTGGTACCTGGAGATTACTTCTATCGAAGGTGGTTGTAAAGACACTTCGGATGTATTCTCTGTATTTGTTGATACTATCCCTCAGACCTCGGTGACTACAATACCGTGGTCGTGGCAAGTATTGCCAAAAAACACTCTTTGTCTGACAGATTCAGCTTTATTGTCAGCTTCGGATACAGTTTTGAATGCAACATGGGAGTATCAATGGCAAGTTGCCTATCCTTCGGGTAGCTCGAGTTGGTTGAACTTAACTAATGATACTTTACCATGGATTACAATAGACACTTCAGTTGTCCCAGATACAGCAGATTACAGGCTTGTAATTAATAATGGCACGTGTTCGCACATTACAAATGAGACAACAATAGAGTTTGTGAATTTCCCTACCATTCAAATTCAACCCGGTGATTCCCTCGGGATCTGTATTTACGACAGTGTACTAGTAAGTTTGGTAAGTGATGCCTTAAGCTTTTCTTGGAATGGAGGTTTGTATGTCGGAAAGCAGAACTTCTTAAATCAAGCAGGGCAATACATTATCGAAGCTTCTGGAATTAATGGATGTAAATCATATGATACCTTAGATATTTATAATTATTCCTTAGTAGCTACTGCCTCGGCATCTCCTCAAATTATAAGTCCAGGTAATAATACTACGCTAACGGCTACAGGAGGTACTTCTTTTTATTGGTTTGCAAGCTCTCCTTCTACATTTAGTAATCAACATGGCTCGTCCACGTTGGTAGTGCCTACAGAGGACACCACAACCTATTTCATTCAAGTTCAAGATTTGAATGGATGTGTTGATACGGCGAGTGTCCAGGTTTTTGTAATTGAACAGGATTCGACTGTAATCTACGCAAACACTTATGGTAATGTTCAGAATGTTATCACTCCAAATGGCGATGGTATGAATGACGTACTAGATCTAAGTGGTATTACAAATGGTGACGATTGTGAGTTCTCAGTGTTCACCCGTTGGGGAACACCAGTATATTCTCAAGAGGTTTATAATAATTCTTGGGGTGGGACTACAGATGGTGGTGCTCAATTACCTGATGGCACTTATTATTTCGTCCTGACATTCAATAATCAAATTAGAATTAAATCGGCAATTACTGTCCTTAACAACTTCTAAACCATGAAAAAGTTATTTGTATTTAGCGCAATATTCCTTGGAAGTTGGACAACACACGCCCAACAACTTCCTTTAATTTCAAATTATCTTAATACCGCTTATCTCTTCAATCCAGCTTTCAGCGGAATTGAAGGTAAGACCGAGATTTCAATATTGAATAGACGTCAATGGACCGATATACAAGGTGCTCCTGAAACCCAATTTATGGCCTTTAATGGTAACAGAAATGATTTGCAATTCGGCTACAGTGGTTATGCTTTCAATGATCAGACAGATATAGTTGGTAGATCTGGATTTTACGGCTCGTATGCATGGCATGTGAAATTTACAGATATGAATAGTCTCAGTCTAGGTCTTGGAGCGGGATATGTTAATAACAACATAAATGTTGGTGGTATTAGAGTACCGGATGAGTTAGACCCAGTCTTGTTTTCTGCATTAAGTACAGGTAAATTTGATTTGAATTTTGGGTTTAATCTACAATTCGGAGATTTTAGCTTTGGTGCTGCCGTTCCAAATTTATTGGCTCCAAAAGTTGACTTTTCGGATAATTACCTTGGTCCCTTCCAATATCATTATATGCGTCATTTTGTCGTCAATACTCAGTATGATGTTGACTTGCAGAAGGGATTAATGATATTAAGCCCATTCGTAACGGTGCGTGCTAATGAAGTAACAATTCCACAGGTAGATGCTGGTTTAATGTTCAACCATAAGGAATACTTTTATATAGGAGCAGCATACCGCTCGTCCTACGCAGTTACTGCTAATACAGGATTGCATCTCACCGAGAATATTACAATGGGATATGCCTACGATTTCTCACTAAATACTTATGGATTTGCTTTAGGTAATTCTCATGAGTTTATGTTGCGTTACACCTTTGGGGAAAGCAAAAAGGACAAGCGTTTAGAAAATGAACTCAAAAAACTGAAGGATCGTCAGCGCCGTTCTTCTGAAGAACTCGAAGATCTATTGAACGATCGACTAGATGAGTTTAAAGACGAAATGTCATCCCAGCAAAAAGAGATGTTCGACGCGGAAAAAGACGCGTTAAAGACAGAATTATCAAATGCAGCAGTAGAAGCTGTTTCTAGTGCAGTAGATGAAGCTGTTGCGAACAGTCAATCAACTACTCCTTCCGAAAATTCAGATTCAGAAATGGATTCTGATATGAATCAAAATGATTCGGAATCTGCGTACCCTGTTACCCCACAAGGGGGAAAAGTAAAAAGTAGCATAAAAGGATACAATCCAAATCAATATGCTGGAAACGTGATGGCAGGTTCATCAGGATATTATGTTACAGCTGGTGTATTCGGCTCGCAGAATAATGCGTTAAAGCTCCAGTCGAAATTGAATAGACAAGGTGTGAGCTCGGATATTTTCCAAGATCCCAATAATAATATGTACTACGTATTCTTATTAAAGTTTAATAATTATCAATCTGCCAAAAACGCTAAAGATTCGGGCTTCAATGGCCAGTACAACGGTAAACTTTGGATCAAGGTGATGTAAGAAAAATTTTCACCCACTAAAAAAACCCCGAGCCTCGCAGAGGCTCGGGGTTTTTTTATGCATCCTTTGTGGGGTAAATGAGGTCGGGATCGTGTTGTTGGGATTCCTTGAGTAATTGGGCCCCTTTTAAAATTCGTTCCGCTTGTTCGAGATGACGTCCTATGTGCGGAACGATGAGTTGCAGTGCCGTCAAAGCTTTGATTCGAACAGGAGGCAATGCACTGATGACCTTGGTGTTGCGCAGCTCTGGACTCTCGGGGATAATGCGCAAGATTCGTTCGATTTGGCCTAGGTCTGAAATGAAGTTCTCCATGACCTTTTGGGCGCTGATCTTCAGTTTTTCATCACGCATACGACGTGGTTGGAGTGCCTTGGGCGCCGGAACCTTGGTGGCTTCAGGTTTGCTCAAGGGCGACATCCATTGGTACGCTTTACGTTGAAACCAACTCAGCGGGAGGTCTTGAGTTTGGGAGGCTTGGTCGAGTTGGCAAACTTTGGTTAATTGGACCAAATAAGCCTCATTCACATTATTGATGTGTTCTATACACTCGATTGCCGACCACTGCTCGCCTTCAGGAATGAAGAACAACTCCTCTTCCTCTAAGAAATAAAACAGGCGTTCAAAATGTTGTTTATGCTGGGCCAATTCCCCCAAACGCTCCTCTATATATTCTGCTGTGGTCATGCTTCCGCTGTTTTTTCAGTGTTCACGATGCTGCTGAGCATATGATGAACGTCTTCGAGGCTGCTAATGTTCTGTGCCACGAAGTTCAGTTTTTCTGCTTTTTGCTTGACCTGCACTTTGCGCGGGTTGCGCTGTAAGTAGGCGAGGACGGCTGAGAAAATGGGCAGTTGGTAGTATTCGCTATTGTTCTCCGCAGCAAAATGCCCGATCAGCTTGCCCATCTTAATAATGAGTTTGACAAATCCAATGTGCTTGGCAAGCCATTTGATTCGGACGGAATACAATAGGTCTTTCACCTGGCGGGGCAGCGGCCCAAATCTATCCTCAAGTTCTAATTCAAAGAACTGCAACTCTTCTTCCGTTTCAATGGCCCCCAAGCGTTGGTATAGCTTGAGTCTTTCCTCAATGTTGTTGACATAGTTGTCCGGTATATGGATGGC
>Ga0181570_10002392_pt1 | contig 14995 bp, 10 predicted proteins | sample 101ome_18_FD_148667 | JGI IMG/M metagenome (GOLD analysis project Ga0181570, IMG submission 148667) | Coastal salt marsh microbial communities from the Groves Creek Marsh, Skidaway Island, Georgia - 101406AT metaG (spades assembly) | ecosystem: Environmental > Aquatic > Marine > Intertidal zone...
ATGGACGTGCGGCGCCCACCCACCGTTTTCCTCCGCGGTGCCCAGCCGGCCGATGACGTCACCGCGTTGGATGGGTTGGCCGGCCGACATGGTGGCGAGGGTTTCGCCGTGCAGGTGGCCGTAAAGGACGAAAAAACGGACAACCCGACCCGATGGTGGTTCGCCCACAGCAGCAGGGAGGGGGGCTTCATGAACCGTGATGAGGGTCGGGCCGTAGGAGCCCGGTTCATCGTTCACACCCGTCAACCACACGTGTCCGTCCCAACACGCGTGGACGGGTGTCAACGCGGGCGCACCGAGGTCAAGCCCAACGTGGTGATGCCGCACGCCACCGAACAGGTCATCGGTGTACATCCACGGTCTCGCCTCGTCGTAGCGACCCACAGAAAACGGGTATGGGCAGGTCCAACCTTGGGCAGGGGCGCGTGTGAAATCGTGCACCCAATACGGTCCATCAAAGACCACGGCGGGATGAAACCCCACATCACCGTCCATGTGGGTCGGTACAGCCCGGGGACCATGAGGTTTCGCAGAATCATGAAAGCATGCATCGTTGTGGGCGAACACGATGTTCGGCACACTGGCGTGGGTCATCCTGCCCAGCCTGATGCCGGGTTGGGCGCTCGCCACCGTTCTCGACGGAAGCGGCGACCGATGGCGCAAGGCGTTGTTGGCGCCGGCCCTCGGCCTGCTGTTGCTGCTCGGGGTGTCGGGTGGCTGGCTCGCGCTGGGGTGGTGGTCGCCTTGGGCCCTCGGATTGAGTTTGATTGGGGTGAACACCTTGGCCTATCGCGTGATTCACGTCCGCCACGCCGAAATGGCGCAGTGGACACGGTGGCAGCGTTTGGAGGCCGCCATGTCGGGTGTTGACCTGGACGAGATCAACCCCTCGGTTGAAGTCGAAGCGGAGCAGCAACGGCTGATTCGGGAAGCCCGCAACGTGCCGCTGATGACGCTGAGTGCGGCGTTGGCCTCGCTCGCCTTGCTCAGCCCGTTGCTTCAATCCATTCCCTTTGGCGTGGACTGGGTCGGTTTCGCGATGTTGGCCCAGCAAACCGCCATGGTGGGTGATTTTACGCTCCCTGGAACCAACGAAGGGTTCTGGACGTACCCCCCTGCGTTCCCTTCCCTTGCCGGGTGGGTGGTGCTCACCTCTTCGGCCGATGCAGGTCGAGCGGTGTTTGTGTTGGGCCACTATGCCCTGTTCACCTTGCTCTTGGGGTTGATGGGGGCCCTCGACCGCTACGGTGCGGGTGGGCAAGCCATGCTGGCGATGGGGTTTGGGCTTGCGCTCTTCGCCAAGGTGTTTGATTCGGGCTACCCGAGCGTGACCAGTCAGCTCGGGTTGGTGGTTGGGCTTTTGGTGCTCCTGCGACCAACCCAGGACCGCCACCGGCACCACACGGCCGGTTTGGTCCTCGCTGTCGTTTGCGTGGGGCTCGTTCATCCAACCGGCGCCATTTACCTTGCGCTGTTGATGTTGAGCCATGTCCTCCAAAGCGTTCGCATCGAGGACGATGACACCTTGGCCGTGCTACGGACCATGGCGTACGTGACGGCCGGCTTGATCACGCTCGGGTTCGGCGTGGCCCTGCTCGTGTTCGCTCCCCGGTTGTTCGATGAAGCGGTGTTTTCCGAATACGGTTGGCAGGGCGGGTTGCCAATGCTGGTGTACAACGGACCCCTCCTCGTCCTGGCCATGTGGGCTGCGGTGTTCCTGAGGAAATCCTTGGAAGGCCGCATCCTCATCACGTGGTTCGCCATGCTTTGGGTGCTTTCGCTCGTTCACCTCATCGAGGGCCTCCAGCATGTCCCCGTGCTTTCGTTGCTGTCCTACACGTTGTACTCCATGGCGCTTCATGCCTTCCACGTCCCCTTGGCGGCACTGGTGGCCCTGTGGTGGTCGCCGTCCAGTCGTCTCTCCGCGCTGGACTCGGATCAACCGCTCCGGACCTTTCGCGTGCCGGACGGCGTCTCTGCTGTGATGATCGCAGCGGTGCTGCTCGGGGCGGGGATGGCAGGGGGCGTCGCGTTGATGTTGGACGAACACGAGGAACTCTGGGCGGTGAGCCCCGGTGATGTGGAACTTCGTCGCACCCTCGAAGGTCTCGAAGGCACCGTTTACACGGAAAACATGCATTGGGGGTACATGTACGACGCACCCGAAGGGGTCTTGACGACGAGCATCCCCTCGTTGGGCTTGGTTCACATCGACCGCAGCGAGCATGCCAACGCCTCCTTAGCGATTCATTACAACAACCTCACCTACATGCAGGAACACAACATGAAGCACGCCTTGACATCACCTTTGGGTTCAATGCAATGGACGCTCGCAGCATCCCCTTACTGGGAGGAGCGGGCTCATGCCGATGGTGCGGTGTTGTGGGGCCATGTGCCGAACGGAACAGGTACAATCGTGGAACAGGTCGGTATTGCCCACGATGACTGCGAGGCGTGCGACGAACGACCGGACCCGTGGCGGGACCACCGGTTCAGGGACCCGCTTGGTTTGGGCGACACCCGAGCCTTCACGCAGGAAGGCACGGACGATGCGGTGGATGTGGCTTGGCCGTCCACACTTGATGCCCAATCGGCGCACTCCAGCCTTTGCGTGGTCTACGAGGTGATGGGGGAGGTGGAGCCTTGGTCCGTCCAACCCGATCAAGGCACGGAACGCCCGATCTACAGCATGCGGACGGATGCAGGATTCCACAGAACCTGCATGAACCTCAACCCGTCGGCACACATCGAGGTGTTGACCGTGAACTGGGAAGCCGATACAGCCGACCGGTGGCTCAATCCCTTGGGGCTGTCCGGCCGAGACAACGTCCTTTGGGACGCCACAGGTGTGCGGTGGCATTGGATGGAATGGCGTTGAGCGCAGAATTATACCTCCACACCTCGAGGGGGTGCCGGGGGGCTGTTGTGAACCATCTCGTTGTCCTGCTGCCCGTGCTCAACGAAGCGTTGGGCTTGCGCTGGGTGCTGGAACGGATTCCAACGGACGACTTGGCGGCTCGTGGTTACCGAACCTCGGTCCTTGTGGTTGACGGGAACAGCACGGACGGTTCGATGATGGTGGCGGACGAACACGGCGTGCACGTGCTGGTCCAGACCGAGGCGGGCAAAGGCAACGCCATCCGCCAAGGGTTCGAGCGCGCCCTCGGCATGGACGCCGACGTGGTGGTGATGCTGGACGCCGACGGCACGTACGCACCCGCAGACATGACGCATCTCGTCGACCGTTTGGACCGATGGGACGTCGTCATCGGTGACCGCTTGGGCGGTCGCATCGATGACGGAGCGATGACCCGGTTGAATTTCGTCGGCAATCACCTGCTGACCTGGACCGCAACGGCGCTGTACGGGCACACCGCCCTCGATCTGTGTTCAGGCTACTGGGCCATGACGGCTTCGGCCATCCAGCGCATGAACCTCAACAGCGTGTCGTTTGAACTCGAGGCCGAAATGTACGCCAGCATGGTGCATCACAACGTCACGTTCGGCTACGTCCCGATTCGCTACAGCGTTCGGCTCGGTGAAGCGAAGTTGGGCTCGACCGCTGACGGCTGGGAGATTTTGAGAAAATTGATCACACGAAGGGTCTTCCCAACGCCCTCTCGATAAAGCATGCACCCGAACGGAGGAACCACCATGACACGCATCAAGGCCGTCGTCCTCGGTTCAAGCGGGCTGGTTGCACAGCGCCTTCTGCAACGGCTGGCGCATCACCCTTGGTTCGAGACCCACGCCGTGGCTGGCTCACCCCAGCGGGTGGGGAAAGCGTTGAGCAGCCTGCCGTGGCGATTGCCAGAACCACGTCCGACCTTGCCAGAGTTCAACGTTATCGCCCTCGACGACCCTGCCGTCATCCAGCGTTGCCGCTCTGCGGGCGTTGGTGTGGTCTTTTCTGCCCTGCCAACCGAAGTCGCCCGCCACGTGGAACCGATGTGGGCGGAGGCAGGCATGCCGGTGCTGTCCAACGCCGCTGCGTTTCGTCGGGTCGAAGGCGTACCCCTCGTCGTGCCGGAGGTGAACCCGACCGAACTGAACGGCCTTTCAGCGACCCAGAGGCCCATGGTCTGTGCAACGAACTGCACCCTCCTCCCGCTGTTGCTGCCCCTCACGGCCTTGCACGAAGCCTTCGGCCTGAAGGCATGGACCATGCGAAGCGAACAAGCCCTCTCGGGCGGTGGGTACGCCCTCATCGATGAGGTCGCTCGGGCCGGTGATTGCCCACCGAACATTCCCGGTGAAGCTGAAAAAACGGAAGCGGAATTTCGTCACCTGTTGAACTGGGAGGGGCGTGCCACCCTCACGTGCCGTCGCGTCAACCGATTGGACGGCCACCATGTGTTCATCGAGGCGGAATTTGAGCACGAACTCCACCTCCCTGCGGTGGTGAACGCGTTGTCGGCATGGTCGCAGCGCGTCACGCCAAGTCATCTTCCCTCGGCCCCAGACCGTGCCATCATGCTGGTGGACGAGGTTGACCCCGTGAACCACGTGTACGCCGACGGAACCAGGTTGGAGGCCGTCGGCGACCCAAGCAGGGACCTCAACCTTGGCATGGCGGTGGTCGTTGGCAACCTCGAGGTCAGCGGCCGCCGTGTTCGCTTCGAAGCCTTGTCCCACAACACGTTGCGCGGGGCAGCCGGTGGGGTCGTGTACCTGGCCGAGTTGGCCGTTGACATGGGGCTGCTGCACCCACCTCAGGCACAGGGCTAAAGGCCGCCACCCGCTCCTCAAGGCCGGTGCGCCCATGGGACTCACGGCGATGATTCCAGACATGACCATCGGTCAATTGACCTTTGAAGCCGCAGAACGCTGGGGGGAGATTTGGGACCCGATGGCCACCCGCACCTGTGTCTTGTTGATGTGCCCCCGACGCGAACGCAAGCTGATGGAGTTGCACGGCGACATGGTTGAACACGGGCAACCCGTGATGAGCGTGTTTCATCGACCTCGGCACGAGGCGGAACTCCTCGAAGAGCAGGCGTTCAACCCCCGGGATGCATCCTTTCAATTCGTTGATATCGCCACCGCAGACCTGGGTCCTTGGATGCAACACCTGGTGACCGGCGAAGGCTGGAAACGCAGCGCCGTGGAGATCGCGTCCACCCCGTTCTCGGTGGGCTTGCCGACCCAACGCCCGTTCGAAACCATTCGGACCCTGTGCTTTCGCCACCCGTCCCTCCCGCCGCTCGAGCGGTACTACCTGCCGTTTCCCCCCGATGCCTTGCCCGGCAAGTGCTTCGTGAGCCTGCCACGACGCGCCGCCGCTGAAATGGCGCGCCAACAAGCCGAGGTTCTCGGCATTGGCCGGCTGGAGAAACCCATCGCACCCGAACCGCCCGCTTCACCTGCGCCTCACGTCCCTGAAGTGGCCGAATCAGCACCGCCTGCGCCCGAGGCTGAGCATCCCCCCGAGTCACCGGCGACGGACACCGCCCAAGCCACCAGCGAACCCGCTGCCGTCCCGCTGCCACCCGCAGCCGAACCTGCAGAACCCGTCGCCGAGGAGCCTCAAGTCCCCTTGCCACCCGCCAGTTCGGATGGTGAAGCAACGCCCACGAAGGAGGCGCCCGAACCCGAGGAGGCCTCAACCGAGGCACCGACCGAATCAACCACCGAGGAGGTCGTTCCCTTGCCGGAGGTTGAGCCCGAACCCGAGGGCGAACCCATGAGCGATGCAGAGGCCGAATTGCGCGACTTCTTTGCCGAGTTGATGGCAGCCGGTGTGGAGCCGTCGGCGTTCATGGACGACCCGCGCTGGGAGGACATCAACGAACGAGCGTTGGCTGCCGGCGTGGAGCCGTGGCCCATCCTCATGGAAGTCGCCTCCGTGGGCTGAGAACCTTGAAATGTGTTGAACCGGAGCAGGAACAGGAGGGCGTGACATGGGCTTCTGCGTGAACTGCGGTCAACAGCACCCCGACGGCACGAAGTTCTGCCGTTACTGCGGCAACCAGCAACCCGGCGAACCGCTGCTTCAGCGCCTTCGCATGGAGGCGCAACAGATCCATGCCTACCGCCTGCAGATGCAGGCCCAGCAAGCCAACCCGTATCAGCAGCAACGACGCTGGTGAAGGCATGCGCCCCAAACACTTGGCCATTCAACTGTCCAAGTTGACCCCACATCCCTGCCTGCGTTTGGAATTGGAGCAGTACGCCACCGAGGGCGACTTGGCGGCGTATTGGATGCTGGCGGTGAACGAAACCGACGGGTTGGAAGGGGCCACCGTGCTTGACTTGGGAGCCGGCAACGGTGTGCTGGGCGTGGCGTGTTTGATGCTCGGCGCACAGCACGTCACCTTCGTCGAAGTCGACGAGGACGCTGTCGCCGTCTTGAACGCCAACTTGGCGAGCCTGGGCGACGGATTCACTTCACGGGCCACCGTCCTTTGTCACCGTCTTGGGATGGAAGAGGCCGACCTGCCGCTCGTTGACCTTGTGGTGACGAATCCGCCTTGGGGCACGCAAACGGCGAAGGCGGACCGACCGTTGCTGGAGGCCGCGTTTTCGCGAGCGGAGCGGGCCGTTCACGTGCTGCACCACACCGATGCGGCCCATCTGGACGGGATGGGACGGGATGCCGGTTGGGAGCACGAGCGATTGATGCGCACCGAATTTCGCTTACCGGCTGCGTACCTGCACCACTCCAAGCGGACCGTCAACACCGACGTGACCTGCTGGCGCTTCCACCGCACGGGTGACGCTCAACTGCCCGATGCAACGGACAGTTGACCCGTAAGGGGGGTTCAAATGGTAAGAGCCCTCGCCTCAAATCGGCGAACACGGCGTGCGACCCACATCGGGCCATGCCTGCCACAGGAATGAGCAACATGACGGCGAGCCTCGTCACCCCAGGAAGCACCATCGGCAATCCCAACGACCACACCCCCGGCGACGGGGCCACGGTTGAGGGCGAACACATCGTGGCCACCGTCATCGGCCACGTGAACATCACCGACGGTGTGGTGTCCGTTGCCCCTGGCAAACCGGTCGTGGCGCCAGCCGTTGGCGACACCGCCATCGTGGTCGTGGAAAAGCTCAACGAAAAGAACGGTGAAGCCAAACTCCTCGCCATCGAAGGCAAGCACGGGTCCATCCAACCTCAACACCTGTACGGCCAATTCTTCGTCACGGGTTTGGTTGACCGATTCATGCACCAAACCTCCGATGCACTTCGCCGTCGCGACGTGTGCCGTGCCCTGATCCGCGAGGTCAGTCCCGTGGTGCGCCTCGACTTCCGAGAGCGCGACGACTGCGGCGTGCTCCACGCCCTTTGCCCCCCCTGCGGCGACACGCTTCAGCCCCACCTCGACGGCGATTGGAACGTCGTGTGCCCCACCTGCGGGCACCAATCCTACCGTGCGCTGGCCGACAATTACGGCGCCGGATGGGCTGAACTTGACCAGGGAGCGAGTCCGCTCAACAACGCTGGCAAGCGATGGGGATCGGCTGCCGAAGCCATGTTCGCCAAGGGTCCTGCCGGCCGAGCCACCTACATCGCAGCCGACGTTCGCGAGGACGGTCGGGAACGCACCTACTTCCAATTCGAGGGCCAAGGCAGGGGTCAAGGCGGTCGCCCGCCCAAGGCGGCGCCAGGAACCCGACTCTTCGTTGGTGGTCTGCCTCGCGACGTGGGCACGGAGGAACTTCGCACGCTGTTCAAGGCCCACGGCGACATGACGGATTGCATCGTGTTGACCGACGACACCGGCCAAAACCGAGGGTTTGGATTCGTGACCTACGCCAACAAAGCGATGGCCGATGCCGCCATTCAGGCGCTCAACGGCCACCGCATCAACGGTCGCCGCATCGGGGTTCGCGACGCTGACGACGACAAGAAGGGCGACAAAAAGGGTGGGCGCCGTGCTGAACCTGTCGGCCTGAAACTGTACATCGGCAACCTGTCGTTTTCCACCAAGGCGGAGCAACTCCAAGCGCTTGTGAGCCAACACGCCACGGTCAACGAGGTGGCGCTGGCGGCTGGCCCCAGTGGCAAGTCCAAGGGCTTCGGGTTCGTGTTCATTGCCGAGAAGGACAAAGGCGACGCCGTGGTGAAGGCACTGAACGGCCAAGAGGTCGACGGGCGCACGATCAAGGTCGATGTGGCCAATGCCAAAGGTGGTGGTGGTCGGTCCGGTGGCAAGGACACCGGTGGGAAATCCGTTCGGGAACTGCAAGCCCTTCGCGAAGAAGGCGAATCCGGCAAGAAGCGCTCTCGTCGCCGTCGTCCAAAGAAGGATTGAAGGGCAATGTTTCAGGCTGACCGGTCATGACCGAGGCCACCGAACTGCGTTGGCTGGTCATTGACGGCTACGAGGATGAACCGGCGGCGTTTGGTGTACCGCCCTACGTCGGGTTCCACGTGCGCTACGTGTGCGGCGTGCTCGAACGTCACCGATTGCCCTACCTCTACCTCACGGTGGACCAGTGGCGGCGCATGGAGCGCCAGCAACCCGACGAGATGGCCCATCTGCTGAAGCACGCTCTGGGGGTGGTGTGCGTGGCCGGTGCCGTTGTACCGGGCAAATACTTGCGGGGCACACCCATCTCCCTCAACGAGACGCAACAACTGCTGAGGTCCGTCCCGTCGGGCCTTCCCGTCCTGATGGGCGGGTGGGCGATTCGAGGTTGGCGCCAACAGGGATGGCAGCCGCTTCGACCCAATCTGTTTCTTGCGGTTCAAGACACCGACGCCACGCTGGACCGTTTCCTGAACACCGGCGAATGGAACCATCGACGACGAACCGCCGAGCAGTGGACTGCATGGGCGCACGCCGGTGCCGCCAGCTTGGCCGTGCGTGCCCATCCTGACCTCCACGGTGTTCACGGACCGGGACCCCTCACGTTCGAAGTGGAAGTGTATCAGGGCTGCGTGCGGTACAAGCGCGGCTGCAAGTTCTGCATCGAGCCCAAGAAAGGGGTGCCGTTGTGGCGCACACCGGAGGACATCATCGAGGAGGTCCGCCTCGCTCACGAGGCTGGGGTTCAGCACGTCCGCCTGGGCGGCATGACCGACACCTACACCTACATGGCAGAAGGTGTAAGGGAACTGGAATACCCGATTCCCAACCCCGAACCCATCGCTCAACTGCTCCACGGCCTGCGCGACGACGAGCGCCTTTCCCTGCTGCACACCGACAACGGCAACCCGTCCATCATCGCCGAGCACCTCGAACCCGCTGAAGCGATCACCAAAACGCTCGTTGAGACGCTGTCGGACGGCGCCGTGCTCTCCTTTGGACTGGAATCCGCTGACCCTTCCGTCCACGAAGCCAACTGGTTGAACTGCGACCCTGCACAACTGAAATCGGCGGTACGGCTGGTCAACAAACACGGTCGTGTGCGCGGTGAACGCGGTCTGCCGAAATTGCTGCCTGGCCTCAACTTCATTGCGGGACTGAACGGGGAAACCGACGCCACGTACGGCATGAACCTCGCCTTGCTGAACGACCTGCGCAACGACGGTCTGCTGCTGCGCCGCATCAACATCCGCCAGGTGGAGGGCGAAGGCTTCCAACCCGTTCCCGAAGCGGCGTTTGCCTCCTTCAAGGCCACCGTACGCGACACGATCGACGGGCCGTTGCTGGAGGAACTGTTTCCGCTGGGTCAACGCTTGTCCGAGGTGCATTGGGAGGCCCACGATGGACGAACCCGCCTGCCCGTGCACCTCACCGAGACCCACACGTCGCCTGAGGTGCACGGCCGAGCCGGCGTCACCTTTGGCCGCCAACTCGGGGCGTACCCCATCCTCATTGGGGCGTCGTATTTGATTCCGCTCGAAACCGTTTCCGACGTGATCGTGACCGGGCACGGCGCACGCTCCATCACCGGTCTCGAAGTGGACCTCAACCCGTGGACGATGACGGAGAAACAACTCGCCGCCGTCCCTGGCATCGGAGCTAAATCGGCGTGGTCCCTGGTCGCTGCGCGAGCCAAAGCCTCGCGGAAACGGGGTGCTGCAGCGCCGTTTGAGGACGTGGAACGGTGGTTCGCCGCCGCCAAGGTGCCGCTGACACCCCTGTGTTCGGTTGTCATGAAAAACGGGTGAAACCGAACAAAAACAGCAACGCATATATACGGATAGAAGTTCGTTGGGGACATGAAACACGCCCGTATGTGGATTCTTGTGACGCTGATGCTCGCCCAATCGATGGCCGCATCGCTCAACACGCTGCCCGGTGAAGACCTCCGAAGCGCCGAGTGGGAAGGCCCCTTGTTTGAAACCGGTGGCCGCTCCAGCGGTTGTGGCTACAACGCGAGTTGGGTGAACCTCAGCGTGTGGACCACACCCTCTTCACCCGATCACAACGATGACGTGAACGCCACGTTTTACTTTCAGTGCCCCATTGTTTACAGCACCCACAACATCGAATACTGGATGAACGACAGCAGCGGGTACGAGTACCAAACCGGCAACTTGTCCTTTGCTGGGACCAACTCGGCATGGTTAGCAGGAAATGTGATGTTCTGGAACCTGTCCGCTGACAGTTACACCCTCGACTACCGCCTCACGAACTACACCGGCGACGTTGACATCACCGGGAGTCTCAGCATCACCGTTCAATCGCCCACTTGCACCGTTTCGCCGTTCTCCGGGCAAAGCATGTTTGACATCGGCGAAGATTTCACCGGTCAAATCGATTCGTACTGCAGTTTCACCAACGAAGCCATGAACCTCTCGTGGTCCCTCATCAACGACGACACCAATGCGACCCTGGATTCCGGGTCCTTCAGTTGGATAAGCATGTCAACCGGTGAGTACCACTCGGTGAACTCAACGGCCTTGAGCACCCAAGGCGAAGGCAACTACAGCTTCTTGGCGACCTTGTCGTGGTTCAACACCTCCTCCATGATGTGGGAGGAACTGGACGACGGCTCGGACTGGTTCATGGTGTACGACTTCAACAGCACCGGCGGAAGCACCTGCGGCTCCGAACCCGCTGACGCCTCGGTGTGGGCGTATTCCGACGAGTACGAATACGGTCTGGGCGAAGACTTCGGTGGCGTGATCTACACCTACTGCGCCCTGTTGAACGAAACCGTCATGCTCGACTGGAGCATCGTGAACACGGACGCCAACAGCACCGTGGACACGGGGTCGTTCAACTGGACGGCCATGCAAACCGATGAATCCCACAACGTCACCTCCACGGCGTTGGCCATGGAGAGCGTTGGCAACTACACCTTCACCGTCGATTGGACGTGGTACAACACCTCCTCGATGATGTGGGAAGACCTCGACAGCGACCACGATGACTTCATGATCGCCAACCTTACATCCGGTACGGGGAATTCCTGCAGCGTGTACGCATGGTCCAACCACAGCGTGTACGACCTCGGTGAATCCTTCACCGGTGAAATCGACACCTACTGCAGTTTCACCAACGAGAGCATGAGTCTGGCATGGACCATCATGAACGACGACACCAACAGCACCGTCGACTCCGGTCTCTTCAACTGGACGAGCATGACCTACGGCGAGTTCCACCCCGTCAACTCCTCCAACCTCGCCGCCCAAGGCGAGGGCAACTACTCGTTCACGGCCACCATCGCCTGGTACAACACCTCCTCGATGATGTGGGAATTCTTGGATTCGGACACGGACCACTTCATGATCGACAATTCCAGCGGCAGCACACTCCCCCTCTGCAGCCTGTACGCTTGGCCCAGCCAGACCACGTTTAACGTGGGGGACAACTTCAGCGGTGAAATTTACTCGAGCTGCAACTTCGTTGGCGAGTACGTCAACCTGACCTATTGGATCACCGATGACGCCACGGGTTCGTACGTGGACTGGGGCACCTTCGCTTGGACCAACACCGTGTACAGCGAAACCCATTACATCAACTCGTCCAATTTGGCCACCATGGGTGCAGGCAACTACACCTTTGGCGGCGTGATTGCGCTGTGGGATAACGGCACGGGTTGGACCGGTCTTGACATGGACAACGCTTCCTTTGTTGTCGCCTCGGGCTCCACGCCCACGTGGAACCTCAGCGATGGCGAACTGGACATCGATACGTACGGTGAAAACTTCACCAGCGGCACCGCCCTCTACGCTCATTACGAAGCCACCAACCTCACCACGGGGCAAACCTACCGTGTGGAGTGGGAGATCGTGGACGCCAACAGCACCATTGTGGTGGAGAACTACACCGACTGGAACGCCACCTCCGATTCGTACATCTTCTCCGTGTACGAAGCCGGCCTGGCCGATGGGTACTACTGCTTCTACGGGGATCTGTACGCCACGGAAACCGTGAACAACACCACCGTGACGTCGATGTGGATCGCCGCAGACGACACCTGCGTCACCCTTGGCGATGACGATGACAACGGGACCAACCAAACGGGTTGCGGCTACGACACCGAGGACTTCTACATCACCGGTTGGGTGAACAACTGGGACCTCTACGAAGGCGACACGGCCAACATCAGCGTCTACACCAACTGCAACCTGTTGAATGAAACGATGTTCGTGAGCTACGGCGTCACGGATTCCGGTGAAAACACGGTCGAAGAAGGCCAGTGGAGCTGGACCGCCATGAGCATCATGGAGGAGCACTTCATTGAGGCCATGAACCTCAGCGCAGGTGTGTACAACGTCACGCTGGTGGCCTCGTATTACAACGAATCCACGGTGTTGGACAGCTACTTCTTCCAGTTCAACGTGTCCGAAGTGGCCACCAACAACACCGGATGCGGCTACGAAGCTTCCTTCTTCACCATCGAGGGCATGATGAACACGGTGAACCCCATTGAGGGCGATGACGTCAATCTGAGCGTCATTTCCGATTGCGCTCTCTACGACGCTGACATGCGCATTGACTACACCGTGAACAAGAACTTGCCGTGGATCGGCATCCTGACGGGCAATTGGTCCTGGACGGCCATCAACACCTACGACCACCATTACCTCGACCTCTCGGGGCTCACCAGTGGCACGTACAACGTGTCGCTCGAAGCCTCAGCGGACGGTATGACCTTGGCCACGTACGAGTTCCAGTTCACCATCGGCGAGCCAACGGGATGCGGCTACGACGCCGAATATGCAATGCTCACCGGTTGGAACAACACGGGTTACGTCATGGCCGGTGGAACACTCAACGTGACGGCGCACACCGAGTGCGCCGTGCTCGGTCAATGGATGTACCTCCACTACAACGTGTACGATCCCGAATACAACCTCATCGACAGCGGCAACTGGTCGTGGATCGCCAACATGCTGGACGAGGAACACTACCTCGAAGTGACCGACGTGATGGCGGGCGCCTACAACTTCAGTTTCTCGCTGGCCACCCCTTCCACGTACAGCTACGTTGACCACTACGATGTCATTGTGTACGTGGACGAAGCACCCGACACCGGTACCGAGAACAACAACACCTCGACGACGAACACGCTGCCCGAGTGCTTCGTGTACGCCTACGTCAGCACGGCGCTTGTGCCTGACGCTGACCCGACCTCCATCAGCGGCATGGCGGCGCTCGAACTGCCCCTGAACGGCTCAGAAACCGTCCCACTGGTGCCCGGCACCTACGTCATCGCTGTGGTCTGCACCGATGCGGACGGCGATGCGTTGACCATCAGCCTCACCAGCAACGGGCAGACCTTCAGCGGCATGAACTACAACGGCCAATTCTTCGCCCAGGCGTTCTTCCAAGTGAGCAACGCCCAGGACTTCACGCACCAAGTGACCGTGGAGTGGGACGACGGCGTTGACAGCGGCGTGCTGGACCTGACCATGACCTCTGACCTCCAATCCGTCATCGACGACCTCGAGGAAGAGGAAGCAGGCGGCCTGCCAGGCTTCGGCGCTGTGAGCGGCATGGTGGCCATCGCCATCGGTGTGGCCGTCTCGGGCCGCCGCAAGGACGAGTGAAGCGAAACCAACCCCTCATAGGGTCCGTCCCCGAGGCGGGGCCATGAGCACGGTGGAGCGCTTGCTGGACGCAGCGAGGCACCTCTCGGCGCAGTGCGATGAAGCGATCCCCGCACTGGAAGCCACATCGGTGGTGGCCCACGCTACCAACCCGCTGGACTACGCGTGGGTGCACCATGCGCAATTCATCAGGCAATGGGGCGGTCGCGGGGCGACCACCCTCTTGTTGGGGATGAATCCGGGACCTTGGGGGATGGCGCAGACCGGGGTTCCGTTCGGGGCGACCGAGGTCGCTCAACGCTTCTTGAAGATCGATGCGGCTGAATTGGTCACCCCAACCAACGCCCATCCTAAGCGTCCCGTCGTGGGCATGGCCTTGGAGCGGCAGGAAGTGTCAGGAACCCGCTTGTGGAACCTGATGGAATCCATGTACGGCAGCCCTGAAACGACGTTTGAGCACCTGTTCGTGGTCAACCACTGCCCCCTGTTGTTGCTGGGTGAACGAGGCCAAAACATCACCCCCGACAAGGTGCCCAAAGCCGTCATCGAACCCGTGCTCCACGCCTGCGACGAACACCTCAAAGCCGTTGTTGACATCATGGGCATCGAGCGCATCGTGGGCGTGGGCAAGTACGCCGAACAGCGAGCGAAGCAGGCGTTTGGTGCTGGGAAGGACGGCGTGGGGACAACGGCCTCTGGCCGCCCCCTTACCGTGACCACCTGCTGGCACCCCAGTCCGGCCAGTCCCTTGGCCAACCGCAACGAGGGCGCAGACTGGCGGGCGAATGTTCGGATGGTCCTCAACGGTTGACGGGGAGAGGTTCAAATGCTCAGTGTAGCCAACCACACCCATGCAAGCCGATGAAATGGCATGGGAACGACAACCCAACGACCGCCAGTGGGAGAAGCCCGAAGGCGATGACCCCCGCACCTTGTACCAGATGCTCATGACGAGCGTGAGCCGGTTTGGTGACCGCCACGCTTTCGGCTACATCCCCGCTCCCGGCATGCCCCGCACGCACGTGTCCTACCGGGATTTCGGTGAATTGGCAACGTCGGTGGGACGTCAACTTGCTGCCGTGGGTGTGGAAGCCGGTG
>Ga0181570_10002396_pt1 | contig 14981 bp, 28 predicted proteins | sample 101ome_18_FD_148667 | JGI IMG/M metagenome (GOLD analysis project Ga0181570, IMG submission 148667) | Coastal salt marsh microbial communities from the Groves Creek Marsh, Skidaway Island, Georgia - 101406AT metaG (spades assembly) | ecosystem: Environmental > Aquatic > Marine > Intertidal zone...
TCTGATGTATCAACAGTGGCAGGTGATAGTACTGCAATAAATACTGTTGCAAATGATGCAACTGATATTGGCCTTGTGGCAGGAAGTATATCAAATGTCAATTCTGTTGCAGGTTCTATAGCCAATGTAAATACAGTGGCAAGCAATCTTGCTTCAGTAAATAACTTTGGTGAAGTCTATCGTATCTCAGCTTCTGCACCAACCACATCACTAGACTTAGGTGACTTATACTTTGATACTACATCAGATACATTAAAAGTATATGGTGCAAGTGGATGGCAGAACGCAGGTAGCTCTATTAATGGTACATCGCAAAGATACCACTATGACATATCAGGTACACCAACAAGTGTAACTGGAGCAGATGCTAATGGTAATACATTAACATATGATGCAGGTTATGTAGATGTGTATGTCAATGGTGTGCGTATGTCTACAGCAGACGTTACAGTAACTAGTGGAGACACAGTAACTTTTGCAGAAGCTCTAGCTGATGGAGATGAGGTAGACATAGTTGGCTATGGTACATTCAGTGTAGCTAGTTTAAACGCAGATAACCTAGACAGTGGCACAGTGCCTGATGCAAGGATAACTGGTGCTTACACAGGTATAACTAACCTTACAATGTCAGGTGACCTAACAGTAGACACAAACACACTTTTTGTAGACTCAGCTAACAATAGGGTTGGTGTGGGAACTGTGAGTCCTGAAACAATACTTCACGTTAGAGACACATCTGCAATAATGAGACTTGTTTCTGATACAAACAGTACATCTGGAGTAGATTTTGGTGATACTGCTGACACAAATATAGGTCGTTTATTATATGACCATACAGATAATAGTATGCGTTTTACAACCAATACTTCAGAAAGCATGAGAATAGACGGCGATGGCAACGTGTTGTTGGGTAAAACCTCTTATTCTGTTGCTGATGATGGAGTTGTTTTTAATGGTGGTTCTAATTATTTAGCTAGTACTAGAAACGCAGGACAGGCTTTGTATCTTAATAGAAGAACATCTGATGGTGTTATTGCTGAGTTTAGAAAAGACAACACTACTGTAGGAAGTATTGGTGTAACCACAAGTAGATTAACAATAGGCACAGGTGACACAGGATTACGTTTTCATGCCACATCTGATTTTATAAGTCCGTGGAATACATCTACTAATGGAGCTAGAGATGGTGCTATTGATTTAGGTGGTGTTTCAGACAGATTCAAAGACCTCTACCTATCAGGTGGTGTATACTTAGGTGGCACTAGTTCAGTTAATCTTTTGGATGACTATGAAGAGGGAACTTGGACAGCTAATGCTACAGCAAGCGGAGTTACTTTAACTGCTGCATCAGGAACTTATACTAAGGTAGGTAATTTAGTTTATGTTTCAGCTATTCTTGGCTTTCCTACAACAAGCAGTTCCAGTAATGCTGAAATTGATGGTTTTCCTTTTGCTTGTAGAGGTGGTAATCAATTTAGAGGTGGTTTTGTTATTGGATACAATAATAAAGGCGATAATAATTTTACATTTTTGATGAGTGGTGGTACACAAGCTGCAAATTTCCATAATCTTAGTGGTTCAATTTTAGCAACTAGTTCATTTTCAGCTAAAACAATTTTATTTCAAGGGGTTTATCAAACAGCTTCATAATAACCCTATTGGACATAGGGTAGTCAGTCCATTAACCAAAAGGAGATAAAAATGGCTTTAACAGAAGAGACAATACAAGACAAAATAGAAATCGTAGGTGAGTTCAAGCACGTTCAAGTAAGAACTGCCACAGTCATCAAGAGAGATGGCACAGAGATAAGTCGTAGCTTCTCAAGGCACGTTGTTGCACCTGATATAAGTGCAGATGACTTAGCCAATGAGAGTGCAGAAATACAAGCAATATGCAATGTAGTACATACAGAAGCAATCAAGACAGCATATGCAGCACACTTAGCATCACAAGAGGTATAGCATGACAAGAGCAAAAGACATATCCAAGATAGTCACTGATGCAGACCTCAGTGGTACTCTTGATGTAACAGGTGAGGTTAATCTATCTGCTAACTTAAATTTAGGTGATAACGATAAAGCCATATTTGGTGCAGGGTCTGACTTACAGATTTTTCATAATGGTACACATAGTTATGTGTCAGATGAGGGTACTGGTAATTTAATTCTTAGAGGTTCTAATGAACTTCTCTTAGGAACAACGGCAGGTCAAGATATCCTTAAAGGAACTACTGGTGGTGATGTAAAGATTTATTACAACAACTCACAGAAACTAGCTACCACCTCAACAGGCATTGACGTAACAGGTAACATTACTTTTGGTGATAGTCATACTATTGGCGATGATGGCTCTGATAATTTAGAGATTGCAACATCTGTAGGTGAAAATCTTATTTTAGCTTCCTCTGGTAATGTAAATACCTTTTTAGACACCAACGAAGACCAAAGCACTGCTTCATTTCAAATTCACTCTGGCACAACATCTTCAACACATAAACTATTAAGAGTTGAGGAAACAGGAGACATCAGCTTCTACGAAGACACAGGCACAACAGCAAAGCTATTTTGGGATTCTAGTGCTGAGCGATTGGGTATTGGTACGAGTAGTCCTGATAGACTACTTCATATTTACGAAGGTAACTCTGGTATAACTCCAAATAGTTCTGCACATTTAACTCTTGAAAGTGATGGAGCTAATTTTTTCAACATCCTTAAACCTAATGGCACTGTAGGTGGTATTGCATTTAGTGGTAATAGCACTAATGCAGATGGTAGAATAACCTATGATGACGGCATTTCAAGAGCCATGCAGTTTTATACAGCATCTACAGAACGTATGCGTATAACATCAGCAGGTAATGTTGGTATTGGTGAGTCAAACCCAGTTGCTAAAACCCATATTCAAGGCTCTGGTACAAGTGGTCAAGTTACTGCGTCTTTGATACTTGAAAATTCATCATCAGGTACAGCAGGTGTGGATATTACTGGTTCAGCAGGCTCAAGCCGTTTAAGATTTTTATATGGTGGTGGACCAAGCACAGGAACAAACGCACTTACAGAAGCAATGAGTATTGTTTTAGAAGGTGGTAGTGCAGGTGAGATAAATCATCATACTTCAGGTTCTTTTAAAATATACAGATTTAATTCGAGTACAAACCCATATTTAAATGTTGGCTCTATTGGTTGTGCTTATTTTAATGCAAGTTCTACTGATGCTAATGCTTATGCTATTGTAACAAATAAAGATAGCTCATCTACAATGCACCATATATGTTTTAAAAATATTAATAGTGTTGTAGGCACTATTAGCACTAGTGGTTCATCAACATCATATAACACCTCATCAGACCACAGATTAAAAGAAAACGTGGTTGAGATGACAGATGCCACAACAAGGCTCAAGCAACTACAGCCAAAAAGATTTAACTTCATAGCAGATGCAGATACAACAGTAGATGGTTTCTTAGCACATGAAGTTCAATCAGTTGTACCTGAAGCAATTACTGGCACACACAATGAAGTAGATGCTGATGGCAACCCTGTCTATCAAGGTATAGACCAAAGTAAACTTGTACCTTTACTAGTGAAGACAATACAAGAATTAGAAGCTAGAATAACAGCCTTAGAAAATGGAGAATAAAATGGCAGTAACTTGGACAATCGCAAATATGGAAAGAGACTTAGTGCAGGGAGATAACACAGATATTGTGACTATCTTGCACTGGAGAGCATCTGATGAAGACTCAGATGGTAACACAGGGTCAGCTTATGGCACAGTCGGTGTAACACTTGTAGGTACACCAACACCATATGCAGATATCACAGAGACACAGGCTATTGGATGGGCTAAAGATGCACTTGGTGCAGATGAAGTAGCATCAATAGAAGCAGGTATTGCTAGTCAGATAGATGCAAAAGCAAATCCAACAACAGCAAGTGGAGTATCTTGGTAATGGCTGAACAATCAAACGTAATCACTATTGATGGCAAAGAGTATAATGCTGATGACATGAGTCAGGATCAGACTTACTGGATTAATCAGATCAAAGACCTACAAACAAAGAGTGCTAACCTTAGATTTCAACTAGATCAAATAACTGTAGCTCAAAATGCTTTTACTAATTCATTGATACAGTCTTTGAAGACTGAAGATAAAGAAGAAGAGGTTTTCAATGGTTAAGGCTAGTGATGTAAAAGCACAGATAGATACGCATGAAGCTGTCTGTGCTGAGAGGTGGAAAGAAACTATTTTACGCATCAAACGTATTGAACATATTATGATTGGTACAGCAGGTACTATGATTGTTATGATGGCAGGTTTACTATTGAGGTGACACTATGCTTGAAATGCTAGTGGTTGCCAATTCTGCCTTTGCAATAATTAAACAAACTATACAAAATGGCAAAGAATTATCTTCAGCAGGTGCTGCAATCGCTAACTTTGTAAGTGCAGAAGAACAACTCAAACAAGATTTACACAAAAAAAAGAACAGTATTTGGACTAACTTTCTAGGTAAAACAGACAATGACCTAGAAGAGTTTATGGCTTTGGAAGAGATCAGAGTCAAGAACGATCAACTTAGAGAGTTCATGCAGCTATACGGCAGAGCAGGTCTATACAATGACTATGTTGCTTTCTGTGCAGAAGCTAGGAAGAATAGAAGGCAAGCTAAGATTGATGCGGAAAAACGTAAAGAAAAGATTAAAGAAACAGTATTAAAGGTAATACTAGCTATTCTTATTGCTGGAATGTTAGCAGGTGTTATTACTGTATTAGCAATAATAGCCAAGAAAAAAGGTATAATATGACAGCCTTTATGCTTGCATGTACTCTAAATGGAATAGCCTCAGGTGGTATTTACTTTGAGAATGTCAACTACTGTATAGATTATAGAGACAAACTTAATAATCAAAGTTATATAAAGGAAAACGAACCACAAAAGTATGAATGTATTTGCAAATTGATTCCTTTTGTAGATACTAAGAAAGTGAGGGTATACTAATGGTATCTGTTGAACAGTTTTTACGTTGGAAAATACTTCCAAGATGTATGATGCTTGCTAGTACAGTTATGTCATGGAGGTGTGCTGAGTGGTTTATGGATTTGCAAGATCCAACAGCATCTCAGTCAGCATTTGTCTCAGTTGTAATGGGTGTTATGACAGGTGTCTTTGGTATATGGATGGGTCATGAACATAAGGGAGATAAGTAATGATACAATTTTTAGGGCCATTGACTAGCATAGCTACGACATGGCTTGAAGGCAAACAGGAGAAAGCCAAAGCAAAGCAACAATTAGAAGTTGCAAAGGTACAAGCACAAGTCAAACGTGTTGAGCAAGATGGTACCTGGGAAGACAAAGCAATGGATGCATCTGCTAGTAGCTGGAAAGATGAAGCATGGACTATATGTTTTATAGCACTTATATTTGCTTGTTTTATTCCTGCACTACAACCATATATATCTGATGGTTTTAAATTTCTTAGGGAAGACTGCCCTGATTGGCTTAGTTATGGAATACTGGCATCAATCGCAGCTTCATTTGGTCTTAAATCAATAGCAAAGTTAAAACAATGAAAGAAAATTTTGAGAAAGCACTAGAGTTAGTATTAAAACATGAAGGTGGATATGTAGATCACCCACAAGATCCTGGGGGAGCTACTAATTATGGTATCACAAAGAAAGTATATGAGACATATCTTGGCCGTTCATGTACTAAAGAAGAAGTAAAAGATATGCCATTAGATGCAGTAGCTGAAATATACAAAAGAAAATACTGGGATAAAATCAGAGGCGATGATTTACCAAGTGGGTTGGATTGGTGTGTCTTTGATTTTGCCGTTAATGCTGGTGTCTCAAGAGCAGCTAGAACACTTCAAGGTTTTTTGGCTACTGCTATAGATGGAATCATAGGTTCAGGAACATTAGAGGCTATAGATAATTATCCTACATCTATTAAAGGTGTTATTGAGGTATTCACGTCTCAAAGATCATCCTTTTACAGAACATTAAAACACTATGAAACCTTTGGTAAAGGTTGGGATAGACGATGCTATGAAACAAGAAAGACGGCATTAGAAATGTTAGAGAGTACCTAAGCTACTTCTTACTCCTGTATGATTTGTTGGCTTTGATTTCATCATAATTCTTTCTTCTGGGTCATGTTCTATGTCTTCAAACCTACCTTCTTCTGGTTGTGACATCTCTGCACATTCTTTCATGATTTGTCTAAAGGCATAATTTTGTGAATTACCTTTGCAATTAGAGCAAGATAAAGGTTTGGTTCTTTTTATTTTAACATCTTTTAGTTTTTGCCCACATTCTTTGCAGTAATTAAAGTCTATCATGTGAATACCTCCTATTTATTAATTCAAGTAATGTAAAATTGCACCTTGGAAGGGATGGATTTAACATTAAATCTGTCCCTTTATTTATCTATTCACATTGACAATAAATTAAAATTATGTTTATTATTTAGAACATTGCCAAGCTCGGCAGTAGTGGGGTAAAAAAGGCTCAAAGTGGTAGATCGCCTATCATTTGAGTCTTTTTTTATGAGTGTCTCCCCACTATTGTTGGGCAGGCTTTTTTCTAAGATGTTTATAATCTGTAATATTATAAATATTATTTGTATATTTTTTAATTGGCTTTTGTTTTTTACCCATCATTACTTCTTCTGATAACTGTACAAGGTAATCAGTTTTACATTTGATAAGTATGCTTAGGCAAACAGGAATACCATCAATGTAGAATATAAATTCATATTCATTATCTTCATCAAGATATAGATTATTGGATTGCATTTCAGATAATATCTTTTTTATTTCTTGAGCAATCGTATCAGGAGTATCTTCGTACATAGATACTTATATAATGTAAGTGATCTAAGTTGTAAAATATAACCTAGATCACTTGATAAATATTAAGCAGCAGATGACTTAATATTGTTTAGATAAGTTTTGTAATGACCTTGTAATTTGGTTACAAGTTTGTTGCCCATGTCGTTGATGACTGGTGCTTCTGACTTCCAAACTGCAATAAGATCGTCTTTGGTTTTACATTCTTCCAATAGACCATCAATACGTTGATAGTTGTTGTGGTCTTTGAGTTCTTTCTCAGCTTTCTTGATCTCATAGTCATTTTGCATGACAGGTAAATCTTCACCTGCATAAACAGATGTACCTAAGCCGTGATAAGCAAGACATTTTACAAGACATCTTTGATGTGCTGTATTGACCTGAAAAGACGTAGCTGCTTTTAGAGGTTCATTCCTGTTACCTAGAACTGGATATATCTCTGACTGAGTGATGCCGTCAATGGTAACAGAACATGATACATAAGTATATGTCAGTGAGTCTCTCATAAAAGGCAGTATATTGTTTTGGTTATCAGTAAATGTATGCTTTTCAAATGTAGCAGTAGGATAGTTTTGTTTTACCAAAGCCCATGCCCATGCCCATGATACATAACTGAAGTTACCTTTTTTCTCAATATGATTGGATACGTCTATTGCTGACAATGTTTCCCATACCGATTTAGCTGAGTTTTTAGATGCCATTTTTATCTTCCTTTCTTGGCTGATATGTTAAAGTTATTTTGTCGTTTTTGCTTCGGGTAACGACAATCTTATCCCCGTTTAAATTACCTGACAAGTCCAAAACCATTTTGCGACAGTTGTGAGGTAAATAGTGTTTAATTTCAGATTTGGCTTTGTCAGCTATTTTAGTAGCCTTGGATGCCTCAATTATATCTTGTGCATGTAGATTCATATCAGCTTGCATTTGGCTATCCCAGCAGTCTAAATCAGACATATTGATAGTTATTTGATCTGTCCAATCTACTGGTGGCAAGATGCTGAATGAATCAGGAACAATGTTCTTAGTATACCAATTCCAAAATTGCTTACATTGATCTAGGTACATATTTAGCCAGGATTGATCTCTTTCTACTCTCCTGTACTCAAACCTGCAATGTACACCGAATAACACAGCAACATAGCAATAATCTTTAGCAGAAGTATGCATATGATGCTGGCACTGTGGGCCATACATATCACATATTTCATCCATAGACATAAAGCCAGAATGAAACTTTGCCTCTACTGGTATGCCATCAGAAGCTACTGCGTCATAAGTAGAATGAATAGGAACATTATGGTAGTCAAGTGTACGACCAGAGCCTCTCATGCCTATCTTTATCTTAGCTGTAGATGCAAATGTATCCAATATGTATGACTCAAGATAAGAACCAGTATCCATTAGAAACTGGGTTTGTTTTGTAAATAATTTTTTTTGCTCACCTTTTTTCTCTGAGATAAGCTTTGCCCATGCATCGTGTGAACCATCGGCAATAATTTTAGCTTCAGATGAACCAATAAAATTTTTACGTTCACTAAGCTGCTTTTGTGTTAGAACCATTTCTTTTGCCCTCCTGATATTGTTTATCTAGATCATTTGATAGCCAGTCTTCTTGTGCATAAGGACTGTTCCTACCTTCCCAAGATAACCTAGCTACCTCAAGAAACTTTTCTCTATCAAATCTTGAATTTTTTGACTTGGCTTTTACTTTGTTAGCAAACTCTTCCATGTCTGATGGGTAGATCATGGGAGCAATCTCAGTTGCAAGCCATTTGAATAAATCTTTTTTGAACATGTTGCACCTCGTTCTGTTAGTTAATGACAACTCCTATTATATCAACCAATCCCACATCTAATACCTTTTGAGTTTTATCTGATGATCTTGGTACCAAATAAGGAGTTCTGTATTCCATCAATATTATCTTATTTTTATAATTGACTAGAACACAATCACCTAGTCTTGGCTTTTTTAAGGAATCTACAGTAATTAAATTACCTACAAAATAACCAGCAAGATCCATTGTTTTTGAATCTATAGGTATAGTGTAGATGTTTTGCATACTTCTCCTCCAAGAACTATTTAGATTAATCCATCATGCCTATAAGTCAAGCCCTATTGCCTTATTATATTATCTGAAGTACATTACTTGCATGAGGTGTGCAATGACAAAAGAACAAGAATGGATTGATAGCTTAATTAAGCAATTTACTGAAAGACGTTATGAGCTTGAAATATCACAAAATGAACTAGACCATATCATTGGTTGTGCTACAGGACTTGTCGCTAAGTGGGAAACTGGCAATAGAAAGCCAACAGCATTCAATTTGTATTGTTGGGCTGAGGCCCTAAAATGTAAAATCAATGTGGAGGCGATAAATGATAATTGCAGGAATTGACCCTGGACTAAAAGGTGGCATAGCTTTTATAAAGAATGTTAGCTATGACCTTTATGCTGAAGAAGCACCTGTTTATGAGTTAAAAACAAACACAAAAACAAAGAGATATCTAGATATGTGGACACTCATGACTTTGTTAGAGGAACATGAGCCAGATCATGTCTACATAGAAAAACAACAACCAATGCCAAGACAAGGTCTAGTAAGTACATTTGCCACTGGTGTAGGTTATGGTTGTTATTTAGGTTTATTAGTAGCTGGTGGCTATAGCTACACAGAAGTTAGGCCTCAAATATGGAAGAAAGACCTAAACTGCACAGCAGACAAAGACCAAACAAGGATGAGAGCATCAGAACTCATGCCCAAATATAGCCACTTATGGGAAAAGCGAAGCCAAGATGGTGTCGCAGAAGCCAGTTTGATAGCCTACTGGGGCATGAGATACTCTATTGAAAGGTTTCGTGAAGCCTAAGACTGCAAGGACTTAGCAACCTAAGTGAACTGAATGTCAGCTTATAAGGCCGTTTAATGCTTGTAACCTTTCGGCAGTCCTTGCAATTAGTGAACAGTCTCCAGAAAGTGTATAGGGTCAAATACTGCACCATCTTTGAAGGAAGCAAGTATCTTGTCCATAACCATTTTCTTGTTGTCTGTTGGTAACAAATCACATTTGATTTTGCTAGCCAACAAACGTAACTGTGTTATTTTGTATTTGTTGAGCCATTCCTCTGTTGGTTGAAACCAGTTTTTGGCAAGAGTCGTACCATATATGTTTTTCTGTGCCGAAAAAATCTGGCTCTGATCCATAGAGGCAACAATCCCTTTATAAAGTATAGCAATGAGATCAGACTCTGTTTTAGATAAGAAAAATTGTAAACTAGACCGTTTATCATCTTTGCAAAATACGTCAATTTGTGACCTAAGTTCAACAAAATAGTTATCATATTGTTCTCCATCTGTTTTTTGGCTGAAAAATACATTGGTGTATGTCTTGGAATTAGTATAGCCATTTAAGAGTTGGTTGCATAATGTAGCAAGCACATAATGTTTTGAATCAGTTACAAGATGCTTGAATGATTCCTGATCCCAAAACTGCTGACGAAGCACATCTTCATACATAGCATTGGTAAGTTCTCTTTGAGGATTAGACATATCAGCTAGTGTAAGCTCTGGTATCTCACCATTCTCAATAGCCTCTAATTCCTTCTTGGACATTTCTATCTTGCTTTTGTATTTCTGTACCCACAGATCACCACGTTCAGGCATATAAGATATGATTACCTGAATATCTTTAGGGTCTAGATTGTCAAGCTCATTGGAATAAACTGGTACAAGATTCTTAATCATGCCCTGCTTTTCTGATGGATGACAGTCAATAACGACACAACTTTTGTATTTTTTATCCAATGCTTTGGCTTTTTGGTCTACATATTCTTTCTGTAATGCCATAAGCTTTGGTACATCAGCTACATACTGATTGTCAGAAAACAAATCACCAGTGAACTCAATCTCTTTGTAGAGCTTGTGGTTCTTTGGTATGATTACATCTTCACGAAGAACTTTGATGTTACCAATCATTCTTTCTATGTAGTTGTAATTGAAGTCACCACCACAGTCTTTGTAGATATCATCTTGGTTTTTGTGATTGACTCTAGTAAATAACTGAGCAACACCAAGACCAAACTCTTTGTTTCTGAAAGCTTCTTTAACTGTAGGTGATAACTCAGACAAGGCTACACGTTGCATAACCCATTTTCTTGTTTGACCCCAGCTAGCAGCTAATGAGTCAAAGTCATGCTCACCATCTTGAACGATCTGCCATATAGCATCAGCTTCATCAAGTGGATGCATACCTTCTCTCATCATGTTAGCCATAGCACCAACTTCTGTTGCACCTTCTTCAATGACTTTACAATCCACCATGAAGTCGGACTTGGCACCATGTATTTCACACAAAGCTTGAAAACGTCTATGACCATCTACAACCCAGTAACCAGTACCATTTTTCTGTACAACAAGATTGTGCAGTAAATCCCTGGACTTGATTGAGGCGATAAGCTTGTCAAGATTGTCAGCTTGTACTTTTCTAACATTTTTAGGATTAGGTTTTAGTTGATTTAAAGCAATTTGCATAATAAACTCCTTTGGTTGACGTTGACAGGAGAGGGTTTTGTAATGTTCACCCTCTCCCTTTTTATAAACTACTTAGAAGCGACTATTTTTGGCTTCTTTGCAGATTTATTTATTAGATCTAACAAACCCTGCTGAGCATGAGTCATAACACTAATATCTTCACCAGACATAGATACAGTTATATCATTTAGTGATTCATAAGTTTGAAAGTCACTCATATTTGCTGATTTACAGTATTTTCTTACGGCTTCTATTTCATCCATAGTCATATTTTCTATATCATCATCTTTCATATAGATATGCTCTCTTCTGATTTCTTGAACCTTTATCTCAGGGTCAAAGAACATACTAGCAAAGTCCATAATCTTTTTATGATTATCTGATGAAACTTTGAAACTTAGATCTCCTAATTTTAATTTGATAAACATTTATTTCTCCATAATTTTATCGGTTATATATTTTGATGTGAAAGCCACTGCAATCCATAAGGGTGCTGCAATGGTTGAAACCACTAGTGTTGGATTGATGCCCATACCAAGCAACAATACTAAAATGAATATTGTTGAGGCGATATGCACAGTACAAAACCAACCAAGCCAGTTGGCTTTCCTTGATAGAGGTTTGATTGTTTTTAGTTTATCCCACATTATGCAACTATCCTTCCATTTGCTGTTGCTTCATTTTGATACTCACTGATTGTGCCTTTGGCTATAAAATGCCTATCACGTTCAATACCTAATGCACCACCAAGTAATTTAATACCTTCTAGTTCGGGCAAATAGACGTATCCTAGCTCTGGAAATCCGTGACCTAAGTCACATAGACCAAACATCATTTCGTCTCTGTCCATCTCTGTAATGAGCCACGTTGCACCACCTATGGGGTTAAATAGCTTCACAACAGGTCTGAAATCAATGCTACCATCTTTTTTTTCAGCTTCTTTCTGAAGTTCATGGTTTCTAATTAGTCTTTGTCTAATTTCTTTAGTTAATAATTGCATCTTTTTCCTCCTGATGACGTTTTAATGCTTCTTCTTCATGTAAATTGGCTATACCATCGGCAATACTTTGCTCTTTGATTAGCCTTTCTTCTTCTTCTTGCTCCAGCTGAAGCTGTTCTCTCCAGTCTTTAGACATTTTCCCTCCTTTTCAAAGTTTATTAGGTACTCTAAATATGTTTTGGCTTTTTCCAAATCTTCTAAACCATTCTTTTGCTTGTATCGTAAAATATATTTTATGATGTTGCCTTGTAAGTAGTTGAGGCGATTTTGGGTTATGAACTCTACTGGTTCTATTTCAAATTGTTCGTAATGTTGAGGCGATATCATAATGTTCTCCTGATAAATGAAGTGGGAGGATGTAGGGCAACACACCCTCCCTATCCGTCTAGTAGCTGTCAGACTAGAACGGAATATCGTCATCAGCTACGGAATCTACCTTTGGTGAAGCAGTAGCCTCTCCATTAGTTGAATCCTTGCTGTTAAGTAGTCTGAATGTAGAAGATACACCAGCTAACTTGATTTTGAAAGCAGTCATCTTTTGACCATCTTTCTCATATGTTTCAACAATAGGAAAACCCTGTACGAATACAGTTGTTCCTTGCTTTGCATACTTCTCAATGACGTTGGTTACAAGACCTGAACCATTACTGCCATCCCAAGCCTCTACTCTGTACCAGTGAGTAACTTCTTTTTTCTCACCAGACTTTGTCTTGTAGTTCTCGTTGACTGCAATGGAAAAGTTAGCAACTTTAGTGCCATTTACGTCTTTTATTTCAGGTTGTTGACCAATGTTACCTGAGACCATGATTTGTGCTAAGTTCATCTGTTTCTCCTTTACGTTAAGATGATTGTTGAAAATGGGATCTAGCAATCCCAATGCAAATAACCCTTGGCTTTTTTTAAACCAAAGGCTATTCACATTAAAAAGGTTGAGAGGATTAGGGGCATCACCTCTCTGTTGCAGATACCATCTTGTCGACTAGATTCTGCATCAACGTGCCTAAACTTCGCTGATTAGGGATAGGCTGTAAACCATTACTGCCTTGGAAGTTTTATCCCAAACATGACACTATCAAGATTATCTGGGGGGAACATTAACCCATCTAACCTTGAATCCTTCTCTTATTGGCTTTTCGTAACCCATTGTTTTCTTTAGTATAAATAGTACAATGGAGATGATTGCACCACCAAGAATACCTGCCATCATGCCTGCAAATGTACCAGCAAACATGATTATCAATGCGATTGAGGCACCAATATCTACTAAAATGTCAAAACATAAAACTCTTTTGATATTCATTTTAGCAAGTAAGAATAATATGGCACAAGCAGATGCTATGCCAGCAATGAGATAGAAAAACATTTTAACCTCCGTTTAATACCAACATTCATAAACAACTTCCATACCATCCTCTATGGCTTTCAAGCTGTCCTTACAGAATTTAATATCTTGTTCATGATACTCTTTAGCTGATTCATCTTGAAATTGATGACCATAAAAGAAACCACCATCAGATTTTGGTAAATTGTCTTTTTGTAAAGCATCAAGTAATTCTTCTAACATTTCCTTAGTAAGAACCAACTCTTTGCAGTTAAACTCATCATCACGACCTAGTTTTTTGTACCAAATATCCTCCATAAACTCTTGTAATTTGGAGTGTTTTCTCCAGTAGAAGTCAGGTTCGTGTTGTTTTTCTCTTATATAAGCATATTGATCTAAGCCCATGCTAACCTCCTAGTTTTATAATTAATAAATTTGGCTTTAACCCCTTCTGAGGCGAAACTAGGGGGCCAGGGATTAGCCTGGGAGTTTCAACCTGATAGATCTTAGGGAGATCAAAGAGGGAAAGTCTTTGACGATTTTAGAGGGTCGATCCCTCTATAAATCGTGTAGGTTTTTTATATAGTTTTCGATATAGTGGAATAAGATCGTATCTGATTATGTGGAATACACCACCAACACCAGATAAAAGAGCTACAACCATTAATGCACAAAAGGCAAATGGAAAGAAAGCCAAGATTAAGAAATTAGATAAAAGTATTTTCATTATATGCTCCATTAGGTTAGTTGATGCAAGGGAGGTTATAAACCAATTACAGGATTGACCTTGCACCAAAGGGGATTAATTATTGCTCAAGATCTTCAGGCATTTCGATGATGCCGTCTTGATTACTTATGTCAAGCATAAGTTCTTCATGAGCATGTTTGATTGGATAAACATTAGATCTGTGAGATTGTAGTTCATCATAAACATCTCTGTTGTTTACAAGAGTATCAAGAGTCATTTTCTCATTACGTTTTTGCATACGTTTGACTTTTGCAAACTCATGTAGTTGAGTATACTTACCAAAGCTGATGCCAGTCTGACCTTGAATGATAGGTCTGAAGTTATTGACAAGAGTTTTGAAAGCATGATTGAGAGATGCATATTGCTTACGCATTTGGTCAAGCTTGATATCATGATCTTCTAGCTTGTTGCCAGTAATCTCAATGCCAATATCTTGTCGAACCAAGACACGTCTGTGACGTTGCATCTTCTCTGCTTGTTCAAGAACTGAATCTCTCATCTTCTCAAACATACGAGGTAACTGAT
>Ga0181570_10002399_pt1 | contig 14961 bp, 9 predicted proteins | sample 101ome_18_FD_148667 | JGI IMG/M metagenome (GOLD analysis project Ga0181570, IMG submission 148667) | Coastal salt marsh microbial communities from the Groves Creek Marsh, Skidaway Island, Georgia - 101406AT metaG (spades assembly) | ecosystem: Environmental > Aquatic > Marine > Intertidal zone...
TAACCTTACAGGTATTTTATATTTTCCTAAAATATCAAATGATCTTAATCTACAAAAAGACAGAATTCAACTATACCAAAATCAAGTATTTGTTACCGATAACGTTGAAGGTATTGTGCCTGAATTTTTAGGGCTTCTCAAGGGTGTGATAGATTCTCCTGATATACCACTTAATGTATCAAGGAGCTATCTTCAGTCTGATGCATCTGTAAAAAAGATTACTAATTATATCACTAGGAAAGTTGCAGATAAATTAAACTCAATATTTAAAAATGAAAGAGAGAATTTAGAAAGTAAATGGAATGATATAAAAGTTGTTATTGAATATGGTATGCTCACTGAAGATAAGTTTTATGATAAAGCAGAATCATTTAACCTTTATCCAACAGTAGATGATAAATATTTTACTTACGAAGAATTAGAGAAAAAAATTAAAAAGCTTCAAACAGACAAAGATGGAAATTTAATTATTCTTTACGCTCAAAATAAAGATGAGCAGTATACTTACATTGAGTCTGCAAAAGAAAAAGGTTATGAAGTTCTTCTTTTAGATTCTCCCATAATTCCTCATTTAATGCAGAAACTTGAATCAAAGAAAGAAAAAATTAAATTTTCTAGAGTTGATTCTGATACTTTAGAGAACTTGATAAAGAAGGATGAGGAAGTAATTTCAAAGCTGACTGATGAAGAAAAAGAGAAATTAAAACCGATGATTGAGACTGCAGTTGAAAATGAAAAATATACAGTACAGTTAGAGGCCTTAGATAGTAATAGTATGCCTTTCATGCTTGCTCAACCTGAATTTATGAGAAGAATGAAGGAAATGCAACAAACAGGTGGGGGAGCAATGGGTAATTTGCCAGACATGTATTCATTGATTGTAAATACAAATCATGAATTAGTTGGTAAAATTTTAAATACAAGAACTGAAAAAAAGAGAAACAGTTTGATAAAACAATCAATTGATTTAGCAAAACTTTCTCAAAATAATCTTACTGGTAAGGATCTTACTGAATTTATTAATAGAAGTATAGATTTAATCAAATAGGTAGTTAAGAACTGAGGCTAATCTTAAACCTCCTTTTAAAATTAGATCTCTTACAGTTTGAAAGTTTTCATACTGATATTCATATCCTAGATTATCATCAATTGAAACACCATTGTAAATCTTTCTTGTGTAAGAATGGATTTCGTTGACCCAACCAATTAGATCATCTCGTTCAAATTCTATTTCAAGTTTTTCAGGAGTAGGTAGGTTTTTAGCAAGTTCACTATAGCTCATATTATATCCATTTATCATTTCAGAATCCCATACTCTATGTAAATTTGAATTTCTTCCAAACCACTTTACATATACTCTATTCCCGCCCCTATCTTCATACCTACCAATGTGCATTGGTTGATGAAGATCTCCTATAAAATGGATAAGTAGTTTCAAGTAAAATGATTTTTCTGAATCTGTTACTGAATCACTCTCAAGGATATCAATACATTTATTTATTGCAATGAAAACATCTCCTTTTTCTGAGGGAACAGTATCTTCATAGTTCTCATCTAATTCCATGTTTATAAAATGCCAATTGTAATATTGATCGTATCTACTATCTGATCTAATATCATCTGCATACATAGATGCGGTGACAATTGTTTCTCCATCTAGGATTTCATTTATTTTTTTCTTTGCATTTTCAGTTAAATAAAATGAAGCAACCTCAGCCAAAGCCCTGTGACCAGTAGATCCCCAATTTAAAAATGAAAGAGTTCCAATAAGAGATATTATGATAAGTCTCATCAACACATTAAAAAATTAATCAAATATAATATTCTGTAAATTATTATTTATTTAGTTTTGAAATATTACTTTTAAAAAAGCCTTTTTTTGAAAAATAAACTAATTCTATTTGTTATTTGTTTTTCCCTAAGTTATTCATTTTCTCAGGATTATTTTATAAAATATATAAATACAGAAATAGAGATTGATGGGGTTGAAGATAAATTATGGTCTGAAGTAAGTAAAAGTTCTGATTATTGGCAATGGAGGCCTAGTGACTCAATAAAAGCTAAAAATCAGACTAATTTTAAAGCTTTATACGATGATAAGAACCTATACTTTTTAATTAAATCAAATATAAGTGGTAAAAAGTTCACTGTATACTCTTTAAAAAGAGATTTCGAAACCGCAAGTGCTGATTATGTTCAATTAATTTTTGATACGTTTAGTGATGCTACTAATGCATTCCAATTTCAAACTAATCATATCGGCTTGAAAGGTGATCTTTTGGTATCTAATGGTAATAGAGATCCAAGGCTTGATAGGAATAAGTCCTGGGATGCAATCTGGTATGTTGAGTCTAAATTATATGATGATTTCTTTTTAACTGAGTTAAAGATTCCTTTAGATCAATTGTATTATGGTAACAACTCAAAAAAATGGAGATTTAATATGTATAGAAGTGATACAAATGGTCAAGAACATTCAGTTTGGTCTAAAGTACCTCAAAATCAAAGCATTGGAAATCTGGCATTTATGGGTAATTTAATTTTTGAAGAACCTTTGGGTAAACAAAAGAAACCCGTTGTATTAATTCCCTACATTAATATTTTAAATGGTAAAGAATTTAAACCTAATAACAAAGTAAAAAGAAGTCAAGTTGGAGTTGATATGAAAATACCAATTGCAAATTCACTTAATCTAGATTTTACATTAAATCCTGATTTTTCTCAAGTTGAGGTTGATGACAGAATTGTAAATACATCTCAATGGGAAATTAAACTTCCAGAAAAGAGACAGTTTTTTACCCAAAATTCAGATTTATTTTCTGACTTTGGTACAAGTAGGGATGCTCAACCTTTTTTCTCAAGAAGGATTGGTATTTCATCAAATAAAGATGGAGAATTAATTGAGAATAAAATTATATCTGGTATTAGATTAAGTGGAAAGATAAATGATAAGACAAGAATAGGCTTGCTTAATATTCTAACTGATGATGATATAGAAAATGAAATAGCACAAAACAATAATACACTTTTGACTTTTAGAAAGAATGTTTTTAATGGATCAAATTTTTCATTTTTTTTCTTAAACAGAGAGTCTGTTAAAGAATATTCATTTTTGAATAATAAAGAAAAATATAATAGAGTATTAGGTGGAGAATATAATTTAGCCTCTGGAGATGGAAAGTGGTTTGGTAAAGCTTTTGTTCATAAATCTTTTAGACCTTCAGAAATTGATAATAAACAAAATATATCATCAGGTATTATGATTACTAGAAATACCAAAAAAAGTCTAATCATGTTTTATTCCGCATACGTTGGTGATGATTTTAGATCAGACTTAGGTTATTACAGAAGATATGGCATGTATAAGTTTGAACCTAATTATAGATTTCGTATTTATCCAAATAACCCAAAAATTCAAGAGATTGAATTGTCTCATTATGCTGCATGGGTTTTCAGGACAGAATTAGATAATAAATATGAGGGAAATATTCATTATTCTCAGATTCAATTAAAATATTTAAGTACAAGTAGATTGAGTTTTCAACGAAGGCAATCAAAGACATATTTATATTACGATTTTGATCCAACAAGATCCTTAAATGGGAAGCCTTTACCCAAGAATAATTTTTATGATTATGTCGATTATATTTTTTCATATAAATCTTCCTCAAGAAATATTTTTAATATTGATTCAAGTATTTCATATGGAGGTTTTTTTAATGGGAATAAATTTTCATTTTATAATGAATTAGCTTTCAGAAGACAACCAATATTTAATACATCATTAAAGTTTAATTTTGACTCTATAAAACTACCAAGTCCTTATTCTTCTAAAGACATATGGTTAATTAGTCCAAAGTTTGAATTTACATTTTCAAAAAAGACTTTTTGGACAACTTATATCCAATATTCCTCACAATCAGAAGATCTTGGGATAAATTCTAGACTTCAATTTAGATTTGCACCTTTATCTGACTTATATTTGGTATATAATGATAATTACTACGCTTCAAACTCAATTATGCCTCGATTTAGATCTATTAATTTAAAACTGACATACTGGTTTAACATATAAAAAATGAAAAAAGAATTTTTAATATTTAGCCTTTTGCTTTTAACTTTTAGTTGCTCGACTAATGAAAAAAAGATGATTGTGTCAGGAAATATCGATGGGCTAAAAAAGGGCACTATATATCTTCAAAAACAACAAGATTCTATCATATTGTCAATTGATTCAATTCTTTTAGAAGGAAATAGTAATTTTAAGTTAGAAACTAAAATTAATGAACCTGATATTTACTACTTATACCTTGATAAAAATGATGGCGATTCACTAAATGATATCATTACTTTTTTTGGTAATAATGGAGAAATTAATATAAAAACCAGTCTTAAAAATTTTGATTCGAGTTATGAAATTTCTGGATCAAAAAATACTGAGCTTCTTCAGGAATATTTTTCTATTATAAGAAAGTTCAATCTTCAAAATCTAGACTTACTTGAAATATTCTATAAAGCACAAATTGAAAACAATCAAGCAAAAATTGACTCAGTTAACACACAGATTGAAAATCTAATAAAAAGAAAGTATCTATATACTTTAAATTTTGCTACAAATAATTCAGAATTTGAAATATCTCCTTATTTAGCAGTAAGTCAAATTGCAGATGCGAATCAAGAGTTCCTTTTAAAGCTTTATGATACTTTATCTGAAAAAATAAAAAACTCTAAATACGGTAAAATTCTACAAACATTAACACTAGATTAACCGCTATACTCTACGAAATTTCTTGGAGTCTCGTATAAAGTAATTTTTAACTTGTAAGAGTCATCAAAATGTTTAATTAATCTATTATAGATTAATACAGCTATGTTTTCTGCAGACGGATTTAAATTCTTAAAATCATCGATATCTAAATTAAGATTTTTGTGATCTAAGTAATCTTCAACTTCAGATTTTATTATACCTTTTAGATTTCCAAGATCATAAACATAGCCAGTTTCCTTATCAATTTCTCCTGTAAGACTTACAATTAACTCATAATTATGACCATGAAAGTTTTTATTAGCACATCTTCCAAATACTTCATGATTTTTCTCATCTGTCCAATCAGGTCTATATAATTTATGAGCTGCATTAAAATGAGCTCTTCTACTTACTGTGACTTTCATTTTTTTAAATAATTATAAAAATAGTCAAAAGCTATTTTAAACCATACAGTATATTGATCTGGATTCTTATCAATATCATTTTTAAGTGTTTCCATGTCAATCCACTTATAATCATCAGCTTCTTCTTTATTTAAAACTGGATCACTGTCATAAATACCATAAAACACATGATCAAACTCATGTTCAATTAAACTATTACCAACCTTTGCTTTATATATGAAATCGTAAACTTTTCTTAAACTTGTTTTTATACCCATTTCTTCATCAAGTCTCCTAATGGCTGCACTTAATGTATCTTCACCTTCTTTTGGATGACTACAACAAGTATTTGTCCATAATCCACCTGAATGGTACTTAGAAATAGCTCGTTTTTGAAGTAAAAGTTGATATTTATTATTAAAAATAAAAATAGAGAATGCTCTATGAAGAAGACCTTTTTCATGAGCCTCAAGCTTAGGCATTACACCAACTTGATTATCCTTTTCATCAACAAGAATTACATTCTCTTTTGACATATTGCCAATTAAAAGTTTAATTCTTCTTCTTTGTTTATAAGCAAACTATTATACTCATCTTTTGGACCAACAATAATATCATCGTATTCTCTAATACCTGTTCCAGCAGGAATTTTATGACCTACGATAACGTTTTCTTTGAGACCTCCAAGATGATCATTCTTAGCATTTACTGCTGCTTCATTTAAAACTTTAGTAGTTTCTTGGAAAGACGCAGCTGAAATGAAAGATTTAGTTTGAAGAGATGCTCTTGTAATACCTTGTAGCTGAGTAGATGCAGTTGCAGGTTTCGCATCTCTAGCTTCAACCAGTTTTTTATCATCCCTTTTAAGAATTGAATTTTCGTCACGAAGTTGTCTTGCTGAAACAAGTTGTCCAACTTTTAAATTTTCGCTATTACCTGCCTCTTCGATAACTTTCATTCCATAAAGCTTATCATTTTCAGAAATAAAATCATCTTTATAAGTTAATTGATCTTCAAGAAATAATGTATCACCTGGATCAATAACTTTGACTTTTCTCATCATTTGTCTTACTACAACTTCAAAATGCTTATCATTAATTTTAACACCCTGGAGTCTATAAACCTCTTGAACTTCATTAACCAAATATTGCTGAACAGCAGATGGACCTTTAATATTTAGGATATCATTTGGTGTAATAGAACCATCTGATAAAGGCATACCAGCTTTAATGAAATCATTCTCTTGAACAAGAATTTGATTAGAAAGTTTTACGAGATATTTTTTAATATCTCCAAATTTTGATTCAACAATAATTTCCCTATTACCTCTTTTAATTTTTCCAAAAGACACAACTCCATCAATCTCTGATACTATAGCAGGGTTAGATGGATTTCTTGCTTCAAATAATTCAGTTACACGTGGAAGACCTCCTGTAATATCTCCTGATTTAGCAGATTTTCTAGGAATTTTTATTAAAATTTTACCTTTATCGATTGTCTCATTTTCTTCAACCATAATATGAGCTCCTACAGGTAAATTATAGGATCTTAGAGTAACTCCTTTTTTGTCTTGTATTAAAAGTGTTGGGATAAGTTTTTTATCTCTAGTGTCCGTTATTACTTTTTCTTTAAAACCAGTTTGTTCATCAATTTCAATCTTGTAAGTTTTACCAACTTCAATATTCTCATAAACAATTTTACCAGCAAATTCTGATACAATAACACCATTGAATGGATCCCATTGACATATAACATCACCTTTAGATACTTTTTGACCATTCTTAATATTTAAATAAGAACCATAAGGGATATTATTTGTACTTAAAACATTTTTAGTTTTGGAGTCAAGAATTTTAATTTCAGTAGTACGAGAAATAACTATATTAGAGCTGTTACCATCGCTATCTTTAGACTTAACTAGTTTTAAATCTTCAATTTCTGCAATTCCATCAAATTTGGCTATCAAAGAGTTTTCCTCAGAAATATTTCCAGCAACACCTCCAACATGAAACGTTCTTAAAGTTAATTGAGTCCCAGGCTCCCCAATAGACTGAGCTGCAACAACACCAACAGCCTCTCCAATTTGAACTGCTTTTCCAGTAGCAAGGTTTCTACCGTAACAATTTACACATATACCTTTTTTGGATTCACAGGTTAAAGGAGATCTTACTTCAACAGAGTCAATTAAAGTGTTTTCAATCTTGGTAACAATCTCCTCATCAATTAGCTTTCCACCTTCTAAGATAACTTCATTTGAAGATGGATCAATTATATCATTTAGAGCAACTCTACCTAAAATTCTTTCACCTAGAGTTTCAACAATTTCTTCATTTTTCTTTAGAGCAGTAACTTCAACACCTCTTAATGTTCCACAATCATGTTCATTTACAATTACATCTTGTGAAACATCAACTAATCTCCTTGTAAGATATCCAGCATCTGCAGTCTTAAGTGCAGTATCAGCTAAACCTTTTCTTGCTCCATGAGTAGAAATGAAATATTCTAAAATTGAAAGACCTTCTTTGAAGTTTGAAAGTATAGGATTCTCAATAATTTCTCCTCCACCTACATTAGATTTTTTTGGTTTTGCCATCAAACCTCTCATACCAGTAAGTTGTCTAATTTGTTCTTTTGAACCTCTTGCTCCAGAGTCAAGCATCATATAAACAGAGTTAAATCCTTGCTGATCTTCACTTATTTGCTTCATTGCAAGCTCAGTAAGAGTTGCATTTGCAGATGTCCATACATCAATTACCTGATTATACCTCTCATTATTTGTAATTAGCCCCATATTATAATTACTTATAATTGTATCAACTTGATTGTTTGCATCATCAATTAAATTCTGCTTTTGTTGAGGAATAATAATGTCACCTAAACTAAAAGACAATCCCCCTTTGAAAGCAAATGAATAACCAAGATCTTTTATTTTATCAAGGAATTCAGCAGTCTCAGGAACACTTGTGTTTTGAAGAATTTTACCTATAATTTCTCTCAAATTTTTCTTTGTAAGAACTTCATTAAAGTAACCAGCTTTGGAAGGAACTACTTCATTAAAAAATACTCTACCAGGGGTAGTTTCAATAATTTCATGAGAATTTTCTCTATCAGATGTTTTAACTCTACACTTAATTATGGCATTTAGATCAACTTTTTTCTCATTATAGGCCATTGTTACTTCTTCAGGAGAAAAGAAAATTGAGCCCTCTCCTTTTAACTTTAATGTATCTGATGATCTTCTTGACTTTGTCATATAATATAGTCCTAAAACCATATCCTGAGATGGAACAGTAATTGGAGACCCGTTAGCAGGATTAAGAATATTATGCGATCCTAGCATAAGTAGTTGAGCTTCCAATATTGCTTCAGGGCCTAATGGAAGGTGAACTGCCATCTGATCACCATCAAAATCTGCATTAAATGCAGTACATGTTAATGGATGAAGTTGTATTGCTTTACCTTCAATAAGCTTTGGTTGAAAAGATTGTATACCAAGCCTATGAAGAGTGGGTGCTCTATTAAGAAGAACAGGATGACCTTTAAGTACATTTTCAAGTATATCCCAAACAACTGGTTCTCTCCTATCAATAATTTTTTTTGCTGACTTAACAGTTTTTACAATACCTCGTTCAATAAGTTTTCTAATAATAAATGGTTTATATAGCTCTGCAGCCATATCTTTAGGTAGTCCACATTCATATAATTTTAGTTCTGGACCAACAACTATTACTGATCTTGCAGAGTAATCAACCCTTTTCCCAAGTAAGTTTTGTCTAAATCTACCTTGTTTACCCTTTAATGAGTCTGATAAGGATTTAAGAGGTCTATTAGATTCTGTTTTGACTGCAGAAGCTTTTCTTGTATTATCAAATAATGAATCAACAGATTCTTGAAGCATCCTTTTTTCATTTCTTAATATTACCTCAGGCGCTTTAATTTCAACTAACCTTTTTAGCCTATTATTTCTAATTATAACTCTTCTATACAAATCATTGAGATCAGAAGTAGCAAATCTACCACCATCTAGAGGGACTAGAGGTCTTAACTCAGGTGGAATAACAGGAATTACTTTAACAACCATCCACTCTGGCAGGTTCTCCTTTCTCTCATTACCTTCTCTAAAGGACTCTACCACCTGAAGCCTTTTTAAAGCTTCTGTTTTTCTTTGTTTAGAGGTTTCATTATTAGCTTTATGTCTTAATTCATATGAAAGAGACTCTAAGTCAATGCGTGATAGCAGTTCAATTAAACACTCAGCACCCATCTTAGCAATAAATTTTCTCTCATCACTGTCTTCAAGAAATTGATTATCAGCAGGAAGTGATTCCATGATAGATAAATATTCTTCCTCAGTCAAAAAGTCCATTTTATTTATTGCTTCTCCCTCTTCACTCTTGGCTTCACCAGGTTGAATAACTACATATCTTTCATAGTAGATAATCATATCAAGTTTTTTTGATGGTAAACCCAAAAGATATCCAATCTTATTTGGAAGAGACTTAAAATACCAGATATGAGCAACTGGAACAACAAGGTTTATATGTCCTACTCTGTCTCTTCTTACCTTTTTTTCAGTAACCTCAACTCCACATCTATCACATACTATACCTTTATACCTAATTCTTTTATATTTACCACAAGCACACTCATAATCTTTTACAGGGCCAAAAATTCTTTCACAAAACAGCCCATCTCTCTCAGGTTTATGAGTTCTATAATTAATAGTTTCAGGCTTAAGAACTTCACCTCTAGAGTTCCCAAGAATAACCTCTGGAGATGCAAGTCCGATTGAAATAGTATTAAATTTTTTTTGAGTAATTAATTCGTTATTTTTTGACATCTTTATATTTAATTTTATTTTTCTTCTAATCTAATATCCAATCCAAGTCCTTTAAGTTCATGCATTAAAACATTAAATGACTCTGGAAGACCAGCTTCAGGTAGATTTTCTCCCTTGACAATAGATTCGTATGCCTTGGCTCTACCAATAACATCATCTGATTTAATTGTTAAAATTTCTTGGAGTGCGCTAGATGCTCCGTAAGCTTCTAAAGCCCAAACTTCCATTTCCCCAAATCTTTGACCACCAAACTGAGCTTTACCACCTAATGGTTGCTGAGTAATTAAGCTATAAGGTCCAATTGATCTTGAATGCATTTTATCATCAACCATATGCCCTAGCTTAAGCATATAAATTACACCAACAGTTGCTGGTTGATCAAATTTTTCTCCGGTTCCACCATCATATAAATATGTATGACCAAACCTTGGTACATTTGCCTCATCAGTTAGTTTATTTATTTCATCTAATGTCGCTCCATCAAAAATTGGAGTTGAAAATTTTCTACCAAGATTCTTACCTGCCCAGCCTAATACTGTTTCATATATTTGACCAATATTCATTCTAGAAGGAACACCTAATGGATTTAAAACAATATCAACTGGTGTTCCATCCTCAAGAAATGGCATGTCTTCTTGTCTAACAATTCGTGCAACAATACCCTTATTACCATGTCTACCAGCCATTTTATCACCAACTTTAAGTTTTCTTTTCTTGGCTATATAAACTTTCGCCAATTTTTTTATGCCTGGTGGCAATTCATCTCCTACACTAATTGTGAACTTTTCTCTTCTTAATGATCCCTGAATATCATTTTCTTTAATTCTGTAATTATGAAGAAGAGAGCTTATTAGACTGTTAGTAGTGTCAGATGTAGTCCACACTCCTTTAGTCAAGTGAGTATAATCCTCGACATTAGCTAACATTTTTGTAGAGAACTTTTTGCCTTTTGGTAATACTTCATCCCCAAGATCATTAAATACACCTTGACAAGTCTTACCACTAACAATAGATGAAAGTTTATCAACAAGTTTTAATCTGTGATCATCAAGAATTTTGTCAAACTTAGTTTCTAAAATTTCAAGATCAACCTTATCTTGTGATCTTCTTCTTTTGTCCTTAAATGATCTTACAAATAATTTTTTATCAATTACAATTCCATTTAAAGAAGGGGGTGCCTTCAATGACGCATCTTTAACATCTCCTGCTTTATCACCAAATATTGCTCGTAAAAGTTTTTCTTCTGGAGTCGGATCAGACTCACCCTTAGGTGTGATTTTTCCAATTAATATATCACCTGGTTTAACATCTGCACCAACTCTTATCATTCCATTCTCATCCAATTCTTTTGTTGCTTCCTCGCTAACATTTGGAATATCATCAGTAAGCTCCTCAGAACCAAGTTTAGTATCTCTTACATCAATGGCATATTCATCAATATGAATTGATGTAAAAACATCATCTCTTACAACTTTCTCAGAAATCACAATTGCATCTTCAAAATTGTAACCTTTCCAGGGCATAAATGCAACTTTAAGATTACTTCCCAATGCAAGTTCACCATTTTGAGTTGCATAACCCTCACAGAGTACTTGACCCTTAACAACTTGGTCACCTTTTTTAACAATTGGCTTGAGGTTTATACATGTCCCTTGATTCGTTTTCTGAAACTTAATAAGGTTATATATTTTTCTATCGTCATCAAAACTTAAAAGTTTTTCTTCTTTAGAAAAATTATATTTAATAATAATTTTCCTGGAATCAACGAAGTCAACAACACCATCTCTTTCTGCGTTTAATAAGACTCTTGAGTCAGAAGCAACTGATTTTTCTAAGCCCGTACCTACAATAGGTGAATCTGGTCTCAAAAGCGGTACAGCTTGACGCATCATGTTTGAACCCATTAATGCACGGTTAGCATCGTCATGTTCAAGGAAAGGTATTAAAGATGCAGATATTGATGCTATTTGATTAGGAGCAACATCAGTATAATTTATTGTATCGGGGGTTACAACTGGAAAATCTGCTTGGTCTCTAGCAATAACCTTTTCTGATGTTATCTTTCCACTTTTATCATAGTCAATGTTTGCCTGAGCTATTAATTTATTTTCTTCTTCCTCTGCAGTTAAGTATGTTACTTTATTTAAGTTAATTTTACCATTGTTTACTTCTCTGTAAGGCGTCTCTATAAAACCAAGATTATTTACTCTTGCATACACGGACAATGAGGAGATTAAACCAATATTTGGACCTTCAGGGGTCTCAATTGGGCAAAGCCTTCCATAGTGTGTATAATGAACATCTCTTACCTCAAAACCAGCTCTTTCTCTAGAAAGACCTCCTGGCCCTAATGCAGATAAACGTCTTTTATGAGTTAACTCTGCAAGAGGATTTGTTTGATCCATAAACTGAGATAATTGATTTGTACCAAAGAACGTGTTTATAACCGAAGATAATGTCTTGGCATTGATCAGATCAATTGGAGTGAATACTTCATTATCCCTTACGTTCATTCTCTCCCTAATTGTTCTAGCCATTCGTGCTAAACCAACTCCAAACTGAGAGGATAACTGTTCTCCAACAGTTCTTACTCTTCTATTAGATAAATGGTCTATATCATCTATCTCTGCTTTGGAATTAATAAGTTCAATAAGATACTTTATAATTGTAGTAATATCATGACGAGTTAATGTCCTCTCATCCATATCAACTTCTAAATTAAGCTTCTTATTCATTCTATATCTTCCAACTTCACCTAGGTTATATCTTTGATCGGAGAAAAATAATTTATCAATAATACCTCTAGCAGTTTCTTCATCTGGCGGCTCGGCATTTCTTAGCTGTCTATATATATACTCAACGGCCTCTTTTTCAGTATTTGTTTGATCTTTTTGAAGTGTATTGTAGATGATTGCATAATCAGAATTTTGGGAATCTTGCTTATGAAGCAATACAGTTTTGACATCTGCATCTAATATCTGTTGTATATGTTCCTCTTCAATTTCAGTATCTCTATCAAGAACAATCTCATTTCTTTCAATAGAAATAACTTCACCTGTATCTTCATCAACAAAATCTTCGTGCCATGTTCTAAGAACTCTTGCTGCTAATTTTCTATTTAAAATCTTTTTAAGACCAGTTTTTGTAACTTTTATCTCTTCTGCAAGATCAAAAATTTCTAAAATTTCTTTATCCCCCTGATAACCAATTGCTCTAAAAAGTGTAGTAACGGGTAACTTCTTCTTTCTGTCAATGTATGCATACATTACATTATTTATATCTGTTGCAAATTCAATCCAAGATCCTTTGAATGGAATCACTCTTGCAGAATATAATTTTGTTCCATTTGCATGAAAAGATTGTCCAAAGAATACTCCAGGAGATCTATGAAGCTGTGATACAACAACTCTTTCAGCACCGTTAATAATAAATGTTCCGCTAGGAGTCATATATGGAATAGAGCCAAGAAAAACATCTTGAACTATGGTTTCAAAATCCTCATGCTCTACATCAGTACAGTAAAGCTTTAATCTAGCTTTTAAAGGAACAGAATAACTAAGGCCTCTTTGAATACACTCATGCATAGAGTATCTTGGTGGATCAACAAAATAATCAAGAAATTCCAATACAAACTGATTTCTCGCATCAGTAATAGGAAAGTTCTCTTTAAAAGTATTAAATAGTCCTTCTTCTACCCTTTCATCGGACTTAGTTTCAAGTTGAAAAAAATCTTGAAATGATTTTATTTGAATATCTAAAAAATCAGTTTCAATATTTGGGTTTCTTGAATTTGAAAAATTTGTTCTCAGTTTATTATTAGTCATAGTTTAGAGTTTAGTTCAAACAAGCATAGGCCTTTAGAATTTATCTAAAAGCCTAATAAAGAGGTTATTTTAATTTACTTAAGTTCAACCTCGGCTCCAGCTTCTTCAAGTGATTTCTTTAGTCCTTCAGCATCATCTTTAGATACTGCTTCTTTGATTGAGCTTGGAGTGTTGTCAACAAGATCTTTAGCTTCTTTTAGCCCAAGACCTGTTAACTCCTTAACCAATTTTACTACTGCAAGTTTTGAACCACCAGCTGATTTTAATACAACATCAAATTCTGATTTTGCATCACCTGAATCATCCCCACCAGCAGCAGGACCTGATGCTACCGCTACTGCTGCTGCTGCTGCAGGTTCGATACCATATTCATCTTTAAGAATATCAGCAAGTTCGTTAACTTCCTTAACTGTTAAACCGACTAACTGTTCTGCGACTTTTTTTAGATCTGCCATTATTAGAGTTTTAATTATTAATTATACTTAACTTTTATTTAGACTCATCATTAGATTCGTCTTCAGAGGTTTGTTCCTCTGATTTATTTTCTTCTGCTGCAGGTTCCTCTGCCTTAGCCTCTTCTGCTGCAGGCTCCTCTGCCTTAGCCTCTTCTGCTGCAGGTTCCTCTGCCTTAGCCTCTTCTGCTGCAGGTTTTCCACTACTTGATTTAAGAGCTGAAATAACATTTTTAGCTGGTGACTGAAGAAGAGTAATAATCTCTCCTATAACTTCTTCTTTAGATTTAAGGTTAAATAAAGCTTCAATTTGATCATCACCAATATAAATAGCCTCGTCAACAAATGCACCTTTTAAGATTGGCTTTTCACCATCTTTTCTAAATTTCTTGATAACCTTTGCTGGACTATTTCCAGATTCAGATAACATTATAGTAGTGTTGCCTTTTAGTAGGTCCTTTAACTCTCCAAAATCAGTTTCAGATTCAGACATTGCTCTTTCCAAAAAAGTATTCTTTACAACAGAAAGTTTTACGTTGGAGTTAAAGCACTCTCTTCTAAGTTTAGAGGTTTGCATAGCATCAAGTCCAGCTATATCAGTTAAATAGATTGATTTATAATCATTTAACTGGCCCTTAAGTTCTTCAACAACTTTAACTTTTTCTTCTTTATTCATTATTATTCAAATTTAGAA
>Ga0181570_10002402_pt1 | contig 14944 bp, 16 predicted proteins | sample 101ome_18_FD_148667 | JGI IMG/M metagenome (GOLD analysis project Ga0181570, IMG submission 148667) | Coastal salt marsh microbial communities from the Groves Creek Marsh, Skidaway Island, Georgia - 101406AT metaG (spades assembly) | ecosystem: Environmental > Aquatic > Marine > Intertidal zone...
AGTCACCTCACTTATCTCACTGTAAGAATTAACTTGCTTTTTGGTGATGTTTAAATTACATGATTGGGCTACAAAATAGACAATACCCGCTGCCACACTATGAGGTGTATTTTCAGGAATGATATTATTTTTCTCTATCTTCATCGCCACAAACTTGCACAACTTTATCAACTCATTGTTCATGTTTAACCTACTACAATACCTTTCTATAAAAGCAATTGGTTTGGTGCGGTGGAAATGGGTTTTCTCGTTGTTTTCCAACCCTGTTTCGTTTTTCTCCAACAAATGAACCGCATGTTTACACCCTTTTGTAGCCGCCGTAGCATCCAGCTTAAATATAGTAGCTATCTCTTTTGCTGTTCTTGGAAAATTGTGTATACGACACGCTATATACACCGAAGCAGCAATAACACCTTCTCTATTAAACCCCCTAAATGTTCTCATTTCAGATATAATTTTATGTTGTCTTAATGCTTCGTCTTGTATCATCTTTGGAATACCTGCTATACGAGACATCGCCTTAATATGTTCAAACTCATCATACTGTGATTTCTCTTTATATGGCATGGATTGCCACTCTGTGTATCTCTTGATTTTCCTCATTTCATACGATGACCTACCATTGCATATTACCTTACACCCATACGATGATTCCTTCAATAAATGATTTACCGGCATACCACACCTTGTTGGGTCTTTACTAGAAGAGTCGTCAGCACCGTAAAACCTCCATTCCGCGGTTTGGTCCAAACTATCTTTGTAAATCACACTACATTTATTATTACTACACGTTAGGTAATTCGACTCCGCATATTGTAAGGGAGAGTTACAAAGTTCACATGTCTCCCGCGAAGAAGTGTTTTGTTTGGAATACATAAGTTCGAGGGATTGTGTTTTGGGATTGTATTCATGGTCAAATGCATCCCATAAGTCCGCCTTTTTCTTCTTTTTTTTCTTTCGTTTAGTATTTTTTACATTTTTGATTTTAACATTCAACATTTTAAAACAATTAGATAATTATATATTTAATTCAATTTTATTATATATATTTATAACATATGGGTAACGCTCAAAGTCAAAAAAAGGATAGTAAAGACCCCGACCTATTTTTCAATGAAGAATTAATCAACAGTATCGACGAATTGGCGTCAAAGTTGATATTTGAACAATCATTTCAAAACTTACTTAAATTAAATGACCCAACCTATTGCGATGAAGTATCTGTATTGACACATCGACTTCTTAAGAAAAAGTTGAAACCTATCAATGTAAATGTTGTGTCTACTAGGGTAAAGTATGGCAATCAAGATTTATATGCTATAACGGACGAAGGATTTAAACAGTTAAAGGTAGTAGATGAAGCAGGTGAGAAAAACTACGATAAAAATGAAATGTGTTTAAATGTTTCTAAATTCTACACTAGGATATTTCAGGCATACAGTGCTATTGTAAGTGCTATCAATCCAGTATACATATACAAAGATGTTACTGGTGAAGAAAAAATCAAATCTGTATTTGATAATGTAAGTGGTGAAAATAAGAAACGTGCCAATATTGGATTACGTAGTTTGTGTTCTAGAAGGATATTTTATCTTAAACCAAAGAAAATGGGAGAGAAAGAAATGACAATCAAGGTAAATACTTGCAAGATGAATGTAAAAGGAAGAGACATTCCATACTTGACGAGGGAACATGTAGAACACCGTGAACCACCTAAAGAAGAACGGGAAAAGAAAGAAGAGGTCGTTAAGGGGGAAGAAGTAGACGAAAAGAAAGAGGTAGTGGAAGGCGAAGATGTTGTTGAAGAAACGGGTAAAGAAGGCGAAGATGTTGTTGAAGAAACGGGTAAAGAAGGCGAAGATGTTGTTAAAGAAGGGGAAAAGAAGGAAGTGGTAGAACAGCAAGGAGGGGAAAGCGATGAGAAAAAGGAAGGAGAGGAAGAGGTAAAAAAGGAAAAAGAAGAGATGGTAGAAGGTGAAGCGGATAAAGATGTAGTTGTAGAAGATGAAAAGGAAAAAGAAGAGATTGTAGAAGACGAAGCGGTGAAAAAACAAGAAGACAGAGTTGAAAAAGAAGGAGAAGTAAAAATGGTTTCTGACATTATTGATACCATGACTCTTGCCGATGAACCAGGCATTGTTTCGTTGGAAAACCTTTACAAAGATGTCATGAAAATAAAGACAGACGATGGTAAATTAAAGGGGGAGTTTGTTATGTCGGACAAATCCAAATCCAAATACAAAAATGACTTGAAAGACTTTTACAAAGCATTTGTTCCAAAAGGAAATGATATTGGTTCAATTGAAAAGTTTAGTGATATTAAACTAACTGACTTTACCAAATCAAAGGAATGTTTAAACAAAGACGTAGCAATTCCATGGGGAAAAACGATAAAGGGAGATGCTCGTAAAAAGGAAGACTCGTTGTTTGTAGAATATGGAAAACATTTCCAAACTATGATAAGTCATGTAAAAGACCGTGAAGGTGAATTAGTGGATTTGCTACATGAACTATTTAGTTTTGACTTAGAGAAGGATGTTCCTATTAAAATAAAGGGGGATTTAACAGAAGACAAGTTAAACAAGGAAATTATGCCAAAAATAATGAAGACCATTAAAACCATGTATATTGATTGTGAAAAGGATTTTCAACGCGGTATTGAGATATACGGCAAAATATACAAACAACGCAACAATTTGTAAATATAATATTATTTATTGCTAAATATTATATTTATTGACTATATTGATTAACTGTAATAATTCATTGATTATATGTATTTACTTTCTAGATTTCTTTTTACCCTTCTTTTTCATGGTCTTTTTCTTACCCTTTTTGACTGATTTCTTTGTTTTCTTTCCGCGTTTCTTTCCACCTTCTTGGGATTCATTGGCGAACTTAGTTTTGATGTATTTTTTAATATCCATACAATAGTTATTCATAAAACCACATCCCCTGTCTTTTGTCATCCTACTTGGCTGTTTATTTTCGATACCAGCCAATTTTATATCATCTGAAAAAAAAGTGTCTACAGTATATTTATTGCGTATGTCATCCCATTTTTCATCAATACTATTTTTGATAGTATCTATTGAAATGTCATCATGAGCATTCTCACCTAATATTCCACGAGATTTTAAAATATTAATTATGTTGTCAGTTCCACCCATATATAATATAGAACGATATTTTTTTTATTCAAATAATATAAGAGATGGGACATAAATTAATAGACCAATACACACTACTTCACATCGCGGTTGGAATAGTAGTATATTTTTGGGGTATATCATTGCCTGTGTGGTTTGTGATACATACCATATTTGAAATAGCAGAAAACACACCTCAGGGTATTGATTTCATTAACAATACATTTACCTTGTGGCCCGGAGGAAAACCCAAACCAGACAATATGATTAATCGAATTGGAGATACTATTGGTGCAATCATTGGTTGGGTTCTTGCATACTATGTAGATGAGTATGGGAAAAAGTGGCAATTATATTGAGCAAATATTTTGAAATCCTACATCATTTCAGTGGAATTTCAAAATATATTGAAAAGTGGCAAAAAAAACGAGCAAAAAATGGGGGAGAAATTGGGGGAAAAACGAGCAGAAAACGAGCAAAAACGAGCAGAAAAAACGAGCAAAAAATCGCGATTTTGTAGTGCCTTTTTTTGCAAAAACTACTCTAAAAATTTGCCACTTTTCGCAAAAAAAAGCACCGAAAAAAGGCACCGAAAAAAGGATCCAAAAAAAGGATCCAAAAAAAGGCACCCTTAGAACGATTTTTTTACCAAAAGTTTTTTGAGATTTTGGGTTTGCAACGATGTCCATTTCGCCAAATCTGAAAAAAGTTTTGGTAAAAAATCGTTCTAAGGGTGCCTTTTTTTGCGTACTTTTTTTTTGAAATAAAATTATGAACCTCTAAACCATAAATGGTAATAAACTTGGTGAGTAGATGAAGGGCGTAACTTCAAAAATCGGGAATTTTCAAAAAAAGGCACCAAAAAAAGGCACCATTAGGAAAATGACCATTTTTAAGGGGTCAAAATTCTGCATAAAACACCTATTTTTGGACGTTTTTTGCCCGATTTTCGACCAATTTGCAAAAAAAACGAGCAAAAACAAAAAATCTGCTCGTTTTTGACTTTTTTGCCGTTTATTAGCATTTTCAGTAAGGGTATTTTGGACCTATTGAAAAGTTTGTGACGAGAAAATTTGCAAATTTCAAAAAAAAGTGTTAAAAAGTGTTAAATTTTTGCAAAAAAAAATATTTTTAAAATATTTTCCATTGAGACCATAAATAAGTTGAAAATGCGAAAAATCAAAAATAAACGCCAAACTGACCGTTTGGAAAAAAACGTGCTCGTTTTGCAAAAAAGTGTTAAATGTGACGAGAGCAAACCACGATTTTACCAATTTTTTACGCCTTAACACGACAATGAGACGATGATTTTCACATAAAACCCTCAAAAATGGGTCATTTTTTTCGGTCATTTTTTGAAATTTTTTGCAAAATCTGCAAGAATCCAAAAAAAGGCACCATTAGAACAGAAAAAGTTGTTCTAATGGTGCCTTTTTTTGGTGCTTTTTTTCCCAAAATCGGCAAAATAGTGCCTTTTTTTCCAAAATAGTGCCTTTTTTCGGTGCCTTTTTTCGGTGCCTTTTTTTCCGAATTTCCGAAAATTTAGAGTAGTTTTTTGCTCAAAATCTTGCTCGTTTTTAGTGCCTTTTTTTGCGAAAAGTGGCATTTTTTTAGAGTAGTTTTTTTAACACTTTTTAACACTTTTTAACACTTTTTTATATTATCCATTTTAAAACACTTAAATATTTTTTCTGATTTTATATAAATGTCTAAAAACGAGCAAAAACGAGTAAATATATCAAAAAAACGAGCAAAAAACACAAATACGTTTAGTTGTAAGATTTGTGACTATAATACATCACGTCACTCTAACTACCTTAGACACATTGAAACCAAAAAACATTTAGAAAAACACAAAAAAGTGTTATTTAGTGTTAAAAGTGTTAATAAAAAACATACAATTATTGAGAAACCAATTGATACTTCTATTAAAACCTCTAAGAACAAGAAAGGAAAGTTTTACTGTGAATTGTGTGATTATAAAGCATCTCAAAAATCACATTATGAAAAGCATCTTAAAACAAAGAAACATACAGCAAAGGTCGCATTTTTCTCAGGACATGATATCAAACACAGTATACCTATTGAAACATCTACCCATACTTCCACCACAGTCCATGGAGTAACCGCATCATCTTTGGTAGACGACAATACCACTGAAATAGACGAGTTGAAAAAGCAAATCTATTCGATTATTGAAAATCAAAATCTCATTAAAAAGGAAACCGATGACATTAAAATGAAAAGCAAACAAGGACAGGTGATTTACAACAACAACATATCCATTAACTTTTTCTTGGATACGTATTGTTCAAACGCACAGCCTATACAAGACTTTATAAGCAATATGTCGTTTAAATTGGGTGATATTATGAGAAACAATCAATTGGTGGAAAACTTTATTTCAAAGAAGTTGTTGAAGGGTTTGGAAGAGATGCCTGTTACAGAGCGTCCTATACATTGCACTGACCAGAAACGGAAAAACTTTATTGTTAAAGATGAACGGCAAGGTTGGGTAAAGGATATAGCTACCGATAGTAATAGCAAGTTGTATACACGTGTTGACCAACTTCATAAAAAGGCATACGTTGATTTTTACAATGAATACGATAAACAAAATCCACTCCCTCATGATGGGGAAAAGGAAAAGATAAAATTCAACATATCGTCTCAGATTATAAACCAAAATAATGATGTAAATAAGGTTATTATAAGGGACATTGCTAAACAGGTCGATATATACGATGCCTTGGGTGGAATAAATGAGTCTATGCTTGAAAACTCCCCTGATTCTGAACCAATATCTCTCCCTTCTTCTACCCCAAATGTTAACGTTGTATGTTCTAGTGATACGGTAGAAGTTCCAATTGAAAATGAATCCATCATATCTCATACCACAGACATGAATACACATGCAAATATCAATACCCAATCAAACACAAACACAAACACAAACATCAAATTCAGTATAAACATAACCGATTAGAATTTTATTAGGATTTTACTAGTAATTTATTAAGGAATTTATTAATAAATTATTACATTGTAGGTTAGTCCTTGTGAGTTGCATTATTTACGCTATTTATCAAATCATTGGAATAAATCAGTCCTCCTGGTTTGTAAGAATGTATAGACTTGTATTTATCGTCGTTTTTTTTCAATATACTTTTTTTGGAGCGACCATTTGATGAATTGCTGGAACTTTCTGGAGCATTTTTAAGCATTAAATTGTTTGGGTTTCCATCATCATCTCTCCCTTTTGACTTTTTCTTAATAATATTGCCAAACCCATCAATGGATATTCCTTGTTCTTTTTTAATTGCCATTCTTTCATAGTCTGGAATGTAATGATTCCAAGATATAAATAATAGATTTGGATAAGTGTATTTAACGATAAACCCATTCTCGTCTAACCTATCCATCAAGTAGGCGGTGCATGCTCCTATGTCATATTTTGGCAACCCTAATATAAACTCTGGTATAACAAACCAACAACATTTCATATTATTCCGTTGTCTAGACGTTAGTTTTATTTTGTTGTGAGCACGTTGTAGAATTTTCTGATATAACTTTGTTTTGTTGTTTGTTTCTGCCTTATCTTGAGTAAACAACTCGTCTAAGTTGATTTTTTCTCTAAATTTATCGTTCATTAACATTTAATTAGATAAAAAACTTATAATTATATCGTGTGATATAATTATAGAATGATAAAATACATAACATTGCCTTCTGGTGGATTTAATTTAATAAAGTATTTGGGAGTAATGGAACCCTTCTACAAAAACAAAACATTAGACTTTGATGTCATGGAAGGATATTATGGAATATCTGCTGGAGGAATATTGTCTAGTGTTCTTTGTTTAAATTTGGAGTTTGAAACCATTGTTAAGTATTTTGTAGAACGAACTTGGCACAAAACATACAATGTAAATAAAATAAACATTATCAATTATTTCAATGAAAAAGGCATATTTAACAAAAGTCATTTTATTAAACTAATAGAACCATTGTTTAAATCTTGTAATTATGACCTTAATACACTTACTATGAAGGAATTTTACAATAAAACTAATAAGAAATTAACAATATTTGCTATTAACGCTTCCAATTACGAGTTGACTCCATTTAATTATGAAACTACACCAGATATATTATTATTAGACGCATTGTATTTTACGTCGTGTATACCTGGAATATTTAAACCAGAAGAATACAATGGTGTATGTTATTTAGACGGTGGATTGTGTAGTAAAACACCAATAGATTATTGTATTGATGTTGATGGCGTGGATAAAAATGAAGTGTTTGCTATTGATTGTTATTGGGATTTCTATAAAACGGTTCCTATTTCTAAGGATGATGATTTTGTTAGTTTTTTATACAACATTATGCTTAAAATATATATTAATAATGTATCAAAAATATCCAACATTGATACTCCCTACTTAATACATATGAAAACTATACAATACTCTGAAAGTTCTTTAAACGACATATGGTGTTCTAAGGAATCAAGACAAAGTATATATTTAGATGGAATACAACAAGGAAATGCTTTTATAGAAACATTACATTAACCTTCTTCTGGATTTAGTGCCGAAGAAATAAAGTTTTTGATATTGCCTTCACTTGGAGTTGCATCCATTTCGTAGATAATGTTTTGCTTTGTTTTTGTATTTGTTTCTTTGTCTAAAACATAATCATCGTATACCACGTAAATAGATGGAAATCCTTCTATTTCACTTTTGGTTACAACCGCTTCATGAACAGCAAAATCATTGTCGCATTCACTTACTTTGATAAATTCAAGTTTGTCATTGTTTACTTTCCACTTGTTTTCTTTGTATTGGGTTTCTATACTATCCCATGTGCTATGCAATCGCTTACCAGTAGCACTTTCTTGATTGGAATTTGGACACCAATCGGTCCAGAAAAGATACACCTTTGCCTTTCTTGAAATACTACTTTTTGACAGAGCACTATCGTCAACATTATCAAATTCATAATTTGCTTTGTAGTTCATTACGTCTAGTTGTGGTTTGATATAATTAACATAAACAAACACTGCTGCTCCAATAAAAAAAACCAATATAATCGCCCACAATATTATAGTTTTTTTAGATACGTTTGTTTTAACTAGAAAATTATTTGCTTTTTCAGCAATAGATTTAACACGTTCCATATACAAATAAAAAGATATATTTTGTATAATTATTTAACGAATTTAAACACATTTGTATAATTAATACAATACAACAGACACTAAAATGATAATACTAAATAAGAATAACTTGAAATCAAAGAATGGTTCTAATTCAAGCATTTATATAGATGATTTAAACAATTACAACACTTCAAATACATATTACAAGGCCATATGGAAGCATAAATACAATATATCGATAGATACTGGTGAAGCAGGCTTTGAAAAAAACCTAATAAAGTATCTTAAGGGTGTGAAATCATTTATTGAATAAGTATGAGTAAAAGTATAGGTACAAGTATAATTAAATGTATAAATTATTTTATATTATGAAAATTTAATATAACATTATATTAATGAATAAGACGAGAAAAGCAACCCATAAAACGAAACAAAACACTCGACAAAGTAAAAAAAGCAAAAATAAAACAAAGAAAGTATACAACAAAGATGATTTTAAAAGTAAAGACGGTATGTTGACTAGTGTATGGGGTCCTAGTTTATGGCACTACCTTCACACGATGAGTTTTAACTATCCAGACAATCCAACTGAAGTTCATAAAAAATACCATAAACAGTTTATTCAATCATTAAAGTATGTATTGCCTTGTAAGTATTGTAGGATGAATTTGCGTAAAAACTTAAAGGCAGTTCCATTAAACGAAAGTGCTCTTAAAAACAGAGAAAACTTTTCAAGATGGATGTATAATTTGCATGAACATATCAATCAAATGTTGAAAAAGAAATCAGGACTAACTTATGAAGATGTAAGGGAGAGATACGAACATTTTAGAGCACGTTGTAGTGATACATCTATGTCTAAGATTATGGAAGAAATAAAGAAAATGGAGAAATCAAATAAAAAGGAAAAGGGATGTGAAACACCATTGTATGGTCATAAAGCAAAATGTGTTATTAAGATAGTTCCAAAGGAAAACAAAGAACAAACCTTTCAAATGGACAAGGCTTGTATAAAACAAAAGGTAGATGTGTAATGTGTAATGTATAAAATTAATGTATAGTATATATTAATTTTGTATTTGTTTGGTGTATATTAATTTTGTATTTGTTTGGTATAGTGTTGTAGTTAAAATTTGGAGAAACTGGTCAATCGAGGGATAAATCCACTGGAACGTCCGGTTTCCTTTACGTGTGCTATTTCATGGGTTAGTGGCGTTGGTGAGTTTTCACTTGCAAATCTAGGTGCTACAATGTTAGCAATTCCAGATGCCTTTTCCACAATATCTTCATTGATTTTTGGCATTTGTATACCAGGGTTTAATCGCAGACTTGAAGATGAAGATACAGATTCATTTTTTCCCTTGATACTTCGGTCAAACTTGTCCAATTTTAAATTGTCTTGAACATCTAATATCTTAGTGAGTGATTTGTTTAGTTCCAAAGGGTTTCCAACATTAAAATTATTTTCCAATTTTACCTTTTTAAAAGAAGGCATTGTTCGCGATGTTTTCCCTTTTTTAATTAACCCGACACCATCGTCATCACCGTCTTTATGATGTTCACCAGATAAATGTTCTTCATTACAAGTTGGACATCTAGGATACACAACAGGGACTATTTTGGTTTTTAAAATATATTTGTCTTTTTCGTCGCCTCTGTTGTCTTTTAAGTCATCTACGTTTAATGGTTGGACTGGTTTGTTTCGGTTTAAATCGCATATTGCTCTATTTTTGTTGTTTTCATCAATCTTACACTCCATTCCACTTTTCTCATTTAAAAAGTAAAAAGGATTGTGCTGTCCAATACTTTTAATGTATTGATTGTTGAAAAATGCGGTTTCTTTGTCTGTATGTTCTGGTTTCTTAACATCTCTCCCTTTTTCATTTGACAAACTATTTAAATCGGCGTTAGGATAGCCAACATTATTAACAACACTTACGTTTTCTAAACTTTCTAAAGCATTGTCATAAATGTCTTTAACTTGCTTGGAAGGGTCGCTTTTGTTTTTAATATATGAGAATTGAACACGTTGTCCTTTCTGTATGGTTTGTCGCAACGTTATCACTAATTTATTGTCGGATGTAACTACTTTATTTGGAGTTCTTCTAATACCTTCATTTACTTTTACTTTAAAATCAGAGGCGGTCAATGTAGGATTATGTTGAAGCGTTTCGTTAAATACAGCAATAATAGTGGTTGCTGCTTCATCTGTAATATGTGCTATTTTCAATTCAGGACCACTTGTGTCAATTACACTATTTACAACCGATATTTCATCAATCATGTCTAATTTTACATCATCTACGCTTAATTCAACACCTCCTTGATTTACTACCTTATTTTGCTGATATTTAACCAATACTGCCTTGTCTTGTGGAACTTCTTTACTACATGTTAGTTTAATTTGACTGTTTCCAGAGATAACTGCTCGAATTGGTGTTTTGTATTCCACATCTACCCCTTCAATCTTGTATTTAAAGTTGTTTTTTAAATCATCAGGAGTTCCTTCAATGGATATTGGTTTGGAGAAACTAACAATGATTTCGCGTGGATTTTCACTTTTAACTTCAGCAGTTATTCTAGTGCATCCTTTTAAACTGTATGGGGTTCCAGAGGAAGAACACGCTTCTGCCGATGGAGTGCCATAATAGTTTTCGGCGCACTTTAATCCTCCTATTTCAAAATTGTTTATAGAAAGGTTTTCGTGGGTAAATTCATAGCCAGTAAGGTCAGTTGGTCTTACACAACTGTTTGCCAAATCAACTGTGCCTCCAGTATTTTGACAGTCTATTTCTCTTGTTTTAGTAGGACTACAACTGTCTCCTCCTGATGTTAAATTTTGCGTTTGTTCTATTTTTCCATCAACACAACTACCAGTAGTAGACCAATTACCATAGACACACGTTGCGTCTGCGTTGTTGGAAGACATATTGGTGTTTCCTTCAATTATTTTTGATGTCTGAAATGCTAAAATAGCAAACAATACAGCAATCAATATAATAATAATAAAAGGTAAAAAGTTTTTCATATAAATTATAGTATGAAAAAAATAAAATATTTTCTAATAACAATCTATAAATAAATGGTAAAGAAACCAACAACACGTGTATTGTTGCCTAAATTAAGGAAGATTGATTATAAAACACGCAAACATGCTTATAAACTTAAAAGTTCTACTAGAAAGCGTCATCTTGCCATTGATGAAGGAGTAAAAATGGAAAAGAAAAAGACTGGTCGCACAGAGAAAAAGGCTGCTGTTGCTAAGAAGGCTAGATTCAATATACTAAGAATATATAGAAAAAACAGAAAACCAAAGGAATGTGAGATATTAACCAAAGATATGCGTTACATGGACAAAAAGTATAAATTAGGTAAAACAAAGAATATTTGTGGTAAAACGAAAAAAAGAACAACCACAAAGAAAGGGAAGACATCAAAGAAAAAGAAAACCATGAAGCGCAAATAAATTGATATTAAACATATCGTAAATAATAAAGTATATTAATTACGATAATATGTTAAGTTATTTGGAAAAAGATAGATTGGAAGTTGGTATGGATGAAGCAGGGAGAGGTCCATTGTTTGGTCCGGTATATACGGCAGCAGTGATATTTCCACAAGAAGAAGAGTATTTAAATGAATATATTGTGGATAGTAAAAAACTAACATCACACAGAAAACGTTTAATGGCATACGATTATGTTAAGGAAAATGCTATTGCGTATTCTATCTTTGCCGTAGATGAGAAAATGATTGATAAATTAAACATATTTCATGCTACCTATTGGGGAATGCATCAAGCATTGGATAACTTGCCTATTGTTCCAGACCATATTATCGTAGATGGTAATAAGTTTAAACCTTACAGTAAAGAAGGAGAATATATACCTCATACTTGTGTGGTGAAGGGGGATGATAAATATGCTTCTATTGCTGCTGCTTCTATTTTGGCAAAGGTAGAGCGTGATTTATATGTGGAAGAGTTATGTGATAAATACCCTATTTTAGAAGAGAGATACAATATGAGGAAAAACAAGGGGTATGGAACAAAAGACCATATGAATGGTATTAAAGAACATGGTGTTACTAGTGCTCATCGGTTTAGTTATAAAATAGTTAATGATATGTCTAATGTATATCCTATATATTCGCTTAATTGAAACGATATCTACCACGTAAAACATATATAAAATTGATTTCAATAAATATATATTTTTATTTGTATTATAGAAAAGTAAAGTAAATTAAAGAAAATCAATAAAAACATGAAGGTAATTGTATTTGACACTGAAACAACTGGACTTATCCCTAGCTACAATACATCGTTGTATGATACGAAAAAGTATCCTTATATTGTTCAACTTAGTTGGTTGTTGTTTGATGTAGACAATGATAAGTTGGTAAATGTTGGCGACCATATTATAAAGTTACCACCAGGGCAGACAATAAGCGAGGAAGCGTCTAAAATACATGGTATTAGCAATGAAATGATGCGTTCTAAGGGTGTTCCAGCGAGACACGCTCTTCAAGATTTTGCTAACGATTTAAAACAAGCAAACGTGTGTGTGGCGCATAATATTAAATTTGACAAACGAATTGTAAGGGTTGAGTTTATACGAAATAAAATGATTGATTATATTCATAAGGGAAATCAATCAATGTATTGCACCATGTATAATTCAGTAGATATATGTAAAATACCTCGAACAAGCAAACTACAAGAAGCCAGAATAATGTTGGAGAAATGCTTACAACAAATAAACATAAGGGACGCTATTGAACGACCTCATCCTGTTGGTTGGATGGAAGAAAACGGGATAAACGACTACAAAACACCAGAAAAGTTGGGATTGATTGATATGATTAATGAAATGAAAAGCAAGGAAACCGTCCAATACAAATCACCAAAACTAATCGAACTACATAAACATTTGTTTCAATGTGAACCAAACAACCTTCACAATTCATTGGTAGATGTATTTGTTTGTTTTCGATGTTATTATCAACTAAAGTATAAAAAAGATATCATCACTAGTTATGATGAACTAAACAAATATTTTAATGAATTGTGTGGTATGTAGGGTTGGACTTTGGTGAATTGTTTTGTATTATAATGGATTGAATATATAATGAATATAATGAATATAATGAATATAATGAATATAATGAATATAATGAATATAATGAATAAAATGAATAAAAAACTATAATAATGTATTATAATTTTTTATTGAAATTTATGACCCACACATTAGGCATTCTTCTTCTTCGTATGCGTCGTCGCTACTGTTACCAGTTGTTACCATTTTGTCTGGTTCAACGGTGAATTGTTGTGGTGCGGCCTTAGCCTTTGTTCTTAGATAGTACAATCCAGTTTTTAATCCTTTTGACCAACTGTAGAAGTGCATAGTAGTTAGGCGGTCGTAGGTAGGATTTTTCATCCACAGATTCATCGACTGACTTTGACAGATAAACTTTCCTCTGTCGGCAGCCATATTAATAATATGCTTCATTGGAATTTCCCACACAATTTTATACTTGTCCTTTAATACCTGAGGGATTTGTTTGATGTCTTGAACGGAACCATTGTATTTCACCATTTCTTGCTTGATATCTTCGTTCCATAATCCAATATTGATTAGTTCCCTAAGCAGATGTTTGTTAATAATGACGAATTCACCAGCAATGGTTCGGCGAACATACATATTGGAAGTAAAGGGTTCAAAACATTCATTGTTTCCTAAAATTTGGGAAGTGGAAGCAGTAGGCATAGGCGCCAACAAAAGAGAATTGCGTAACCCTTGTTCTTTAATGGTTTGTTTAAGTTTGTCCCAATCGTATCGTTCGTTGGACACATTTACATTCCACATATCAAACTGAAGAATTCCCTTGCTAGCAGGCGACCCTTCAAAACTATTGTATGGTCCTTCTACTTTCGCCAATTCTGTACTTTTCTCCAACGCGGCATGATACATAGTTTCAAATATCTTTTCATTGATAGAAGCTGCTTCAGGAGAATAAAATGGAACATTCATCATAGCAAACGTATCTGCCAATCCTTGAACACCAATCCCAATAGGACGGTTTCTCATATTACTAGTGTGTGTTTTGGTAGTTGGGTAAAAGTTAATATCGATTACCTTGTTTAAGTTGTTGGTTACAATTTTAGTGATTTTATGGAGGGTGTCGTAATCAAAGGTTGGTTTCAAGAGTTCGGCTACTTTGGTGTATCCACCAATCAATTCATCTCCATCATACAATTGAGGAACTGTCTCTACACCGTGCTGCTTTTTAAAGGATTCAAAATCTTCCACACTTACCAACTCTTCTTTGTATGAAATGTTGTTTTTCTTTAGTTCATTTTTCATCATCAAACACCAGTTACAGTTTTTCTTTGTGTATACCTTGATTTCATCGAGATGCTTGAAGGGCACGGTTGGTGGAGTTACAAATTTGCTAAGTGCGATGGATGCCAAATTACACACCGCGGTTTCTTTGTCATCACTGTATTCCACAATCTCACAGCACAAATTACTGGACTTGATAGTCCCTAGATTTTTTTGGTTGGATTTGGTGTTACAAGCATCTTTGTACAGCAAATAAGGAACACCGGTTTCGGATTGACTGTCTA
>Ga0181570_10002456_pt1 | contig 14762 bp, 13 predicted proteins | sample 101ome_18_FD_148667 | JGI IMG/M metagenome (GOLD analysis project Ga0181570, IMG submission 148667) | Coastal salt marsh microbial communities from the Groves Creek Marsh, Skidaway Island, Georgia - 101406AT metaG (spades assembly) | ecosystem: Environmental > Aquatic > Marine > Intertidal zone...
TTATGTTATCAGAACGACCTATCTGAAATCCTGTTTCTTCTGCAAGTCTTGTTACTGGAACATTTAATGAACGATATAATTTTCTTTGAAAATATTTAATATCATCTATCTCACCAAGATTAGAACCGCCTGGTAGTGTAGTAATCTCTGTACCACGACCACCTTCTCTACGAGGTAACCAGAAATCTTCTAACATTGACATATGATTTCTGTCGTCACGAATCTCACCTGTACTTGCATCATAAACAAGTTTGTTTCTATAACGATTCATTACATCTTTAAGGTAAGCTTCTGCTTTGATTTTTGGTAAGTTACCAACATCAATGTAAAAAATTCTTCTTTCAGGAGCTCTTGAAATACGATAGATAACTAAAGAATCTTCAATCATTCTTAATTGATTGACTGGTTTGATTGCTTTGTGTAAATGTGATAGAACAGTACCTTTGTGCATATCTACCAAACCAGATGGACAATATGAAACTGAATCAGGTGATATCTTCAATCCTTGTGAAGTTGATTTACCATTACCTGAAGCATTAAAAAGATAATATTCTTGTGTTCTTTTTGTTAAGTCAAGACCAGTTCTTCTGTCTTTGTCAACAATTTGTTCTCTTACTTTTTTTATTTTTCTAGGGTCAATATATCTTACTTCTTGAATACCCTTTCTTGGTGATTTTTCATCAATAATTTTATGATAAAATAATCTACCATCAACATACCATCTTCTAAAGATGTCATGTCCTTTTGAATTAAAATCTAATAAACGCAAAACTTCGTCAAATTCCTCACGAATTTTTTGTTTAATTGTTTGTGAAATATCGAATTTATCTAACGATAACGATACTGACTGTCCTCTTTCATCAGATACTATGGCTTCATTTGTGATGTCCTCTATTGCACTATCACATTCAGCTTGTTGTGCAATATCACGATATCTTCTAATGAGGTCTAGTTCAGTTGCATCTCGACCGTCAGTCGATAAAACTGAAGAATAAAAACCACCACCTGCGATATCTATTGTTCCATCATCAGCAGAAGGTGGTGCAACACTCTGTGCTACACCACTTGTCTGTTTGTCATTTTTCGCCCTAGTAATTCTGAAACCGAATAACTCTGCCATTCTATAATTCTCCTATTCTTTCTACTTATTTAGTATACTTGAATTAGACACTACTTGCAGAGAATGATGTGTATCTCCATGTTACATCAAAAGTTTCAATATCACTAACTGTATCATATGATAACTCGATAGGTGCTAGAATTGTAGGCCAACAATTTGTTAACACATATGATTTCAATAAGTTGTCATCTCTGTCTAACTGTTCAACTGTTACTTGAGCAGTATAGTCTGCAACATTATTAAGACCAACATTAGTTTCTAAATCGTTAATTCCAGACATCCATCTTTCTATTGCGTTTCTAACCATAAAGTCAGTATCGTTTAGTACAGTAGTAGTCCATGTTTCAAATGTCCTATCACCAGCAATAAACAACTGTCTACCTCTGAAATTTACAGTAATTTCAGGAATAGTTTGACCAGGCAATGAAGTCGCTTTTACTAAAAATTGAGTTCTATTAGAATCAAGACCTGTTGCAATTGCACCAGGCGTTGTCATTATCACTCTATACTGATTAGCTCTAGCGCCACCACCGATTAGGTTAGATTTAAAATCGTCAATACTTGCCATTTTTTATCTCCCTATTAACCGCCAACTTCGCTAAATGAAACACCAGTTCTCACAGCGATAAAGTTTAATGTTATAAAGTTAATTGAACGAGCAGGTTTGATGAATATATCTGCAACAAACTCATTTCTATCAATTACTTCTCCTGTATTATTTGTTTCGTCACAGACAACAGAAAAGTCTGTAATACCTCTACGACCTTGAACATCTCTCAAGAAAGGTTCTACCAAATTTCTAAATTGTGCTCTTGAGAATACATCATTAAACTCAAAGAGTTGATATTTAGCCGCAGTTGCAATTGCTTTTTCAAGAACCAAGAATAATCTTCTAACATTGATTCTATCAAATGCACTTGGTTTTGCAAGAGCAGTTTTATCACCAAATAAGACTGTACCTTGGCCTGGGAATGTAACAACTGGGTTAATTCTTGCAGGATAAAGTATATCTCTTTCTGATTTAGTAGGATTGTATGCAAGTTTAACTGCACCACGAATCTGACCTCTGTTGTAACCACCAGGCGAGAACCAAGGGTCTGCAACATTATCTGTATTTGCGGCTAGTCCTGCAATATCACCATTCAATGGTACATATCTGTAAACATCATTGTATTTGTCGTACATATACTTGTAACCAGAATCGAATACTGCATAAGAGGAACTTGATAATGAATCAAAGAATCCTTTGACATTACCAGTCTGTGCAAATCCAGTAGTTACACCAACAACATCTTCTCTACGAGGAGAGATGAAACCAACACAATCTTTTCTTGATTCACATAAATCAATAATCATTGTTGCGTGTGTAACACCATCAGTTGATGCTGGTGAAGTACCTGCCATAACTAAATTTACATCTACTGTATCAACATCTGCAAATTTGTCATATGCAAGTTCTAACTCACCGATTGAAGGTGTGTCATCTGTTCCACCACCAAGAGTGTCTGTTAAGACACCTGCTTTACCAGCAGTTGATGCAAATGTAGTTCCACCTGCTGGATCTGTTCCTGCATTTGTTAGTGATGCATCATGATCCATCCATCTAACATAACTAGAACCAACATTTACTACATTTTTATAGAAGTTTGTTCCACCTTGAGGTGTTTTACTACTTAATGCTTGTGATACAAATGGGAATGTTTCTAATACTGCGTTTGTTCTTTGACCAGCTAAATCTGTATCAAATCCAGTAATACCACCTGTGTAATCAAAAACAACAACATGCATCTCATCAGATAAAAGACCTCTATCAGTTGCATATTGTGATGTGCCTGGAGCACCATCAAATAAATCGTAATATCTCCATCTTCTGCGAATAGCAGTATTATCTGCAATTGCAGATTTTAAACCACCACCGTTTGCATTGTCTAATTGTCTAACAGTTAAATCGTTTACTGCGATTGCAGTAATTTCATACTGTTGTCCAGTAGTTTCTTGAAAGTAAACAATGTCACCAACATTAAATTCAGCTCCATCATCTACTGTAATAGTTGTATCACCAGCGGCAACATCTGCTTGATCAACAAGTGCAGTTGTTGTTTGTTCGTATGCAGTTGCATTTGAACATATTGATACACCTAACGCATTACCCCAAGTGCCTGGGAATCTTGCAGCCCATTCGCCACTAGAACCAGAACCATCTTCGTAATTATTTTCGTAATCATCATCATTTTTAATTTTTAGACCAACACCGTCTGCTGTAGCATTAACAGCGGCTGTATCTGCACGAACAACACGCAAAGCGTTGCCGTATTGTAAAAAATTGGCGGCGGTAAAAAATGTTTCAAAATTATCTGAATTAGGTTTACCAAAAATTTGAACGAGTTCTTCCTCTGAACCAATTGGAACAATTTCTTCTACTGGCCCTTTTGGGAATCCAGCAGCAATTGCACCGATTGATGTAGCAACAGCAGGAACAACATTCGTTAAATCAATCTCTTTTACGAGAACGCCAGGGGATACTTGAAATGCCATCTCTGTTTCTCCTTATGGATTATATAATATAAATTTCAATTTTTTCATTTAATTATATTTATAAAAAAGACTATCTTAAAAACACATTTTTATAGAACAACTGACATATAAATATCTTTATGTCAAGTCATTACGAAAAATATAAAGAAACAATCAAAAGAGTTTTCAAAAGAAACTACAGAAAAAGAACGATTTGGGTAAATGAATATTTGTCTGATAAGTTTTGTACATACTGTGGTGAATCTGAAAATGCGTGTTTACAATTTCACCCACATGAGAAAGAAATTAGAAGAACGACACGAAAGAAAGGTTTAAATGAAGAAGCTAGGAGAGATATTCTAAAACTTATGAAAACATCTAAAATTGTTTGTGCAAATTGTTATTTAAAGTTAGAGAATGAGATTATTGAAGATTTACCAATCTGAATCATGCGTTCTTATAACTGGTGACCATACTGTTCCATATTCATCAGTCATCTTTTCACCATAGTTATCTAAACCATCATCAACAAATCCAAAAGGTGCCATGTCTTGTTCTAATTGATTTTGTTGTTCTGCATACATTCTTGCACGAATATCATCATCAGTTAACTCTTTAAAGTATGTTTGTTGTGCTAACCATGAGAATAATACACAGCACATAATCAAATCATCTGTATGACCTTCTTCAGCCTCGTAAGATTGACCTTTTAATGAAAATGTAGAAAATTCATTGATTAAATTATAATCTTGTATGATAAGTTTGTCAGTTTCTACAATCTGTTTTAAATTAGAACAACCCATCTTTTTGACTGCTTTTGTTGTTCTGACACCTAATTGTGAACGACCACCAGAGAAACCTGCACCTACCATTTGACCTGCACGACCTCTCATAGATGACATTATCATATTTTCATATTCTAAATCAAATTGTAATGCATTTGCAACTTGGTCACCTATATCATTGATTTCAACTAAAATATGTGCAAGATTATAGTTTGTTGCAACTTGTTTGATAATATTAGGAAATAGTAAAGGTTTTATCTCATTGTTTCTATATGTTGCAACAATTGTATATGGTATTTGTGTAACATCAAATACAACAAATGCAGAATAATCGTTTTGAATACCTCTTGCAACATCAGCCACTAAAACATATTGATGACCATTTACTTTTTGTTTGTAAATAGAAAGACCTGCATTTTTTGTTAATGGTTCTGCATATGACATTGATTTAATCTTGTGTGGTGCAACTAATGTGTTTGTAGAACCTAAAAACTCACATTCAAACTCTCTTTTGAATTGTTCTTCAGATGTATTTGCAATAGTTTCTTGTTTCCACTTCTCATCTCTGCCTGGCACTTCACTCCAATGTACATCAATAATGTTATAAGAGTTTCTTTTGTTTTCTGCATCAGTCCATAGTTTGTAATACAGATTCATACCATTAGGTGTTGACACAATAATAACTTTTGTAGATTTACCAGATGATATTGTAGGATATACAGATGAAAAGAAATCTTCTGCAACATTATTAGGAACAAATGCGAACTCATCTAAAAATATCATGTTGTATGAACCACCACGAACTGCACTTGATGATGTAGATGATGCAACTACCCTAGAACCATTTTCTAATTCTAATGAACCTTTATTCCATGACATTACACCTTGTTGTAACCATTTTGGTAAATTTTCATATGCAAGTTGTAATCGAGAAAGAATATCTCTTGCAGTAGAGGCTTTGTTTGCAAGTATCGCTACATTCATGTTTGCATTGAAAACAACATAATGTAATATGTAAGATACTAATGTTGTAGATTTACCTGACTGTCGAGGTAGTTTGCAGATTGTGAAACGATTGTTGTGAATTGTATCAACCATTTCTTTTTGAAATTGAAACATATCAAATGGAACTAAACCGTGGTCTAGTGATACAATCTTTATGTAATTTTCAATAAAGTGTAAAGGATTTTCCATACACTTTTTAAATTCAACAATTTGTTCTTCTGTCCATTCGACAGAAACATTTGCTTTCTTTAGTAGGGGATTACCGAGATAATGGTCAATATTTTGCATAATATATTCATTTTAATCAATAATTGGTTTTGGGTTATTAGTTTTAACCATATTAATTGCATTATCCCATGTAGTAGTAGAATTTACTTTATCATTAAACTGCATTTCCATTTGTTCTTCTATAGATGGGTATTCTTCAAATCTTTTCAATTGACATTGTTTTACTAAATCTTGTTTCCATAGAATAAAATAATCTGCATCCATAGTAGCTTCTTTAGCGGCTAAATATGCCGTACGATCTTCTGCATTTAACCAATCAATATAATCATCATACTTATGTGGTCGTGCAAAATTAGGATTTTGCCAAATATAACTCATGTGTCTAACCACCTAAACCAAAAAGACCATACACCTCCTCTACTACCATAGGTATTAGAACCACCACCAGTACCCATGTATAAATTATCTGGAAATGAACCACAATTGCTTCCATTAAACCCTGAACCTAAACCACCAGAAGAACTACCCCAATTACAAACGCTTTGACCTGTATTATATATTCCATGACCTCCAGCATACCCAAAGTAGACTCTATATCCAGTCCTTGTACCTGATGTAGATACGGCGGTGCTATTTCTTTGATTAAAAGTTTGATTGGTATTAAAACCTGCTGTTTGCCATGTACCAGTATTTTCTTTTTCTACCATCAAAACATTCCATTGATATCCTTTATTATAATGATGATTTAAAATTGAATGATAGTCATCATTACATCTCCACCATCTCCAAAAACCATAACCAGTAGACTTATAATCACCACCACTATACTCGCAGAAAAAAGCTTCACTCGCACCTGGCGGTTTTATCCAGTACCAACCTTGTGATGGTGATTTATTTTCCCAATTTCCTAGATGTTCTATTGGATATTGTTGTACAGCACCTTCTTCTAAAGGTATCCAAGAAGTTCCATTGTAAAATTTCCAATCATTTGTTGTGGTATTGTAGTATGAATCACCAGTAGAGGGTGATGATGGGTCAGTAGCATTATTAACATTTATTGATGTACTTGTAATGGTTGTTGACATTTATTTCTTTCCTTTTAGTAATTTTTGTAATTCAGCAGTAGAACCTACAAAAAGTGCATTAGTTACATTCTTTGGTGCATTACTAGGAACATCTTTCAGTTTTTTCATCTTCTCTTGTAAATCACCAAGTTTCTCTGTTACTTCTGCAACTTGTTTTATTAAGTTACCTGCAACCTCATATGTTCTTGGGTGTTCAGATTCTCTTGCGAGCTCTAAAATACCATCTATTGCGTCTTGACCTCTTTCAACTAAATTATAAAAGTTTTCTCTTTGATACTTATAATCATTGTCAATGTCATCATCATTTGTTTTCACAATAACTGGTTTCTTTACTACTTCTTTTGTAGTAGTAGACATTGCATTATCTACAACATCAGTTATACCTAATACTCCGTCTAGGACTTCAGTTGACTTACTCATCTTCGTCAGTTACTGGATTGTATGTTTTTGCATCTTCAAAGAATGATGCAGTTTCATTAAATCCAAAGTTATCATCATCATTAGGATCAAACACAGCAGGTGAAACATTTGTTGGGTCTGGTTCAACTGTATATCTCTGTTCTCTTTTTGGTGTATTAACTGGCATATCTGTATACTGGTCAACTTGAACACTACGAATAACATTTGTAGAAGTGATTGGGCCGTATAGGAAATACTTTGCAGTAAAACTCATTGTATAAATTATAGCTCTTCTACTTGTAAATTCACCCTCGTAATTATCTTCATAGTTGATACTGTTTAATACAATAGGAACATCTCTGATAATATCTAACTCTGGAACTTCTCTCATTGTTACAGTATATTCTGGTTGAAAATATGGTAGTATTTGTTCTACGATTTGTAGTGCATCATCAGATTGTTTTGCCATTACATATAATTCAAAATTGATATTATAAGGAACAGGCATAAATCCTGACTTTAATTGGTCATAATCAACACCATCAACTTTTTTCTTAACTTTGATTATTTTATTTAATTTTCTTGCAGTATCATATTCAATACCAGATATTTCAAAACCTAATCTTGGTAATGTTACTGCAACTTTTTTATTTAAGTTTGGGTCTTCCTGTAGTCTTGATAACCATTTTTGTTTAGGCCCATATGCTAATGGAACTTTCATAGTCTGTGTTACATTACCAGAACTATCTTTCTTTGCAATCTGTACTCTGTTAAAAAGCGTTCCAAATGCAACTACTACATTTCTTGTCGCTTCGTTATAAAAATATTGTCCTATCATATCAATCTATCCCTGCATCTCCAAATGGGTTTGTTTCAGAAAAATCTAAAACATTATCATCTAATGTTGAATATAAATCATTTTGTGCTCTTTCATCTATCGAATCAAGAACATAAGATTCTAATATTATATATGATGCGTCTGCACCTTCTACTGGATTTTCTAATAATAAAGAACCATTATGTGTTTGTGTTTCTGTAATTAAATTATCACCAGTATCTGCACCTATTGGATTTGTTCCATCTAATACAAGTAAACCTTCTCCACTTTCTAATCTAAATTCTTCAGTAAATGTTGTTTGTTCTAATGTTACTTGATGTGCAAGTTGATCTAAACTATTATCAGTTTCTATTGCATCAACTTCTGCAATACCAGTATCAATCTGTTCAGAACCATACTCAAATGTCTTACACTTTAATTTATATGTTGGTAAGTTATGTACTTGGTAAAATGGGTCATCATGGTCTACAAAAGTAATCTCAAACATCTTTGAGGCTTTTGGAAAATAAATTAAATCACCTTCGTTTGGTCTTGAAGATACAATTAAATTATTATCAACTGAAACGAATTGTTCCCATCTTCTTCTTGCAACAACAAATGTTGCATCATCTTTTATGTCTAAACCAAATTTAGACATTAATTCTTTCTCTCCCTCATAACCATCTACATTTTCCATATACATTTCAATCAGGTATGCGTCATCAAATGAAGATGATTCATCTTCACCAAATACTTTATCTTCACTATTCATGTTTCTAGGAATATAGTAAACATCTTGCCCATAGATACGAAGCTGTTCTATGATTAAATCTTCATAGAGTGCTTGTTCTGGTTTTGTACCTGTGTCGAAATATACATTAGTAGGCATTTAATTATCCAATCATGTGCATTGGTGGTAACTCATATGCGAGTTGCATTTGTTCTTCTAGTTTATTTAATTCTTCTTGAGCTTGAGTATAAATCTGTTCACCGTTCAGAACAACACCACCTAACATTTGCACACCTTGGAATTTAGATAAGTTTGCACCCCATTGTTTTTTAATTAATTGAGTTGCATACTTCTTTAAGAAAATATCATTCCATACATCTGTGTATGTAGCAGGGTCTAAATTTCTATAACATTCTATTACAATATATTCATCAGCAGATACTGTCTGCCAGTCCATGTCAAGATATAATCTATTTTGATGTTGATTATGTCTTATTGGTATTTCACCTACTAGAATATGGTCTAAAAAATCTAAATGTTGCATTGTCATCTGATAGTGTAAAACAGATGTCGAACTGAAGTCATATAAATCATTTAATCTTAATTGATATCTAACATCAAATAAGTTTTGCATACCTTTATCTGTAAAAGGAAAAACTTTTACAACAGACATAACTGCTGATGGAATAGGTATATAATTCTTTGCTTCTTTCCATGTTGCAGTTGTTGAACTATCAACATCAGTAACTTGAGTTAAGTTGTTATTAGAACGAGCTCGTGTAATGTCAGCAGATGTTATTTGATATTTAAGATACATTCTCTCAATACCATCATAGTGATATTGTGCAAAGTATTGTAACGCTTCGTCTATTCTATCGTCTATCTGATCTGGGTCTACATTTATTTCAATTACAGGTTTCCCTAATGCTCTTAAACAATATTCTTTAAATGTATCTCTTGTGTTTGGAGTAGCCATTTAATTTTTCCTTTTAATTCTATTTATAATATTACACTACTGTCCATGCAGAGCCTGTGGGTACTGTAACACTACCGCCTGTTGCAACCGTGATAGGCCCAGCACTCATTGCATTATTTCCACTTGATATTGAATATGCTGAACTAATTGTGTGTGCGTGTTCATACAATACACCTGAACTAATTACTGATCCTATTCCATTCGTATTATCTGGATTTATCTGTAAATTACCATCTGCATCAGTTTGTAAAATTACATCTCCTGCATTTTGATGTTTTAAATGAATAGTCATTACACATCAACTCCCTCTGTGTATAAAGTTTGCGTTTTCAAATGATTATAACAAAATTCCATTATATTTGTATTGTCAATATCTGTTATTGGAAAACTAAAACTATCAACTCTAATTGGTCTTGAGGTTCTTAAACCCTCGCCTGGATTTGCTGATGTTTCATTTATAAACACTTGAACATTGTACTCAAATGTTGTTTTGTTTCCTCTTAAACTAGATATTCTTGCATATACTGAATTCAATGGAACATTTAATTTAGTATTTTCTGCTGTTAAGTTTAATTGTATTGCCATTATTTATTTTCCTTTTAATTAAAATGCAACTTGTGTCTGTGATATTTGAGCAACCCAACGAATTGTTGTCGAAGCCGCACCTGTGCAAGCCACTTCTACACCACCATAAGTAGTATTTACTTGAACATCAGCATCCCAAGATGATGCACCTGTATCTGATGCTATGACATTTTTTACAGGTGTTCCTACAAATGCAACAGAAGAAGCTAAAGAACCTTTTTTAAAAACACCTTCAAATGTCCATGCTTTTGTATCACCACCACCTGTTACATTTGCAATAAGAGTTATTTTGAATAAAGAAGCGCCGTTTGAATTTAAAGAACCTGCAAAATAAGAACTGCCAACGGTAAGATCACCAGCGTGAGTATTTAATGCAGTTTGTGTTGCATCAGTTGTTTCATGTGCTACAGTATTGTATTTTTGTTGTGCTTCACCATCATCCCAAGAATTATCAAAAATACCAGCAGGCATTATAACACTAGCATTTTTTCCATGATCATAACCATGATGTCCACCAAGAGCAACAGAACCTTGGCCATCTATATCGTTATCTCTACCACCAATAACAACAGAGTAATGGTCAGAAACATGATTGTCATAACCACCAACAATTGCTGCTTGATTACCAGTAACTTCACTTAAAACACCAGAAAGTATAGCTGAATAATTTCCTGCTATTGATAATGCATAACCACCTAATATTACACTATATTGAGAATTAGTAGATGTCATAGCGTTATCTCTACCAGCAAACATTCCAGCATAATCGCCGTCTAAAGTATGATTATAACCACCAACTATTGCACCATATTGACAACCGTCATCAATAAAGTGAGAATATCCACCACCTATGAAAGTATAATCACCTTCTATTTCATTGAAATAACCAGCATTTATGGATGAGTAAATGGCTGTAGAATCTATTTGATGGTCATAACCAGCTGTGGCGTTATTATAACTACCATTAACATTGTGTAAATAACCACCTACTATGGTACTATAATCACCATTACCTAGAGTGTTTTGTCTACCAGAGAAAATTCCACCTCTATCGTGACCGTTAATTGTATGAACTGAACCACCTGCTATTATAGATTGATAAGATGTTGCACCAGTTGATGTAAGACTACTATCTTTTGAACCAATTATTATAGCTTCTTTTATTTGATATTGAGTACCTGATGAAGCACTTGTAACTGTACTACCAGTAGAAGCGATTATTGCACCTCTACTAACAGTTGCACTATTAGAATTGTCTGTTCCAGAACCACTAGCAGCTATTTTATTATCATAACCAGCAATAATAGTAGCACCATATGCTGATGGAACATTTCCAGCCGCAGGAGTACCATCTGTTCTATTGAGTTGTAAATCTATTGCAAATGCACCTCGTTTATTACCAGTAGCGGCATCACCGCCAGGTATGTGAGATAAAATCGCACCAGCACCTTTTGGTTCAATAACAAAATCTGCATCTGTTGATGATGAATTTACTGTAAGAGAAGCTGCATTTATAGTATTGTTAGGTGATGATGTATTATCGGCAGAATCAAATCCAGTAACACCAGCAGCTGCCCAACTTGTTACACCATTACCATCTGTTTGTAAAAGATAACCACTAGTACCATTACTTGATGGAAGTTGAAAAGTTACATTACCACTATAATCTGCATGAGGTGGTGGTTTAATTGTAACTTTGTGTGCATTACTAACTTCACAATACATATCAATAGCCGCAACACTACCAGTAGATGTTCGCATTTCAATAAGACCATCTGTTACACTAACACCACTTGTACTTCCATCACCATCTAAATTTATCTTACCTGAAGTATGTGGTAAGATATCAATGTTCGCACCAGCAAGAGAAATAATATCGTTACCATTAATATCTAGATTACCACCAAGTTGAGGTGTTGTATCTGCATCTAAATCACCACCAGCAATATTACCAGTAGTGTCTATCTCTCCTAGAACTAATGCATTACTTATAGCTTTTACTATATTTTTATTTCTTGTTTCTGCCATTTATTAATTCCTTCTTCCAGGCGGTTCTGTTGGAACACTAAACGCTGAAGTATATCTTGCAACACCTGTTGTTATTCTAAATCCAAAGATTTCTCCAATAAGGCCTCTAGTATAACCATCATGCCAATGACTAAAGTGCATACCACCATTCCAATCAGTTATAGTTCCAGTAAATGTAAATGTTTCTGCGAGAACACCATTGACAAATTGATAACCAGTTGTTCCTGTTCTTACAACTGCATAATGTGTCCATTTATTTAAACCAACTTGAACACTACCGTATGTATCGCCTGGGTCTGTTCCTACTTTTGTCCAACTTCCACTAACTGTATTTCTATAAGATACACCTGTATAACCTGATGGATTGATTGCAAGTGCAATTGCACCAGTACCAGTAACATTACAAATAAATGTATCACCATATGTTCCACTATTAACTGCATCTCGTTTGAACCAGAAATCAATAGTAAAATCTTGATCTCTTAAATTCATCGCTTCATGATTTGTAACAGTTATATAATCGGTATCACCTCTAAATTTTAAAGTTCCAGTAACATCATCAGGGAATGTCATGTTTGTATGATGGTCAACTTCTTTTGTTAAACTTACAGTACCATTAGCAGTTACAGTAGCTGCATTTGAACTTGCATCTGCAACAGTAGATGCAGAACTTGTTATTAACATTTGAGTACCACTTATAGCAGTTAATGCTAAAGTTGGTGGTGTAAATGCAGATGTATAAACTGCTGTTCCTACAACAACTCTAAAATCTGACATATATGCATTTAAAGGATAACCGTTGATTGCTTGTCCAAGATATACTGTATTATCATTTAATGCTTGTGTATCAGAAGCAGAACCAACTTGAACACCATCTTGCCACAAATAAACTGTTCCACTACTTCTTGTAACTGCAAGATGATGCCATTTATGTTGAATTAAATTTGTTGATGAATTTACTGCTATAGAATTTTGAGAACCTAATTGAAATTGCCATGATTGTGCAGTATTATTTAATCTGAAGAAATAATCTTCATCATCACCAACATTATTATAAGTTGTTGCAAAATGACCATATTGTGTAAACGCATTTACTTTTATCCATGTTTCTATAGTAAAGTCTTGATTAGTAGCTATTGCACGATTAGAGTTACTTGATATTGTATGATAATCACCACTACCATCATAAAAAGAAGCATATCTTAAATGTACATAATTTGCATCAGTAATTTCTGAATTACCATTGAAAGTAGTAAGATACTCTTTTCCTGTTCTTTCAAATAAAGGATAACCACCAAATTTTAATAAACATTCAGTATTAGTGATAGCAGACAATGGTGTAGTTGGTGGTGTAAAGTCTGATGTGTAAACTGCTGATCCTTTGACAAATCTAAAGTCTGATAAATAACCACCCCAAGGTCTGGTAAATCCAGCAAGATAACCCAATGTCAATGGATTGGTTGTGTGTGGTATATCAGTAGAACGAGTATAAGTTTGAGTTTGAGCTTTTCCATTAAGATACATTTTAATGACACCACCTGAATCTCTAACTATTGCTAAATGATACCAAGTATTAAGTTTTATTAGATCATTACTGGTGATACGAATTGTACCTTCTGATCCCCAAATAACAGTTTGATTTGATCGTGTGTGTACAAAATTACCATTAGAACCATCATATGTACTCCAGATGTCTTTATAGTCTGCAAATGCCACATCTTGTTTAAACCAAATCTCAAAACAAAATTCACCAGTTCCAGTAGCAAAATCTCCTGCACTACCCACAGTCAAATATTGAGTACCACTATTGGCAAAATATGCAGAACCACCTTGCGAACTAGGTTGATATTCAGTAGTCATTCCTGTTATATCATCAGGATAATAACTTCTTACTTTTGGTATATCATTTAATGTTAATGAATATGCGTTGCTACTTTTGTCTGCAATTATTAAATCATTACAAGTTAATAATAATGTATTTGCATCTGAAGTAAATGGTGATGTTGGAACTGTATATGAAGAACCACTATATCTTGCAATATCACTACTTCTTAAATTTGAAATATGACCTTTAAACATACCATCAGCATCTGCTGAAGCATGACCTCTACCTATGTAAAGAACTTCACCAGTAGCACCAGTTGCCCACGAAACGCCAGCATAATTAGTTTGTGTTGTAGCATCTAATGAACCATTTATATAAAATTTTATAGTTGTAGAATCTCTTACTAGTGCAATATGATTCCATGTGTTTGGTGATAATGTAGTTGTAGAATCTACATAATTTGAACCACCAGTCCACCAATAATATCTTAATGCACCTGTGTTTGTAACACCAAAGTTTATGTATGTACCACCAATACTACCAAAAGAGGCCGGAGTATATGTTTGTGATGGTGTTATTTGAGTACCATCTAATTTAACAAATAATTCGTAAGTACCATAATCACTTGCACCATCTAACCATTCCATAGGTTGAGGTATAACTCC